>JFJP01006082.1_pt1 | contig 15853 bp, 12 predicted proteins | sample 431651 | NCBI WGS metagenome assembly JFJP01 (sample SAMN02602958, study PRJNA72255) | Microbial mat metagenome, whole genome shotgun sequencing project. | biome: fresh water; feature: sink hole; material: water; isolation source: purple microbial (photo- and chemosynthetic) mats found in... | reverse complement strand
ATTACGAAGCGCGTGGCTGGGACGCTGAAGGCTGCCCCACAGCGGCTACCAAAGAACGCCTGAGCCTGTAAGGTTTATCGACCTGTACCCGTCAGCACAAACTCGATGAGGCGAAGGTTTATGGGGGTCGGATCACCGTAGGGAGCGCAGCAACCGAAGTGTGCTCTGACCCCAATCAGCCGGACCATAGCGAACAGGCAACCAACCCCAAGCGGTCTCCAACGGCCGCTTTTTTAATGGAGACCCCAACATGACCCACCACGTCATCCTCGGTGCCGGCCCGGCCGGTGTGATTGCCGCCGAAACCATCCGCAAGCACAGCGCCAGCGACCGCATCACGCTGATTGGCGACGAGCGCGAGCCGGCCTATTCACGCATGGCCATCCCCTACCTGTTGATGGGCAAGATCGACGAGTCAGGCACCTACCTGCGCCGCAACCCCACGCATTTTGAAGACTTGAAGATAAATCGGCTTCTAGCCCAGGTGCAGTCTGTGCAGGCAGCTACAAAGACAGTAGTGCTTGACAGCGGTGAAGCGATTTCTTTTGACACCTTGCTGATCGCCACCGGCTCGCACCCGGTGCAGCCGCCCATTCCAGGCATCGATGCCGACGGGGTGCATACCTGCTGGACGCTGAGCGACGCGCGTGCCATTGCCGCGCTGGCGCAACCCGGTGCGCGTGTGCTGCAGCTCGGTGCCGGCTTTATCGGCTGCATCATCATGGAAGCTTTGGCCGCGCGCGGCGTGCATTTGAGCGTGGTTGAAATGGGTGACCGCATGGTGCCGCGCATGATGGGTCCGGTGGCGGGCAGCATGATCCGCGAGTGGGTCGAGTCCAAAGGCATCGAGGTGTTTACCGCTACCCGTGTCGAGTCCATCGAACCAGGCACGCCACTGAACGTGAATCTCTCGAATGGCAAAACCTTGCAGGCGGACCTGGTGATCAGCGCCGCGGGTGTGCGCCCGGCGATCCGCTTCATGCAGGATTCAGGCGTGCTGTGCCTGCAAGGCGTGCTGACCGACGAGCACCTGCAAACCAATGTGCCAGGCATTTTTGCCGCCGGCGACTGCGCCGAAGCGTTTGACAAGGTCTCAGGCACCACCATGGTCAGCGCCATTCAGCCCAACGCCTCGGAGCAGGCGCGCATTGCCGCCGTCAACATGGTGGCGTTTGCCAAGGGTCGCCGCACCGCTTACGCGCACCTCAAAGGGGTGACGCAGATCAACGTACTCGACACGCTGGGGCTGATTTCGGCCAGTTTTGGCGACTGGAAGGGCATCAACGGTGGCGAACATGTCGAGCTGACTGACCGCGCTGCGGGCAAACACCTGAGTTTGCAGTTCCGGGAGGATGTGCTGGTGGGCTGCAACTGCGTCGGCTGGACGCAACATGTGGGTGCGATGCGTGGCCTGGTCGAGGGCCAGATCAAGCTGGGGCCCTGGAAAGACATCCTCAAAAACGACCCGACCCGGCTGGCTGACGCCTACCTGGCCGCAGCGCAGGGGCATGCGGACTGGTCAGGTGCGCACGATGCCCGCAAGCGGTAAAGTGCCTGGCCATGAAAATCACCCTCAAGCTGTTTGCCTCGCTGACCGACTATTTGCCCACCCAGGAGAAATACACCAATGTGGTGGAACTCGATGTCGCCAGCGACACCACCATTGGCCAGCTGGTTGCGCACTACCGTTTGCCCGAGAAACTGGTGCACCTGGTGCTGGTGAACGGGGTTTATGTGGCACCCGATCAGCGCGCCAGCCGCACCCTGCTGGAGGGCGATGTGCTGGCCATCTGGCCGCCCATTGCGGGCGGCTGATATTTATATAAGAAATTGGCCTCTAGGCCATATCAGATAAGCGCAAGCAGCTATCTAAATGCAAGCAAACTACAGCGCCTTGTTTGCGCGTGACATGGGCTGCACCGAGGCGCAGTGGCTGGGTTGGCTGCCCCCGGCCATTGGCGATCACCCCTGGACGCTGCAGCCCCAGGCGGCACGGGTATCGCTGGGCGACGGTCTGCTGAGCCTGACCTGGCAAGTGGCCCCGCCCCGCGTGATTGGCCAAATTCGCATGCCGGTGCTGCAAGTCAACTTCAGATTTACCGGTGTCGATGCGCTCCAGCGCCACACGTTCATGAAGCGCTTTGACCTGTACCTGCAACGCGGTGGCGGTTAACCTGAAACAAAGCGGCTGTCATGCCGGGCCGCGACCCGCCGTCCAGTGCATAAGCAGGCATGGATTGCGGATCGGGTCTCTGCAATGGCAGATAGGCCTCGCAAGTCAATCCGTGAGTTGCCAGTCCAGGTTCACGTGCGTACCGCGGGCACGGGCAAACGCCACAAAGTCGGCGGACGGCATGGGTTTGGCGTAGGTGTAGCCTTGGCCAATATCGCAGTGGTGCTCCTTCAGCCAGTCGGCGCAGGCGGGGTCTTCAATGCCCTCGGCCACCACCCGCAGCCCGAAGTTGTGCGCCAGGGCGATGGTGGACGACACAATGGCCTGGTCGCCGCGGTCTTGCAGCAGCTTGCGCACAAAGCTCTGGTCGATCTTGAGCTCGTCAATCGGCATGTTCTTCAGGTACGACAGTGAGGAATAGCCGGTGCCGAAATCGTCGATGGACAGCTTGAAGCCCGATTCGTGCAGGCTGTGCAGCATGGCCATGGCGCGCTGGGGCGAGGCCATGAAACAGCCCTCGGTAATTTCCAGGTTGACGTGGCGCGGGTGCAGTCCGGTTTCGGTGAGCGCGGCCTGCAGTGCGTCTGGCAGCTCGGGGTCCAGCAGGTTCTGTGCCGACAGATTGACCGAGATGCTCAAGCCCAGACCGGCGCGCTGCCAGCGCTCACATTCACGCATTGATTCGGCCAGCACCCAGATCGTCAGTTGCCGGATCAGTCCCGATTCTTCAGCCACCGGGATGAACTCCGCCGGCGAAATCATGCCCTCTGCCGGGTCAGGCCAGCGCACCAGCGCCTCGGCACCGATGACCCGGCCGCTTTGCAAGTCAATCTGCGGCTGGTAATGCATGCGCAATTGCTGCTGTTGCAGCGCATTGCGCAGCTTGCCAAACAGCAGGTGGTGGCGGGTGAATTGCCGCTCTTGCTGGGCGTCATAAATCGCCCAGCGCTGGGCATTCGTGCGCGACTGCAACAACGCCTGCACAGCTTTTTTCAGCAGGCTGTCGGCATTCTGAGCGTGGTCTGGGTACATCGCCAGCCCGAGGGTGAGTTCGATGTACAGCGGGGTGTCTTGTTCCTGCACGCTGATTTGCTGGCGGGCAATGAAGCGCCCCAGTGCCTCGGCATCGACCCCCGCCTGGGCAATGCGGTAAACGATGGTGAATTCATCGCGCCGCCCGCGCGCCAGCAGGCCGTGGCCCTCGACAATGGCGGCCAGTTGGGCTGCCACCTGTTTCACCACGCTGTCGGCACCGTCCAGCCCCAGCACATTGCCCAATTCCAGCAGCCGCTCCAGCCGCAAATGGCATACCGCCAGCCGTTGTCCGGTGGTCTGCGCTGCATTGATTTCGTGCTGCAGCAGCTCTAGCAGCCGGCTGCGGTTGGGCAGCCCGGTGGTGCTGTCGTGGGTGGCCAGGTATTGCATGCGGGCCAGCAGCGCTTGCGCATCGGCGGTTTTTTCTTCGACGAGCTGCGTCAACTTCTCTTCGTAATGGCTGCGCAGCAGGTTGAACTGGGCCGCCAGCACGGTATAAAAGCCCAGCGACAGCACGAATTGCACGGCGGTCACAGGCGCAAAGTGGTAGGCAAACGCCAGTTGCTGCCCACCCAGCGCAAAATAGCCCGTGACCAGCGCCATAAACGCCAGGCTGTACCACCAGCCTTGTTTTTGGCCCTTGATGAAAAAGGCCACAAACGGCGCGGTGTAAATCCAGAACAGCCCGCTGCCCGCGATGCCGCCAAATACCAGTAGCGCACTCAGAATCACCAGCGCTGCCAGCATGATCAGCAACTCGGCGGGCTCGATCCAGCGGGCCTGGCGCGCCAGCAAGGCTGCTGGCAGCAACAAGAACAGCCCGGCAGCCAGTTCCACCCAGCCCAGCATGGCCATGCCAGGTACCAGCATGTTGAAGGCGGAAAACACCAGGCTGACGAAGATGCCAATCCAGGCGGTGATGCGCACCTGACGCATGCGCTGCTCACTGCCTGCCAGGTACTTGAGCTGCAGCCCCAGCACGTCAACGGCATGGTGGCGCAGGCGCTGCCAGAGGGCATGTTGATTCATGCGCTGTTGCCCGTGGCAAGCCGCGCCTGGCTGGCGGCATCTTCCCAGACGCATTCCAGGCTGGCGCTGGCCAGCAGATCATGAAAGTCGTCGGGTGTGATGGTGACGCGCTCGAGTATCCGCCAGCGGGTGTTGAGGGGCACCAGCGGGTACAGCGCGTGTGCCTGGGGTTTCAGTGCCAGCGCCCCCAGTGCCCCGCGCAGGCAGTAAAACACCAGCTCGGCACAGCTGAAGCGGTTGAATTCGGTGGTGTCGCTGCAGTCAAAATCGTAGTCTTCACCGATTTTTTCCAGGGCTGATTGACGCGCCGCGGCCACCACCTGGGCACGCGGCACGCTGGCGCCGGCGGCCAGGGCGCTCTGCATCGCAGCCATCATGACATCGGAGGGCGAGGGCGGTCTGGCCTGCTTGAGCGCCTTTTGCGGCTCAGACCCGGGAGGCAGCGCCAGCACCGGTTTGAGGCGCAGCACCGCCAGGTAGTCACAGCGTAAAAAAGTCAGGATGTCTTCGGTGTGCACGCCGTTGGCCATCGAGTGGATCACCCGCTGCGGCCCGGGTGCAAACAGGGCCGGGTTGTCCCTGAAGGCAGCGGGCACCTGCTGGCGCTGTGCCTCACCCAACGTGCCCACGTACAGCGCCGCGTGGGTAAACCAGCCCGGCTGAAACCCGTGTTGTGAGGTCACCGACGAGCGGCGGATGAACTCGCCATCGACATAACCCTCATAGCCCCGCAGCAAAATATCGCCGTCTTGCAGCAGATCGAGCACGGCGCGCATGTTGGCCCCCGAGATGCGGTAGCCACGCGGGTTTTCCACCAGAAAATGCGACGGCCAATGCAGTTTGACGGCGGGGGCACCGCCACCGTTGCTAAACAGCTTGAGTGTGCCAAACCAGGCCATGAAGGCACTTTGGCCAGGGTTGGGGTCATCGCCCGAGCGCTGCCGATAGACCACGACCACCGCATACAGCGCCAGCAACGCATAGGTCGCCAGGCTGGCCCAGGCGGCTTGGCGCAGCACCGGATACGTGTCAGCGTAGCCCGTCAGCAGTGCCGCCACCCAGCCTGTCAGCCCGATGGCCAGCACCCAGCCAAACAGAGCGCACCACAGTGAATACGCCAGATAGACCGGGCGCACCAAGCCCAGCAACACGGGCCAGACATTTTTCATGGGGCAGCGCGGTGCTGAGCAGTGCTATACCGTGCCGGCCTTTTCCATGGCGTCCCAGGCGGCAATGGCTTCGGCTGCGTCCATCAGTCCGGGGCCGCCGCCCATATACACGCACAGCGCCAGAATTTCGTCAAATTCGGCGCGGGTGCAGCCCAGGCGGCGCAGCACCTTGACGTGAAACGCAATGCAGCCCGAGCAATGCTGCGTGATGCCGATGGCCAGCGCGATCATTTCCTTGTGTTTGGCGCTGACCGCACCTTCGGCCATGGCGGCTTTGGAGAGCTGGCCAAAGCCGGCCATCGCCTCGGACTGCGACTTGCGAAACGGGGCCAGGTTTTCGTTGATGCTGTGCATCAGACCAATGGCGTCATACGAACTCATGAAAACTCCTTGTATTGAAAAATCAACCGAATTTGGCAAACAGCTTGCTGTACGGGGCTTTCAGTTTACCCATTGCGTCCTTGACGGCCGCCATGTCCTGCGCCAGCAAGGCGGACTCCAGCGCGCTCACCGATGCGCCAACGGCGCCCACCATGGCGACAAATTCGGCATTGCCAGTCAGGCTGGCCGGTGCCTGGCTGCTCAGTCGCTTGGCCAGATAGCCCAGCGCGCCGACTTGCGAGGTCAGCAGCAGCAGACCCTTGGGCTGTTCCAGCATGGCTTTGCCGTCGATCAGCACATGTTCCATCTGCAGGTGATAGGCGTGGATGTGGTCGCTGTAGATCATCACCTGGCTGCGCTGGCGCATCTCGGCAGTCACCGTGCGAATGGCCTTGAGCGCAGTGTGTGCTGCCGGCGCCTTGCCAGCGGCCAGCTCGGCCTGGGCCTGGGCGTAAAGGGCACCCACTTTGGCAACCGATTCGGCAAACGCGGCATCCTGGTCATACGGGGCCGGTGGCTTGCTGCCAAACTGGCTGCCGAATGCGCTCCACGCCTGCTGCGCCTGCGTGACGGCTTGCACCGCCTCGGGCAGGGACGGGCCGCTGGCCTTGAACATCGCCACCCGGTACGGTGCGTTGGCCACCTGCATGGCATCGGTGACCGGGTCCGCGGCCCAGCCGACTGCCGTGGTGGTCAGGCCAAAAGCCAGGGTCGCCGCCAGGCGCATGCGCTTGAATGGGTTGGCAAGGGGTGTACTCATGGGGAAAGGCCTCAAAGTTGTGAAAAAACGCCATTGTGCGTGGGCATTGTAAAGATCGCCCACACCCCGACTGGCGCGCAAATCGGCGTAGTGCAGCGTGTTGAGAATGCTCAAAAAGTAGAGCTGGAAGCGCTTTACCGGTATGGGCTAGAGGTACTTTTTACTATGCAACGGGGCGGCTCAGTTCGGGTTAGCCAAGGGTTGCGCGCGCAGCCGCTGCGCCAGTTCGTCGGCGGGCATGGCTTTGGCAAACAGCCAGCCCTGGTAGGTTTCGCAGCCATGCTGGCGCAAAAAGTCCAGTTGCGCCCGGGTTTCCACGCCTTCTGCCACCAGCCCCATGCCAAGGTTCTTGGCCAGCCCGATGATGGCCAGCGAGATCGTGACATCGTTGGCATCGTCGGGTACCCCGTCCATGAAGCTCTTGTCGATCTTGATCTTGTGGACCGGCAAGGCTTTCAGGTACGACAGCGACGAATAACCGGTGCCAAAGTCATCCAGCGCCACCCGGCAGCCCAGGGCCACCAACGCAATCAGTTGTTCGCGCGTCTGTTCGGGTTGCGCCATGGCGGCCGATTCGGTGATTTCGATGTCAAGCCACTGCGCCTGTGCGCCGGCGCGCTGCAGCGCTGCGGCCACTTTTTGCGGCAGGTCGCGCTGGCGGAACTGCTGCGCGGTGATGTTGATGGCCACACGCAGCGGTTGCCCGGCTTGCGTCCAGTCGGCAATTTGGCGGCAGGCGGTGTCGAGCACCCAGTCGGACAGCGGCAAGATCAGGCCGGTGACCTCGGCCACCGGGATGAACCGGACCGGCGACACCTGGCCCAGCACCGCGTCGTGCCAGCGCAGCAAGGCCTCGGCGGCCACAATGCGACCGGTTTGCACGTCCACCTGGGGCTGGTAGTGCAGCGCCAGGGCACCCTGCGAGATGGCTTCCTTGAGGCGGGTGTGCAACAGCATGTCCTCATGCACGCGCTGGTCCATGGCCTTGGAAAACAGCGCAAACGTGCCGCGCCCGGCGGCTTTGGCCTGGTACATCGCCATGTCGGCAAAGCGCAGCAGCGTGTCGCTGTCGCTGGCATCGTCGGGGTAAAAAGCCAGCCCCAGGCTGGCGCTTGAATAGATTTGCTGCCCTTCAATCCGGTAGGCGTCCTGCAACGCCAGCAGCAGCTTGGTGGCCACGTTGCCGGCTTCGTCGGCATGGGTCAGGTCGGTCAGCAGCACGGCAAATTCGTCACCGCCCAGGCGCGCCAGCAGGTCATTGTCGCGCAGGGCGGCGCGCATGCGCTGGCTCACCTGCTGCAGCAGGGCATCGCCGGTGGGGTGGCCAAAACTGTCGTTGACGTTCTTGAAGTCGTCCAGGTCAATGAACAGCACCGCCACCCGCTGTCCGCTGCGCTCGCAGCGCGACAGCGCCTGCCCCAGTTGCAGGTGAAACAGCCAGCGGTTGGGCAGCCCGGTGAGTTCGTCGTGGGTGGCCTGGTGCTTGAGCGACTCTTCAAACTTTTTGCGCTCGGACAGGTCGCGGATGTAGCAGATGGCGTGCTGGCTGCCTTCGTCTTCAAAGTAGCCCAGCGAAATATCCACCGGCAGCAGCGTGCCATCGCGGCGCATCATTTGCAGGTCCATCGACCCCATCGGACGCGGCTGCGGGTCGCCAAATGCCCGGCGCACCGATGCGCCGTGGCGCGCACGCAGCGGCTGCGGCAGGAAGATGTCCACGTTTTGCCCCAGCAACTGTGCCACCGGGTAGCCCGACAGGGTTTCCATGGCCGGGTTGGCCATCAGCATGATGCCGGTGCTGTCCACCCACAGCACGCCGTCGGGCGCGGCGCTCAAGATCACCTTTTCGCGCAGGTGCTGTACTTCCATGCGCTCCAGCGGGCGGCGCAGCGCTTCGTTGAAGGTGGCGTGAAACAGGTACAAATAGGCCGCCACCTTGTAGAGGTGGCCAATGCCATTGGCTGCATCCTTGTCGATGATGCCCAGCATGGTGAAGAACAGTTCGGACACGGCGGACAGCGCCACCGCAAAGGCCAGCGCCATCAAGCACTCGCGCACCAGCTCGGCGCGGCGCTGCCATAGCAGGCCCAGGGTGATCAGGTGGATCAGGATGATGACCCACTCGGTACCGATCTTCAGCGGCGTCAGGCCCAGGCCGGTAATGAAGAATGCCGGCATCTGCTGCGGATGCCACAGCCCCAGAAAGCCAAGCACCGCTACCACTGCCAGCATCAGCACAACGGCCAGACGCCGGCGCGCATCGGTGACCACCGGTCCGCTGGGCAACGCCACATACAGCAGCAAGGCAGCTGCAGCCAGCAGCCGCGCGGCCAGCCAGAAAAAGATCGACTTTTGCGGGCTGTTGGCGGTGATGGCATCGGGCATGCCGGCGTAGCCCAGCGTGTGCAAGAAGTCGAGCAGCCCGACCCCCAGAAACGCCACGCCAAGCAGCACCACCGCCCCTTTGCGCACCGACAAAATGGCACGGTAGCCGGTGATGAAGATCAGCATCGCCACGACGATGGCAAACATCTCCACCGCGCTGTGAAAAAACAGGAAGACGGTGGGTTCGATCAGCACCTGGCGCGCTGGCTGCGACACCCACCACAGCAGCGGCAGTGCCAGCGCCAGCAAGACCCAGCCCGTGCCGGCTTGCAGTGGATGTGTGTGCGGTCGTCTCGTCACGCTGTGCATGGGTGTGTCAGACGCAGAAATCCGGGTCCAGTCAAACTGAAAACACCTTGACGGCATCCGCCAGGTGACGCGCCTGGTCGCCCATGCTGGTGGCGGCGGTGATGCTTTCCTCCACCATGGTGGCGTTTTGCTGGATCATGCTATCGAGCTGGGCCACCGCCTGGCTGACCTGACCAATGCCTTGCGACTGTTCGCGCGAGGCCACGGTGATCTCGCTCATCAGGTCATTGACGCGGCGCACCTCATCGACCATCTCGTTCATGGTGGCCGCAGCGCCGGTCACCAGCCGGCTGCCGTCAGCCACGTTGTTCACCGACGCATCGATCAGGCTCTTGATTTCCTTGGCCGCCACCGCCGAGCGACCGGCCAGGCTGCGTACCTCGGTGGCCACCACGGCAAAACCGCGGCCCTGTTCGCCAGCGCGCGCCGCCTCCACAGCGGCATTGAGCGCCAGGATGTTGGTCTGGAAGGCGATGCCATCAATCACCTGGATGATGTCGGCAATCTTGCGGCTTGACAGGGTGATTTGCGCCATGGTGGCCTCCACTTCGGCCATTGCCTTGCCACCTTTGGCCGCCACTTCAGTCGCGGTATGGGCCAGTTGGCCGGCCTGGGTGGCGGTGTCGGAATTTTGCCGAACCGATGCGGTTTGCTGCTCCATCGCGGCGGCTGTCTGTTCCAGGCTGGAGGCGGCCTGCTCGGTGCGACTGGATAAGGCCAGCGTCGAGGTGACGATTTCTTCGCTGGTCAGTTGCATGCCATCGGCTTGCTGCTGCACATCGTCGAGCAGCGACCGCAGGTTCAGTCCGGCCTGGTTGATGGCACGTGCAATCATGCCGATCTCATCAATTCGGTCGAGTTGAATGCCAACGCCGGTTTCGCCACTGGCAACGCGCGCTGCGGCGGCCTGCACGATCAGCACAGCCATCAGCGGCATTGCGCTCAAGCCGGTTGCCGTCAGCCCCAGGGCAGAGAGTAGCGCCACCCCCAGCAGCGGCAGCCGCACGCGCCAGGCGGCTGGCAGCAGTTGCAGCGCACTGAGCCATTTGAGCGCACCGGTGCGTACGATCAGACCACCCTGAAACGCCAGTCCGCTGGCACGCCCGGCCTTGAAGCGCGCGTAAAGTGCCTCGGTGGCATCGATTTCAGCGCGCGTGGGCTGCGTGCGCACCGACAGATAGCCGGTCAGCTGACCGTTGCGGCGCATCGGTGCGGCGTTGGCACGCACCCAGTAGTGGTCGCCGTCCTGGCGGCGGTTTTTCACCAGCGCTGTCCATGACTGGCCGTTCTTGAGGCTGCGCCACATGTCGGCAAACGCTTCTTGCGGCATGTCGGGGTGGCGCACGATGTTGTGCGGCTGCCCGAGCAATTCTTCGGCTGAAAAACCGCTGGTGCGAATGAAGGCCGCGTTGGCGTAGCTGATGCGGCTGTCGGTGTCGGTGGTGGAGAGCAGCGTTGCGTTGGCCGGAAACTGGTATTCGCGTTGGGTGACGGGTTGATTGGTTCTCATGGATGTCGGCGAACTTGATAAAAGTGATTTGAGATCGTGTGTTGGGCAGATTTACAGCGCTACGCAGCGCGACTGAAGACAGATTGACGGCCAAACTGTGCCGCAACGCCATGCAACGCAACGCAACTCGTCCGCCATCTGATTCTTAAGTTCAGACGATCACAATGGCCCGAAAGTCATTGACGTTGGTCAACGTTGGCCCGGTGATGACCGAGTCGTCCAGGGTCTGGAAAAACGTGTGGGCGTCGTTGTTGTCCAGATAACTGCGTGGGTTCATGCCGCGGCCCCAAGCGCGTTCCAGGGTGTCGGGGGCGAGCAGCGCGCCGGCGATTTCTTCGGCACCATCGACACCGTCGGTATCAGCGGCCAGTGCGTAAACGCCCGGTGTGCCGGCCAGCGCCACCGCCAGGGCCAACAAGAACTCCACGTTGCGCCCGCCGCGCCCTTTGCCCCGGATGGTGACCGTGGTTTCTCCGCCGCTTAGCAGCACACAGGGCCGCTGAAAGGGTTGCCCGTGCAGCACCACCTGACGCGCCATGCCCGCTAGCACCTTGGCCACGTCGCGCGATTCTCCTTCCAGGCTGTCGCCCAGAATGTACGGGGTGAACCCGGCCGCTTGCGCCAGTTGGGCGGCAGCCTCCAGCGCCATTTGGGGGGCGGTCACCATGCGCACGCTGCTGTTTTGCAGCTGCGCAGCAGCGGGTTTGATGGTTTCACCGGCACCGCTTTGCAGCAAGGCGAGCGCTGCTGGCGGCAGGGCGATCTGGTAGCGTTGGCAAAGAGCCAGCGCGTCGGCGCAGGTGGTGGTATCGCCCACGGTCGGGCCAGAAGCGATGTCCATCGGTGAGTCGCCCGGCACATCCGAGATCAGCAGCGTGAGCAGTCTGGCCGGGTGGCAGGCGGCAGCCAGTCTGCCACCCTTGATGCCGGAGAGGTGTCGGCGCACACAGTTCATCTCGGATATCGTCGCGCCAGATGCCAGTAGCGCGGCGTTGACCGCTTGTTTGTCTTGCAGGGTCAGGCCGTCGCCAGGTTCCACCAGCAGCGATGAGCCGCCGCCTGAGATCAGCGCCACCACCAGGTCATCGGCGCTCAAGCCGCTGACATAGTGTCGGATACGTTGCGCTGCCAGCAGCCCGGCGGCGTCGGGCACCGGATGCGCAGCCTGGATGATTTCGATGTGCTGGCACGGCACCTGGTAGCCGTAGCGGGTGACCACCAGGCCCTCGATCGGGCTGCTGTCACGCGCGCACCAAAGGTCTTCAAAGGCGCGCGCCATGGCGGCAGAGGCCTTGCCGGCACCAATCACCAGCGTGCGACCCTTGGGCGGCGCTGGCAGGTGCGTACCCAGGCACAGCGCCGGTTGGGCGGCGGCCACAGCGGCATCAAACATCTGGCGCAGCAGGGCGCGGGGGGCGACTGAGGCAGTCTCGGGTGTAGCCATACGGCACTCCTGGTGGGCAAACCGCAGAATTATCGACAGGTTGGCAACTTATGCAACAAATTGGCAGTTAGCCCTTACCCAGCAAGCGGTGCATGCTATCACACTGATACTGTTTGGCAAGGCGGGACAAGCGGGCTGATCTGACCTGCAAAATGCAGGTCAAACAAGCCTTTAGCCTATGCTGATATTGCGCTGACAGCTATTGAATAAGGTGCAAACGACTTCAAGCACTGGCCACTTCATGGTGGCCCATCAGCTCCAGCGCCTTCACCAGCGCCGAGTGATCCAGGTCGGCCATGCCGTTGGCGGCGCACACCTGCATCAGCTGCACCGCAGCGGCGGTTTGCGGCAGCGCCAAGCCGAGTTCGCGCGCGCCTTGCAGCGCCAGGCCCAGGTCTTTCTGGTGCAGCTTGATTCTGAAACCGGGGTTAAAGGTGCGCTTGATCATGCGCTCGCCATGCACTTCGAGGATGCGACTCGACGCAAACCCGCCCATCAGCGCGGCACGCACCTTGGCCGGGTCGGCACCGGCCTTGCTGGCGAACAGCAGCGCCTCGCCCACGGCGGCAATGTTCAACGCCACGATGATCTGGTTGGCCACCTTGCAGGTCTGGCCGTCGCCATTGCCACCCACCAGGGTGATGTTCTTGCCCATCAGCTCAAACAGCGGTTTGACGCGGTCAAAGGCGGCTTGCGGGCCGCCGACCATGATGGTCAGGCTGGCGGCTTTGGCACCGACTTCGCCGCCCGACACCGGCGCATCCAGGTAGTCGCAACCCAGGGCGTTGATTTTTTGCGCGAAGCCTTTGGTCTCCATCGGCGAGATGCTGCTCATGTCCACCACGGTTTTGCCCGCTGTCAAGCCTGAAGCCACACCGTTGTCGCCAAACAGCACCTTGGCGACATCAGGGGTGTCGGGCAGCATCAGGAAGATGATGTCGGCTTGCTCGGCCACAGCACGTGCACTGGTGCACAGCGTGGCGCCGCTGTTGGCGATGGCCGCTGGGGGTTGACTGCGGGTGGTCACAAACACGCTGTGCCCGGCAGCGATCAGGTGGCCGGCCATGGGCGAGCCCATGATGCCCAGGCCAATAAAGCCCAGGCGTTGGGGGTGGGTCGTCATCGGGTTGTCTCCTAAGTTGCAAGTGAGGGTGGTGGGGTTCAGCAGTCGCAGCGGGCGGGGTCGAGCTGCTCGCGCCAGCCCAAACCGGCCAGGGTGGTGGTCAGGGGTTTGTATTCACAGCCAACCCAGCCGCGGTAACCTAGCTCGTCGAGCAGCGCCAACAGGTAGCGGTAGTTGATCTCGCCGGTGCCGGGCTCATGGCGGCCCGGGTTGTCGGCCAACTGAATATGGCCAATGCGCGCCAGATGCTTTTGCACGGTGGCGGCAAGTTCGCCCTCCATGCGCTGGGCGTGGTAGATGTCGTATTGCACCAAGGCGTTGTCGGCGCCCACCTCGTCCAGAATCGCCAGCGCCTGCGCGGTGCGGTTGAGGTAAAAGCCGGGAATGTCGTAGCTGTTGATCGGTTCCACCAGCAGGCGCAGTTGCGCGTTTTTCAGCTCGGCTGCCGCAAAACGCAGGTTGTCCACCAAGGTCTGGCGCAGCAGCGCATCGGGCACACCGGCGGGTGCCTTGCCCACCAGGCAGTTGAGCTGGGCCACCCCCAGTGCTTTGGCGTAGGCGATGGCCAGCGGCACACCGGCGCGAAATTCTTCCACCCGCGCCGGGTCGCACGCCATGCCGCGGTCGCCCGCGTCCCAGTCGCCAGCGGGCAGGTTGTGCAACACAAGCTGCAGGTGGTGGGTATCCAGACGGGTCTTGATCTCTTCTGCAGGCCAGGCATAGGGGAACAAAAATTCCACGGCGGTAAAACCGGCACTGGCGGCGCGCTCAAAACGCTCCAGGAACGGCACTTCGGTAAACAGCATGGTCAGATTGGCGGCAAATTTGGGCATGGTTTTCTCCTGTTGGTGTTTTTGACGGCTCACTCCAGCAACCCGGCGGCCAGCAGACCCTCGCGCCCAGCGGGGTGCAGGCACTCGATGGCTTCAAATTCGTTGATGGCATTGATCTCGGTGCCCATGGCGATGTTGGTCACCTTTTCCAGAATCACCTCTACCACCACCGGCACGCGCAGCTGGTGCGCCAGGGTTTGCGCCTGGCGCAACGTGTCCTGCAAATGTGCCGGGTCGGTCACCCGCAGCGCTTTACAGCCCAGACCTTCCACCACCGCCTTGTGATCGACACCGTAGCCTTGCAGGGTGGGGTCGGTGACGTTCTGGTTGTCAAAGGCGAGCTGCACGCAGTAGTCCATGTCAAAGCCGCGTTGCGCCTGGCGGATCAGGCCCAGGTAGCTGTTGTTGACCAACACTTGCACATAAGGCAGGCGAAATTGCGCGCCCACCGCCAGCTCTTCGACCAGAAACTGAAAGTCATAGTCGCCGCTCAAGCCCACCACGGTTTTGGTCGGGTCAGCGGCCACCACGCCCAGGGCGGCTGGAATCGTCCAGCCCAGTGGCCCGGCCTGGCCGCAGTTGATCCACTGGCGTGGCCCAAACACCCGCAAGAACTGCGCGCCGGCAATCTGGCTCAGACCGATGGTCGAGACAAACACCGTGTCGCGCCCGAACGCCTGGTTCATCTCCTGATAGACGCGCTGCGGCTTGATCGGCACATTGTCATAGGACGTTTTGCGCTGCATGAGTTTTTTGCGCTCGGCGCAGCGCCCGGCCCAGTCGCTGTAGTCGCGCAGCCGGTTGGCATCGCGGCGTTCGCGTGCCACTTGCACAAACAGCGCCAGCGCCGCTTTGGCATCGCTGACGATGCCCAGGTCGGGGTTGAACACGCGGCCGATCTGCGTCGGCTCGATGTCCACATGGACAAATTTGCGCCCTTGGGTATAGACCTCGACCGAGCCGGTGTGGCGGTTGGCCCAGCGGTTGCCAATGCCCAAACAGAAGTCGCTGGCCAGCAGCGTGGCATTGCCGTAGCGGTGGCTGGTTTGCAGACCACACATGCCGGCCATCAGCGGGTGGTCGTCGGGCAACACGCCCCAGGCCATCAGGGTCGGAATCACTGGCACGCCGGTCAGCTCGGCAAATTCGACCAGCAAGTCTGCCGCGTCGGCATTGATGATGCCGCCCCCGGCGATGATCAACGGCTTGGTCGAGGCTGCCAGCATGTCCAGCGCCTTTTCAATCTGTTTGCGCGTGGCGGCAGGTTTGTAGGCGGGCAGCGGCTCGTAGGTGTCGATGTCAAACTCGATCTCGGCCAGTTGCACGTCAATCGGCAGGTCAATCAGCACCGGCCCTGGGCGGCCCGAGCGCATCAGGTGAAACGCCTGCTGGAAGACACGGGGCACCAGCGCGGGCTCACGCACCGTCACGGCCCATTTGGTCACCGGCTTGGCAATGCTTTCGATGTCAACGGCCTGAAAGTCCTCCTTGTACAGGCGAGCCCGCGGTGCCTGGCCGGTGATGCACAAAATTGGAATGCTGTCAGCGCTGGCCGAATACAGTCCGGTGATCATGTCGGTGCCGGCCGGGCCGCTGGTGCCAATGCACACGCCGATGTTGCCGGCGCGCGCCCGGGTGTAACCCTCGGCCATGTGCGAGGCACCTTCCACATGGCGCGCCAGCACATGGGCGATGCTTTGGC
>JFJP01002240.1_pt1 | contig 15853 bp, 15 predicted proteins | sample 431651 | NCBI WGS metagenome assembly JFJP01 (sample SAMN02602958, study PRJNA72255) | Microbial mat metagenome, whole genome shotgun sequencing project. | biome: fresh water; feature: sink hole; material: water; isolation source: purple microbial (photo- and chemosynthetic) mats found in... | reverse complement strand
GATATTTGTGCGCTACATTTTATGGTCTGGCGCACTTTGCTGGCGCAGGAATTCAGGCGTTTGCACCAAGGCAGTGCCGAATCCGAGCCGTGATGCGCTGTGCTAAACTCAGCCACTCGCATGACTCTTTTCAGGAAAGACCTTCGCCATGCTCGACCCCAAAATGTTTGAGGAACTCAGCGCCCGTCTTGGCGCCATCATTGCCGCCAGCCCGGCGGCCGACATCGAGAAAAACGCCCGCGCCCTGCTTTCGGGTTTTTTCGCCAAACTTGATCTGGTCACTCGCGAAGAATTCGATATTCAGGCGCAGGTCCTGCTGCGTACCCGTGAAAAGCTGAAAGCACTTGAAGAGCGGGTCGCCCGGCTGGAAAGCCGGAATGGCAGCAACGACTGACAACACACGCTTCTGTCGCCGTACAGCCTATCCCGATGCCGCTCGCTGTTGTCCATAGCCGTGGCCTGGACGGGCTTTCTGCCCCGGAAGTTGCGGTTGAGGTGCATCTGGCCGGTGGCCTGCCCAGTGTCACGCTGGTCGGTTTGCCGGACACCGAGGTCAAGGAGGCGCGTGACCGGGTGCGGGCGGCCTTGCAGAATTCCGGCTTTGAATTTCCGGCCAGACGCATCACGATCAATCTCGCGCCCGCCGATTTGCCAAAGGAATCGGGCCGCTTTGACCTGCCGATCGCGCTCGGCATCCTCGCGGCTTCGGGACAGATCCCCGGCAACGCGCTGAACGATTACGAATTTGCCGGCGAGCTCTCGCTCTCCGGCGAACTGCGGCCGATTCGTGGCGCGCTGGCCATGGTGCTGGCCTCCGGCGGTCAGGGGCGTAGTTTCGTCCTGCCCGAAGAGAGTGCGCGCGAGGCGGTGCTGGCTGGCCATGTGCGCATACTGATGGCCGGTTCATTGCTCGCCGTGTGCGCCCATCTGAGCGGACAGGGCGAACTGAGCGAATGCCTTGCCGCCACTGGCGAAATCCCCGGGCAGAGCGATTATCCCGATCTTTCGGACGTACGCGGCCAGACGCAGGCCAAGCGTGCCCTCGAGATCGCTGCGGCCGGAGGTCATTCGCTGCTGCTGGTCGGGCCGCCCGGGACCGGCAAGTCGATGCTTGCGCTGCGCCTTCCCGGCCTGCTGCCGCCGATGACGCCCGCCGCGGCGCTCGAATCGGCTGCGGTACTGTCACTCGCCGGGCAGTTCCAGCCCGAGGCATTCGGCCGTCATCCCTATCGCTCGCCCCACCATACGGCATCTTCCGCAGCGATTGTTGGCGGCGGTGGCGTTCCCCGGCCCGGCGAGATCTCGCTGGCCCACCAGGGCGTTCTGTTTCTCGACGAATTGCCGGAGTTCGACCGCCGGGTGCTCGAAGCCCTGCGCGAGCCGCTGGAAAGCGGCCATATCCACATCTCGCGGGCGGCACGGCAGGCTGAGTTTCCAGCACAATTCCAGCTCGTCGCGGCGATGAATCCCTGTCCTTGCGGCTATTACGGCGATGCCGGCGGCAAGTGCCGGTGCACACCGGATCAGGTGGCACGCTACCGGAAGAAACTCTCCGGGCCGCTGCTCGACCGCATCGACCTGCAAATCGAGGTTCCGGCGCTGCCGGCCGAAGCGCTGCAAGGCGCAGCGGATGGCGAATCGTCGGCGACCGTGCGCTCCCGCGTCACGCAGGCGCGCACACGACAACTGATGCGCCAGAAGAAACCGAACGCTCGCCTGACGGCCAAGGAAACGGACCATTACTGCCAGCCCGACGCCGCCGGCGCGGCCTTGCTCAAACAGGCGATTTCCCGCCTCAAGCTTTCGGCGCGTGCCTACCATCGGGTGCTGCGGGTGGCCCGCAGCATCGCCGATCTGGCCGCCAGCGAAGCCATTGCGTCGCAGCATATCGCCGAAGCCGTGCAGTATCGCCGCTTCGCCATGGATTGACTCTTGATGGCCGACGCACCGATGCAAAAACTACCGCGTGGCATCGCTTTCCTGCTCGCCGCGCTCGCCGCGCTCGGCCCCTTTTCCATCGATACCTACCTGCCGTCCTTTCATGCCATTGGCGAGTCGCTGCACGCGACACCAATCGAGGTGCAGCAGACGCTGACGGTCTATTTGCTGTCTTTCGCCATCATGGCCCTGTGGCACGGAGCAATTTCCGATGCCTTCGGACGGCGGCGAGTGATTCTCGTTACGTTGTGCCTGTTTGGTCTGGCCTCGGCGGGCTGCGTATTCGCCACCCGCATCGAGCACCTCTGGATCTTGCGCGCACTGCAGGGCATGTCTGCCGGAGCCGGCATCGTCATCAGCCGGGCGATTGTGCGCGACCTGTTCGACGGGCCGTCGGCGCAGCGCCTGATGTCGCACATCACCATGATGTTTGCCATCGCACCGGCCGTTGCCCCGGTGATCGGCGGCCGTCTGCAGTTCTGGTTCGGCTGGCGTTCAGTGTTCGTCTTTCTGGCGCTGATGACCATCACACTCTGGCTGGCTTGCTGGCGCATGCTGCCCGAAACACTGCCCGCAGCGCGCCGCCAGTCCCTGCACCCGGTCTATCTCGGGAAAACATACTGGAAGGTAATGACCTCACCGCTTTTCCTACTCGCCTGTGGCGGGCTGGTATTCAATTTTGCCGGTTTTTTCATCTATGTGCTGTCGGCTCCGGTATTCCTGATGCGTCATCTTGGCGTAGCGGAAACCGGCTTCCTGTGGCTGTTCGGTCCGGCCATGGCCGGTCTGCTGGGCGGTTCCTGGCTGTCGGGCCGGCTCGCCGGGAAAATCTCGCCGCGCCAGACTATTCTGCGTGGTTATATGGCGATGGGCGCGGCCGCTGTACTCAATCTCGTAATCAGTCTGGGGTTACCACCCGGGTTGCCATGGAGCGTTTTGCCGATACCCCTTTACACGCTGGGCATGTCGCTGGCCATGCCCAGCCTCACGCTGCTCTCGCTTGATCCTTTTCCGGATCAGCGCGGACTGGCTTCGTCCTGCCAGATGTTCCTGCAATCCCTCTTCAACGGCCTGGTCGCCGGGGTGATCGCCCCGGCGATGTGGGGTTCCACGCATACGCTGGCCTTTAGCATGGGCGCCCTGATGCTGCTCGGCGCGACCTCGGCATGGCTGCATCATTCCAAATCCGTCATTCCGGCGAAAGCCGGAATCCAGAAGAATCAACGAACTGGACCCCGGCTTTCGCCGGGGTGACGAATACTTCAGCATTTCCTTAGCTCGCCTCGTACCTGGACAGCGTCACCCCGGCGTGGGCGAGAAATTCGCGGATCTGCTTGATTTCCTGCTTGGTGCAGGTTGAGCTGTTGTGCGGGTGGTGCAGAAAGACCTCGACCCGGTTCAGCACCACACGGAAACGCGCCCCGTGCGCCGATTCGACGCTTGCACCCAGGTGCAGCAGCAAGGATTCGATCTCCCGCCAGTGGATATTGGCGCTCAGCGGATCATGGTAAATGGCCTGAAGCAAATGCAGATGTTTGTGACTCATATGAACCTCCGCAGGCTTGATGACGGGTCATAACATTCCAGTTATTTTATTCCGTTTTCATCAGGGTTGCAGCGGAAAATTCATGATCACGTCAAGCCCTCCACCCCGAGCATCGGCGAGGATGATTTCTCCGCCGCAACCGGCAACGATGCGTCGTACGATGGCCAGACCGAGGCCGCAACTGCCGCCCGTGGCGCGTGCCGGGTCGATCTGGGCGAATGCCTCGAGGGCCCGTACACGCTGTTCTGCGGCAATGCCCTGGCCATGATCGCGGACCTGCAGCGTGAGCGTTCCAGAACGTCTGACAGACAGGCTGACTTCGACCGGTGGCGCGCCATACTGCAGCGCGTTATCGATCAGGTTGTCGAGCAGGCGCTGCAGATTGCCGGGGGAAATGGCGAGCTGGCAGGCTGTCGCCTGTTCATCCACGCGCATCTCGACTGGCCGGCCGAGTTCCCGATGGCGCGCCACTTCACTGCTCACGGCATCGGCAATCAGCAGTGGCGGCACGGGCCGGGAGCTGCCCTGCTCGCTGTGCAGGAAGGCCAGGCACTGAGCGACAATACGCTCCATGTCATCGGCATCGCGTGTCAGGCCGGCGCGTTCTGCATCGTTTTCAAGCAAGGCCAGACGCACGCGCAAGCGAGCCAGCGGCGCGCGCAGGTCGTGCGTCAGACCGGCGAGCATTTCGCGTCGCTCGGCCTCGGCCCCGGCCAGTTGCGTCACCATGGTGTTGTGCCGTTCGGCCAGACGCCGGACTTCCTTCGGGCCTTCCGGCGTCACCGTGCGCGCACTGCCGTCGCCGGTTGCCGCCACCGCTTCGCCCAAACGCGCCAGCGGGCCGACGATGCCGCGCACGAACAGTCCGGCGATCAGCACCAGCACGGCCAGGGCAGCGGCCAGCCACAGCCACAGGTCGTGCGGCAGACCCTTGGGCTCGAAACGTGGTGGTGGCAGGACCAGCCACCAGCGCTCGTCACTGACCATGAAACCGATCCACAAGCCGCTACGCTGACCGGGACCGGCATGGCGCAGGCTCAAGGGTTCGCCCAGAATCCTGCTCAGGCGGGTAGCCAGACGACTGGCAAAACCGAACTCCGGTTCGTGTTGCGGAACGGCTTCCCCGTCCGGGCGTAGCTGCAGCCACTGTTCGCCGACATCCGCCGCCTCAAGACGGCGTCGCGCCTCGCTGTCAAGACCGGGCAGGACGGTCTGTAACAGGCGTATCTGGCCGGCGACAAACTCGGTCGTCTGGCGCAGGTGTATGGCCCGGTCGTTATGAAGAACTATCGAGAAGGTGGCGTATTCGGCAACGGCCACGATGGCGATGACCAGCAGGACCGTACGCGCGGCGAGCGAGGCCGGCAGCAGTTTCATTTTTCGCTTCCTTCCGCATCATTGCCGTCGGGCACGAAAACATAACCGATGCCCCACACCGTCTGCAGATAGCGCGGGTGCGCCGGATCGGCTTCGAGCAGGCGGCGTAGGCGATGGATCTGCACGTCTATGGCGCGGTCGAAGGATTCGCTCTCGTCACCGCGCGTCAGTTCAAGCAGGCGTTCGCGCTTCATCGGCCGGTTGGCATTGGCCACCAGCGCGTTGAGCAGGGCGAACTCGCCGCTGCTCAGGGCGACCGTTTCGCCCGCGCGTGAAAGCTGTCGCGTGCCGCGATCGAGTTGCCAGTTGCCAAAGCGGATGACGCCGCCCTTCGGATCGGGCGCCGCCGCCGGTTGGGTCCCACGGCGCAGGACCGCTTCGATGCGGGCCACCAGTTCGCGCGGGTCAAACGGTTTCCCGACATAATCGTCGGCACCCATTTCCAGGCCGATGACGCGGTCGACCGGTTCGTCGCGTGCGGTCAGCATGATGATCGGCCGTGTTTCACCGCGCCCGCGCAGACGGCGGCAGGCGGCCAGCCCGTCCTCGCCCGGCAGCATCAGGTCAAGCACCACGAGGTGCGGCTGGTAGCGCTCGAGGTAGGCATCGAGCTGCCGCGTATCCGGGAGCAGCAAGGTATCAAAACCGTGGCGACCGAGATAGGTGGCCAGCAGTTGCCGCAGTTCGGGGTCGTCGTCGACGAGAAGAATCTTTTTCATGTCAAGGGCTCGGATCAATGTGGTGATCATTCTATGCCCGCTTGTTGCCTTAAATCGGCCCCGGAAACAATTTGAAACCTTCTGCCCCGGAAACGAAATCCTTTGCAATGCGGGCAGGCCGAAAATGGCATTGTCGTTAAGAAACGACATATACCAATAAGCAATCACTAGCCAAAGGACTATTCCACCATGAAAACCAATATCAGTATTTCCCGTTTCATCGCCATCAGTTCGCTGGCTCTGGCCTTGCCCATGACCGCCTTCGCCATCGGTCAGGGCAATGACCGGGGCGGATCCAGCAGACATGAACGCCCGGGGGTCGAGATGCACCAGAGACAGGGCATGCCTGATCTGCGCGGAATCGACCTGAGTGCAGCACAAGTCAGCCAGTTGAGTGCGCTGCGCGACGAGCAACGAAAACTGTTCGCCGACAAGGGCCAGGCCATGCGTGATCAGCATGATGCGTTGCACAAGCTGGTCATGTCGGAGGCCTACACACCCGCTGCCGCCGCAGAAATCATCGCCAGAATCAGTGCGGCACAGAACGAAATGGCCAAGCTCCGCGCTGAGCAGGGCAACAAGCTCTACAAGATTCTTACGCCAGAACAGCGCACCAGGATGCAGCAAAACGAGTTGACAGGTCGTGGCTCGATGGGTCGCGGAAATAGGCGCTAAGCGCAGAAGCTTGCTGTCACCGAAACAGGGCCGACCGAAGGGATGGGTAAGGCGGTCGGTCCCATGTATACCAAGGAATAATCGTGAAACGTATTGCTCTGCCGCTCTCTCTTCTCATCGTTGTGCTTTGGGCTGCATTGCAGCCCATGGAAATCCTGAGCTTCTCCGCTCCCTTTCTGACTATGCGCAAGGCGCTGACCGTGCTGACCGGTGCGCTGGCCCTCGGATGGATGGGCTTTTGCATGGTGCTGGCGCTTCGCCCGGCGTGGCTGGAACGCCAGCTGGGTGGCCTGGACAAATTGTTCAGGATTCATAAGTGGGCAGGAATCGGCGCGGTATTGCTGGTCATTGCGCACTGGTTGCTGATTCTCTCGCCGCGCACCCTGATGGCCTGGGGCTGGGTTGAGAAAGTCGTGCGCAACCACCGCCCGCATGGGCCTGGGAGTGAATCGCTGGTCGGGCTGGCGAAGGAAATGGGTGAGTGGTCGGCCTGGATCATGATCATTCTGGGCATTGCCGCCCTCCTGCGTTTTGTACCGTACGGCTGGTTCCGCAAGCTGCATAAGGGCTTCCCGATTGCCTTCCTGATCGGTGCATTTCATAGTGTCATCATGCTGCGGGATGGAATGGCAACCACGCCGTTCGGGTTGATGGTCATGGCCATTGCCTTGGCCGGCAGCGTGATCGCCGTCCAGTCTCTGGCCGGCATGATCGGGCATAGTCGCAGGCATGCCGGCCGGATTTCCGGCGTCACGGTGACCGAGGCGGGCGTGCTTGATCTGCAGGTCAGCCCTGGTTCCGACTGGCCTGGGCACAAGGCAGGACAATTCGCGTTATTGACGCTCGACCGCCAGGAGGGACCGCATCCATTCACCATCGCGTCGGACTGGAAACCCGGCACCCCCTTGCGTTTCGCCATCAAGCCGCTGGGCGACTACACGCGCACGCTGGCCGGACGCGTAAAGGTCGGTGATGCGCTAACGGTCGAAGGCCCTTATGGCCGCTTTGATTTTGGCGATGTTGCCGAAGAACAGGTCTGGGTCGCCGGCGGCATCGGCGTAGCGCTCTTCCTGGCACGTCTGGAATCGCTGGCCGCATCGGGTGGCGCGCAGGGTAAAGTGCATTTCTTCTTCAGTGTGAAAAGCGCTGCCGAGGCGACTTTCCCGGTGGGTTTGGAAGACCTGTGCCGGCGCGCCGGCGTTGACTTGCACCTGCGGGTCGACGACATCGATGGACAGTTCGAGTCCGGCGAAATCGGGCAGTTCGTGCGCCAGGCGCGTGGCGTCTGGTTCTGTGGGCCTCCCGGCTGGGCCAGGATGCTGCAAAGAGCCTTGCAGCAGGACCACGGGCTATTGCCCGCTCGCTTTCATCGCGAAGTCTTCGAGTTTCGCTGATTGATTCTTCATCGCGCCGGATCAATGGGTTTCTGGCGCTGGCCGTTACAAAATCACTAAAGGAATTCAGGGAGAGGCAAGAGGAGCGCTTGTTATAATCGTTCTTTCAAATGAATCCACGGCTCCCCATGCGCAAGTTTCAATCGCTGTTCCTTGCTTTGCTGCTTCTTCCGCTGCTGGCCCTGGCCCAGCAGATGCCCACTCCGCCCGCTCTGGCCGCCAAGTCCTGGCTGCTGATCGAATCCAGTTCAGGGCAGGAACTCGCGTCGCAGGCGGCTGACGAGCGGCTTGAGCCGGCGTCGCTGACCAAGCTGATGACGGCCTATCTCACTTTTTCGGCACTCAGACAAGGCACGATCAAGCTCGACCAGTTGGTGCCCGTATCGGAGAAAGCCTGGAAAACGCAAGGCTCGCGCATGTTCATCCAGGTCAATACGCAGGTCAGGATCGAGGACCTGATCAAGGGCATGATCGTGCAGTCGGGCAACGACGCCTGCGTCGCGCTGTCCGAAGCCATCGCCGGCAGTGAGGACAGCTTTGCGCAGATGATGGGGCGCGAGGCGCAGCGCCTCGGCATGACGGCGACGAGTTTCCGCAACTCGACCGGCATGCCCGATGCGCAGCACTACACCACGGCGCGCGATCTGGCGAGGCTGACCGGCGCCCTGATTCGCGATTTCCCCGAGGAGTACGCGAAGTACTATTCGCTCAGGGAATTCCGCTACAACAATATCACCCAGCCCAATCGCAACCGCCTGCTGTGGCTCGACCCGACTGTCGACGGGGTCAAGACGGGGCATACCGATGGCGCCGGCTATTGCCTGATATCCTCGGCCAGGCGCGGTCCGCGCCGCCTGCTGTCGATTGTTCTGGGCACTGCTTCCGATAGTGTGCGCGCGCAGGAGTCGCTGAAATTGCTCAATTTCGGCTTCCAGTCCTACGATGCCGTGCAGCTTTACGCGAAGAATCAGACCGTTTCCAGCCTGAAGGTCTGGAAGGGCTCGGAGAACCTGGTCAAAGCCGGCTTCAGCAGCGATTTCATCCTCGCCGTGCCCAAGGGCTATGCGCCACGTCTGAAAGTCGAAATGCTTTCGCAGCAACCGCTGGTCGCCCCGGTGACGCCGGGGCAGGTGGTGGCCACGATGAAAGTCAGTATCGACGGCAAGCCGTTCGGCGATTACCCCGTGGCGGCCATTGAAGGCGTCCCGGTGGCCGGCATCTTCGGACGAATGATCGATTCGGTCCGTCTCTGGTTCAACTGACGGAACGCGTCGTGACCGCTTATCTCAACGGCCGCTTTCTGCCGCTCTCCGAAGCCCGTATTTCGCCGCTCGATCGCGGGTTCCTGTTCGCCGACGGCGCTTACGAGGTCATCCCGGTCTATTCCCGCTACCCCTTCCGCATCGATGAGCATCTGCGCCGCCTGCAGGCCTCGCTTGACGGCATCCGCCTCGCCAACCCGCACACGCCTGAACAATGGCGGGCGATCATTCTGCGCATCATTGCGGCAGCGCAATTCGATGACCAGACGCTGTACATCCAGGTCACCCGCGGTGCCGACAGCAAGCGCGATACGCCTTTCCCGAGCGGTGTTGCGCCGACGGTATTCCTGTTCACGGCGCCCCTGATCAGTCCGACGGCGGAGCAGCGCGCGAGTGGTATTGCCGCCATTACGGCAGAAGACATCCGCTGGGGACGCTGCGACCTCAAGACCGTCTCCCTGCTGGCCAACGTACTGACACGCCAGTTGGCCGTCGACGCCGGGTGTATTGAAACCATCATGCTGCGCGACGGTTTCCTGACCGAAGGCTCGGCGTCGAACATATTCGTCGTCAGCGATGGCCTCATTCTGGCGCCGCCGAAGGATCAACGCATGCTGGCCGGCATTACCTACGATGTGGTTCTCGAACTCGCGGCAAAACATGGCGCGGCGTATGCCGTGCGCCCGGTTTCCGAAGCCGAACTGCGCTCGGCCGACGAATTGTGGATGACCTCTTCGAACAAGGAAGTGCTGGCCATTACGACCCTTGACGGCCAGCCTGTCGGCCACGGTGCGCTAGCCGGCAAGCCCGGCCCGGTAACACGGCAGATGCATGCCTGGTACTGCGCTTTCCGTGACGAGGTGATGCGGCATGCCGGAAGCTGACAGATCAGCGCAGGAAACCCTGCTCGAGTTTCCCTGCGCCTTTCCGCTCAAGATCATGGGCCGTGCCGAGGGCGCTCTGGCGCAGACCGTGCTCGATATCGTGCTCCGTCATGCCCCCGATTATGATGGCGCAACGATGGAAATGCGCGCCTCGAGCGGCGGCAACTACCTCAGCCTGACCTGCACCATCAACGCCACGTCAAAACCCCAGCTCGACGCCCTCTATCGCGAACTCTCCGCTCACCCGCTGATCAAGGTGGTGTTGTAGTGAGGAATCTGCGTGAACAGTGAGAGGCCTGGCCTGCTCATCCGCCATTGCGGGCTGGCGGACTACGAACCGACGTGGCAGGCCATGATCAGCTTCAGCGCCAACCGCCACGCACAAACTCCGGATGAACTCTGGGTCTGCCAGCATCCGCCGGTGTTTACGCTGGGTCAGGCGGGCAAGCCCGAGCACCTGCTGGCCGACATCGGCATCCCGTTGATCAGGATCGATCGCGGCGGGCAGATCACCTACCACGGCCCCGGCCAGGTCGTGATCTACCTGCTGCTCGATCTGGAGCGGCGCGGACTCAAGGTGCGCGAGCTGGTCACGCGCATCGAGCAGGCGATCATCGACCTGCTGGCCGAACACGGCGTTGCCGCGAGCAGACTGCAGGGAGCGCCCGGCGTGTATGTCGATCAGGGCGGGACGCAGGCCAAGATCGGCGCGCTCGGCCTGCGCGTGCGCAAGAACTGCTGCTATCATGGGCTCAGCCTCAACGTGGACATGGACCTGTCGCCGTTTGCCGCGATCAATCCCTGCGGCTATGCCGGCATGGCCGTCACGCAGACCCGCGACCTGGGAATACCCCTGAGCCCGGAGCAGGCGGCGCAAGCGCTGGTCAGCCACCTCAGCCAACAACTGGAGCACGCATGAGCGAACAGGACAGCAAGCCGGCAGGCAAGATTGCCGGAGCCAAGCAGAGGGGCGAGTTGAAAACGGCGCGCATTCCGATCAAGGTCGTCGCCGCCGCCGAGCCGCTGCGCAAGCCGGCGTGGATTCGCGTCAAGGCCGGCAACGACGCCGGCCGCTTCGGCGAAATCAAGAAAATGCTGCGCGAGCAGAAATTGCACACCGTGTGCGAGGAAGCCGCCTGCCCGAACATCGGCGAATGCTTCGGGCGCGGCACCGCCACCTTCATGATCCTCGGCGACATCTGCACGCGCCGCTGTCCCTTCTGCGACGTCGGCCACGGCAAGCCCTTGCCGCCCGACCCGGACGAACCGTCGAACCTGGCCGACAGCGTGGCCAGGCTGAAACTGCGCTACGTGGTGATCACCAGCGTCGATCGCGACGACTTGCGCGACGGCGGCGCGCAGCACTTCGTCGACGTCATCGCCGCGGTGCGCGAGAAATCCCCAGACACCATCATCGAAACGCTGGTGCCCGATTTCCGGGGGCGCATGGAAATCGCCATCGAGGTGCTCGGCCAGTCGCTGCCCGACGTACTCAACCATAACCTGGAAACAGTGCCGCGCCTTTACCGGCAGGCGCGCCCCGGCGCCGACTATGCGCATTCGCTGGCTTTCATGAAGCAGTTCAAGGCCCGCTACCCGCAGGTTCCGACCAAGTCCGGCCTGATGGTCGGCCTCGGCGAAAGAGACGAGGAAATTCTCGACGTGCTGCGTGATCTGCGTGCCAACGGCGTCGAAATGCTGACCATCGGCCAGTACCTCGCGCCCTCGCCGCACCACTTGCCGGTTTCGCGCTACGTGCATCCGGATACTTTCGCGCTCTATGCGCGCGAGGCCAGCGCCATGGGCTTCACCGGTGCGGCCTGCGGCCCGATGGTGCGTTCATCGTACTGGGCCGACAAGCAGGCGCACAGCGCCGGGGTTGTTGTCAATTCCGGCGATGACAGCGACGAATAACTCACGGAATCTCTGTACTGTTTTTCTGGCCTGAAGCCCGATGATCGAGCCTGGCACCCGGATCGGTTCGCTGTCAGGAAAAGATCGTCTTCATTTCGTTGGCATCGCGTTCTATTTCGGTAAGCAGCGCGGCGAAGTCCTCGCGTACCACACCGTCGTCGCTAATGCCCGGTCCCATGCTCGAATCCATCCATTCGGAGTGGGCATCATCGAGGGCGCTTGCAACATAAATGATGGTGGGAAGGTCACGCACGATCACCGGCCGGCTCCTCGGCTGATGGTGATCGATCGACGCGTTGCTGATTTCCTCGGACAATCCGAGCGCGTTGAGCAGCGTCACACCGATGCTTTCGTGCCACTGAATGATCAGGTGCTTGACGGTGTCGGGCCGGGCACGCAACTCAGGGTATTGCGCAGCACGGTAGACCATGTAGAAGGCGCCCAGGTCGTGCACCAGACCGGCCAGCATGGCTTCGTCCGGATGCACGCGCGTATAGGTATGTGCGAGCACGCGCGCCGCGGCTGCCGTTCTCAGCGAATGGTCCCAGAGCGCTTGCGTAAGACTGAGGAAAACGGCCAGATCCTTGGCGCGCAGCAGTTGATTCATGGCGATTGCCAACGCGGTGGTGCGAACGAGATCGACGCCGAGACGACTGACCGCGTCTTGCAGGGTGCGCGTCGGTGTGCCATTGGGACTGTAAATGACCGAACTGGCCAGTTGCATCAGTTTGGTCGCGATCAGCGGTTCGAGCCCGACGATCTTGGCAATTCGCGCAGTCGGCAAACTGGTGTTCTGCAATTCCCGGCGCAGACGTATCGCGGTGTCGAACGAGGTCGGAAAAACGACGTCGCCAGCCAACTCGCGTGCAATATCTTCGAGCATCTGAAAGCGCTGAGCGTTAAGGTCTGCGCCAACCTTGTCCGGGACCTGTTCTTTGCTGGTATCTGATGCCATAACGGGCTGCATTGCTCCCCATGTTTCGGCCGGACGTGATGTCAGCCGCACAAAACTGCAAACCCGATGATGATATGCCAGATGAAAAATAACCGCAATCCAGACTCATTCCTCATTGGAAACACGGCACTACCTTCAGACTCATTCCATATTGGAAAAGACTGTTTCTTGAGTAACAGCATTAAAAACAGGTAGCATGAAACCCCTCTTGGAAGACGAAAAGCCGAGGGTGCCTCTCGAACGTCAAAGACTCCGCACATTTTGTTGCCGTTGTCTTGTGCAAGCACACCGCTACGTTCTGACATAAGTAATTCTGGAGATTGCACATGAAAGAAATTGTCGTTATCGCACCGATAGCCTCCATGCCTGAGGTCACCCGGCGTGTGGTTGAGGAAAACGGCTACAACAACGTCGAAATCCTTGAGGGCAATCTCCGGAAAGGAGTCGAAGAAGCCAGGCGTGCTGTCGACGCTGGGGCAAAAATCATCATTTCCCGCGGGGGGACCTACGAACTGATCAGGTCCGAGTTTGATATTCCCGTGGTTGAGATCAAGGTCACCGCGTTTGATCTGATTGATAGTTTCAAGGCCGTTAAAGAGTCGGGAGAAACGGGAGCTATTGGCGTTATCGGCTACAAGAATGTAATTTCAGGCGCGGATATTGTTGCTGAAGTAATGGGCTTGAAAACGGCTTGTTTTGAGATGACGGAAAAATGTGATGTTGCCGCTGAGGTGGAACGGCTTATAACACAGGGCATCCGGGTATTTGTGGGCGATGCGAACGTACAGGACGCCGTTGCCAGGCACCGCTGCAAAAGCGTTCTGGTCAATTCGGGCAGTCAAGCCTTGCAAAATGCCATACAGCACGCAAAAGGCATTCTGTATGCCTCAAAGCAACAAAAGGAAAAAGCGCAGCAATTTGCCACAATTATCGATTTTGTACATGACGGGATTATCGCTATTGATAATCTGGGTTTAATCACCGTATTTAACAGCGCTTCGGAGAAGATCACCGGGTTTACCAAACAGGAGGCCCTGGGCAAGAAAATTACCGAGCTTCTTCCAGAAGCCCGCTTGCTCAGCATTCTCGAAACGGAGCGTTCTGAAATTGGTGATATTCAGTGGCTGGATAACCAGACGGTTATTGCCGCCAACAGGGTACCGGTGATTGTCGATGGTGAGGTTCTTGGCGCGGTGGCTACTTATCAGGATATCACCGAAGTTCAAAAGCTTGAGCAGAAAATCCGTATCCGGCTTTCGGAAAAAGGATTTGTCGCACAGTACAATTTTGCTGGCATCGTCCACAAGAGCGCTGAAATTTCCGAGTGCATCGAGACCGCACAGAAGTTTGCCAAATATGACACTTCGGTGCTGATTTGCGGACCGTCCGGCGTTGGCAAGGAACTTTTCGCACAAAGTATCCACAACGGCAGCCAGCGCAAGAATTCCCCGTTTGTTGCGATTAATTGTGCGGCTCTTCCGGAGTCGTTGATCGAAAGTGAACTCTTTGGTTATGTCGAGGGGTCTTTCACGGGGGCGGTCAAGAAGGGGAAGGCCGGGCTATTTGAAATGGCTCATGGCGGAACGATATTCCTCGACGAGATCAGCGAACTACCCTTGCTTCTTCAGGGCAGATTGCTCAGGGTCCTGCAGGAAAAGCAGGTCATGCGTATCGGAGACAACAAACTCATCCCCGTTGATGTGCGGATTATTTGTGCCACCAACCGGGATTTGCGCAGTCTGGTCAGTCAGAACCAGTTCCGGGGTGATCTGTATTTCAGAATTGCCATTCTTGGTTTGTTTATTCCCCCGCTCAATGAACGCGTGGACGATATTGAGCTCTTGAGTACGCATTTTGTCGATGAGTTCGGTTACCGATACCGCAAAGGACGAATGCTACTTGCCCCGGATGCGCTTGAGTATCTGCGGGCTTATGTCTACGAAGGCAATGTCAGGGAGTTGCAGGGCATGATCGAACGCGCTGTTGTGATCTGTGAAGGGAAAACCATCAGAGCGGCTGATTTTGAATTAACCTGGCGCGAAGTATCGCGTAGCCGACCTGAAGCGCGCAGCCCCGATTTTTCTGACGGGCAGACCTTGAAATGCCTGGAGGATGAGTACATTGACTACGTTTACAAAAAGACCAATGGTTCGATAAAGGAGTGCAGCGCAATATTGGGCATTGACCGTACAACACTTTGGCGAAGGATCAAGGAAAAGCAGGGATTGCTTAACAAGTGATGCTGTACAGGCTGCCTGGACGAATGGGAGGAATATGACGCTGGTGATGAATTGAAATGAGCCGGTTCAGAAATCAATCGAGTAGTTGAAACCCCAGTACAACGAAGATACGGTTTGCATGCGCATCAATAAACCCAGTTTCAACAATGGCGTCGTAAGCACGATGCACTGGAAGATGCATTAGCCTTTTCTGTACCGGCTGAAAGTCTGCCGCTCATGCAGCAAATTGCAGCATTGAGTTGCAATTATCAACCAAACGGGTATCCAGTCATGCCATATAATTACCAATACTCTCATTTAAAACAATGAGATAAGCTGTATTCCTTACTCGTGGCAAGCTTATTGCGTAGCTACTGTCGCCTTAAGCAAACTGGTGTCGGTGTCTGGCGTTCATCAAATGGAACGTGTGCCTGCCAATGACAACTGGTTTTGGCTTTTTTGCATCAAGTCGTAAACAGAGTGCCGTCAAGGAGAAACACATGCCGAAGTTTGCTGCAAATCTGACCATGATGTTCAACGAAGTTGATTTCATGGATCGCTTCAAAGCCGCAAGTGACGCGGGGTTCAAGGGTGTTGAATATCTCTTTCCCTACGCCTATCCGAAAGAGCAACTTGCCGAGCAGCTCAATCGCTATGGACTGACCCAGGTACTGCACAACGTATCCTCGGGTGACTGGGCCAAGGGCGAGCGCGGCATTGCCATTTTGCCGGAGCGCATCGGCGAGTTTCAGGACAACGTGGGCAACACCATCGAGTACGCAACGGCGCTTGGCTGCAAACGCATTAACGTAATGGCCGGAATAGCACCGGCTGGCGCTGATCCGGACAAACTGCGCGAGACCTTCGTGGCCAACATCCGGTTTGCCGGACAGCAACTCAAAGCCCATGGCATCAAACTCGTTGTCGAAGCGATCAACACCTTCGACATTCCCGGTTTCTACGTGTCCAG
>JFJP01038762.1_pt1 | contig 15854 bp, 15 predicted proteins | sample 431651 | NCBI WGS metagenome assembly JFJP01 (sample SAMN02602958, study PRJNA72255) | Microbial mat metagenome, whole genome shotgun sequencing project. | biome: fresh water; feature: sink hole; material: water; isolation source: purple microbial (photo- and chemosynthetic) mats found in... | reverse complement strand
TCGGAGAGGTTAACTTTTATCTGATCGTCGGTGAAGTGAACCAGTTCTATTATAGATGTCTTTATTCTTTCAACCAGGATGCTCTTTTTGTCTTCCATGAGCTCAAGCCCTGTCTCCTTCAAGGCGTCCGCAAGTTGCTGACGCTGGTCGGGTGTAATATCCCCTGCAATTTCTGCTTCACCAAGCTCAATTGTAGTGTAGGGCAGTCCGAGATTTTCAAGCTCGGACTTCACAACCATTTTACACGGACGCAGACCATATTCTGGATATACAGTTTCAATCCGCTATTTGTTTAATTTGCATAGGTTAGTAAAAGGTAAAGATACTTTTTTTTAAAATAAATGCTTTGAATTATTTGACAGGGGTGCTCATTGTGATGAGCAGCTATTATTTATTACCGCCTCCAATTAACGTGCCGTCTTTCTGACCATTGTATTATAATTGTGTTGCCAATCTGCCCGGATTACTACATTTGTTCCGGATTTTCTAAACATTGTACGGGTGATTTTCGTTGTGTAAAAATATTGGTACAATGAATGAAATCTGAGCAGGGAGTAATGTGTGAACATTTAAATAATTTTAGCAATGAACGAATTTGACATTAAGGCATCTGAGTGGGACAAAAGCGATATGCACCGCGAGCGTGCCAGGGCTATTGCGAGAGAGATTTTTGAGGAGATACCCCTGAACAGGGAGATGACGGCTCTTGAGTTCGGCGCAGGCACCGGGCTCCTAAGCTTCATGCTGAAAGAGCATCTTAAGGAGATCACCCTTATCGACAACTCGGAAGGAATGGTGAAGGTGCTGAATGAAAAGGTGAGGGGGGAAAAGGCAGATACACTCAAAGTGGTTAAGGCTGACCTTGAACATGAAGACCTTTCGCCGGGCAGTTTTGATCTCATCTATACCCTGATGGTGCTTCATCATGTAGGCGATGTGGAAACCATTATCAATAAGTTCCATGGCCTCCTCAACCCGGGTGGTCACCTGGCTATTGCCGACCTCTACAGTGAAGACGGGTCATTTCACGGGGATGGTTTTCACGGTCACCTGGGCTTTGATCCGGTATCACTGGCAGCCTTGCTGGAGAAAAACGGTTTTTCAGGCATAAACCATAGGAAGGCCTATGTTATTGACAAGCTTATATCAGAGGATAATAGGAAAACGTTCGACGTGTTCCTGATGACTGCTTCGCGGCATTAACCATGATCTGCAAAAGAAACTGCACGGTCTCCGGATTGCGGCCGCTGACACATAAAACACAGTAAATTAAACGATAAGCAATAAAATAAGAACAGTATAAATGGCTAACATGGAAGTAACATTTGACGGTGGAAAAGTGATCACCGCTCATATTAACGGCAAGGCAATCAAAACGGACCAGTCCGTAAAAAATGGCGGCGAAGGTACCGCGCCTGAGCCATTCGAGCTTTTTCTTGCATCAATAGGAACCTGTGCAGGCATCTATGTCAAGTCATTCTGTGATCAGCGCGGGATACCGGCGGAAGGTATCAAAATCATCCAGTCTGTTGTCTTTGACCCCGTAAAGAGGGTTCCCTCCACGATTAAACTGGAGATTCAGCTTCCGGCCGATTTCCCCGAAAAATACAGAGCAGCGGTGATCAATTCCGCGGAGCTATGCCTGGTGAAGAAAACCATAAACAGTTCGCCGGCCTTTGAGGTATTGACCTCAGTGATCCAGGACTGGCCGAGACTGACCAGAGACTGACCTGGGCTGACCGAGATTGACAAGGACTGACAAGGACTTGTCCAGGCCGACAGAGACTGACAGAGACTGACAGAGATTGAAAGGGACTGACCTGGGATGTCTGAGGCACAGGGACTAGCCTGGGATTAATGAGACTGACTGGAGCCGTCAGAAGCCGACAGTACAAACGATCGGCGCCGGACTTCCTTCACCGCGTTAAGTTGTATCTTTAGGGACATGATTGTAGTAGTATGAAGAATTTGAATTACACGCAGATTGAACCTGCAGAAATAAAAGACAACCTCATCAGGCTGATCGCATCCGATTGGATGCTTGTGACTGCCGGCACCAGGGAGAAATTCAACACCATGACCGCCAACTGGGGCGGAACGGGCTACCTATGGAACAAAAACGTGGTGTTTGTGTTTGTGAGGCCGGAACGTTACACCTATGGGTTCATCGAAAGCACTGAAGGGTTTACCCTGACCTTCTTTGATGAAAAATACCGTACTGCGCTAAACCTGTGCGGAGCAAAGAGCGGTCGCGACTGTGACAAGGTTGCGGAGACAGGTCTTACCCCTCACTTCACTGAACTGGGCTATCCGGCTTTCACCGAGGCAAGGCTTGTGCTGGAGTGTAAGAAGCTTTATGCAGCGCAGCTTGAACGGGACCATTTTCTTGACCTCGAGCCGTTGAAAAGTCATTACAACACTAAAGGCGGCCTGCACAAGATGTATATCGCAGAAATATTGAAAGTCTGGGTCAGGAAAGCCTGAACCTGGGATGTTTAAATGAACAAATCATGTTAAAATGGGTTTGACATGAAAACCATCACCACGCAATAACTGAAAAACAATAAACAAACAATTTTATGAAAATGAAACAATCGACAATGCTACTCGGCTTTGCAGCCCTGATAATTGCCGGCATGACAGCCTGCAACCAGACCCCGGCAAAGAAAACCGCTGACACCGGACCGGCCTATTACAGGAACCTCCTCTTCAGCGAGACCCCATGGGATACCGAAAGAGGTACGCATCAGCTTACTGCTGAAGAGGCAAAAGATGTCAACAGCTATAAGTTCACTTATGACGAGAGCAGCAGACTCCAGTCAGTAGAATTTGTGAGAGGAGAGGAACTATTATCCTACGGTTCAATGGGAGGCGCAGCAAAAATCACTTATGAATATGCTGACAACAAACAGATCAAACGGTTTTTTAACGAGAATAACGAGCAAATAGAATCCGGCGGAGTCTTTACCGCGGAATATACACTTGACGAAAAAGGCACCCGCACAGGACTGAAATTTTTCGGCAAAGACGGGCAACCGGTTGAAAACCGTAACAAGATCAACTACTATGTCTGGAAAATATTGCCCGATGGAAAACTGCAGGAAAAGAGATATAACCTCGCTGACGAGGAGACTGTCATGAACCCCTTCTGCCCCTTCTACGAACTCAGATTCACCTATAACGAAAAGGGTTACGTCATGGATATGGCAAATTACGAAAATGATACCCTCTATAACTGCACTGCTGAGAACTGCGGCGACATAGGTGTGTCATACTTCGAGTTCGAACCTAATGAACAGGGTGACCTGCTGAGCTTTTCGGTCTACAACGTGACGGGTCAGATGTCTAATCTATACTGGGGCTGGTCACGCAGGGTCAGTAAGTATGATGAGAACGGGTATGTACTTGAGACAGCTCTCTTCGACCAGGATAATGAATACCTGGGAGGTAAAAGTGTTCCTGTCACACAGTATACCTATGACAGGTATGGCGCAGTGATTGAAGTAAAGAATATGGACAAGGAGAGGAATATCATCAATAACCCGGATAACGGTGTGGCCATCACCGAATACAAATATGACGATAAGGGTAATCGAACCGAGACTCTCAGATACGACAAGGCGAGGGTGACTGTCACCCAGTAACCTTGACATCGAAACGGGATATGATAAACAGAGTATATTTTCAAACTGTTATCCTGCTGTTGGTTGCGGTTTTTGCCGCAGGTTGCACAGGGAAGAAACCCGAAAAGAAGCCTGAGGCTGTCAGGGAGACTGCAGTGGCGCCTGTCATAGGCCAGGAGACCCTCCTTTTACTCAAGGACCTTGAAGAGAACGGCGACTATATCAACAGCCAGTACTTTCCGAGCCTCATCAAAGCATCAATAGTATTCGAGGAACTGGGCATGAATAACCTGGTTATCGACCTGCGGTCTCCGGACTTATTCTCCCGGGGACATGTCAAAGGTGCCGTAAATAAGAATTTCAGCGAGCTGCCGGAGTATTTCGAAACAGGTATCAAGCCATTTGAATATGACAAAATTATAATCGTCTGCGAAGACGGCCAGGTATCAAGCTATACCACCGCCCTGCTCAGGATGATGGGATACGGTAATGTTTACGCAATGCGATGGGGGATGGGCGGATGGAACAAGACCTATGCTCAGGAAGGATGGCTGAAGGGTTCATCAGGAAGATACGAAGACCGCCTGGAAATCGCCGCTAATGAGACCCCTGCCCCGGTTGGGATGCCGGAGCTCGGTACGGGATTGGCTTACGGGAAGGAGATTGGAGAGGCAAGATTTAAAAAACTCTTTGAGGATGGCACCGGAAATATCATGATCACAGCAGATGAGATCTTCTCTGACCCCGGTAAGTATTTCGTGATAAATTTTGAGCGCAAGGACAAATATGATAACGGGCATATCCCTGGTGCAATCAGGTACAAGCCTGAATCAACCCTCGGATTTACAGATATGATGTCTACAATCCCGCATGACAAGACTGTGGCTATCTATTGCGGCACCGGGCACAATTCGGCATTTGCATCCGCGTTCCTGAGGCTGCTTGGCTATGATGCCAGGACACTCAGGTACGGTAACAACAGTTTCATGTATGACAAGATGGAAAGGGAAAAGAGTACTCTCTCATGGCTGCCCTTCACCCTTACTGAATCAAACGATTTCCCGGTTGTAAAATAATCAGGGCATTCACCATATTAGGAATTCCGGTCTGACAGTGTCAGGCCGGAATTTTTGTTTCATTCTGCAACTGCTCCGGGATCCCGTAGGATGTAGACATCCCTCATCCCCATCTCACTAAGAATCATCCAAACTCTGGCAGAGGTGGAAGCGTCATCAGAAAATAATATGACCGGCCCCCTGTGCTTCCGGATTAGCCTCAGGTTCTCTTTCCCGGTGATTGATTCGGGCCGCATTATCACTGTCTTAGGCCTAAGCTGACCCGGCAGGTCAGCCTCATCTCCCAGGTTCAGAACAAGAACTGCACCGGTCATAGCTGACAACTGATCCACTGTAAGCAGGTTAGAACCCTTAACAGATGACTCTGCCCATCTTGCCGCATCATACCTGAAATTATTTCCGCCGAAAGACCGGAAGAGCACAAGCACCACCATCAATAAGAAGACTATAAGAACGAACGGGTATTGTCTCAGAAATTTCATCGGATTCTCTGTTTATGTATTTTTATTCGCAACCGCCGTCAAGCTTTTTTGCCGAAAACTTCTTCGACTCCAGGAACTTAGCCTTAAGACTGTCTGGAAGGCTACTATACTCCGTGTACATCTCCCCGGCACGCCTTCTTGTCTCGAACAGGGCATTTTCCCTGGCAGTAATCCTTCCACCGGAGAATTTCGTGTCAAGTACCGTCCTGACCCATTCCGTGATACCGCCAGCCATGATGTAGCAGTTATTATATCCCATGCCCCGGGCATATACAAGAGCATAATCCGCCTCTGAATTCCCGGTTGAATAGAAGATGGTTCTGACCTCCCTGTTGCTGATCCAGGTATCCGGATCAGATCTTATGAACTCAGAGTAAGGGACATTAACAGCACCGGGAATAGCCTCTTTTATAAAGACATCTGCCGGTCTCAGATCAATCAACCTGACGTCCGGGTCCTCCCTGACAATGAATTCTGCAACCTCATCTACCGTGACTGAGACATCCGCTCCCAGCACCTCTGCAAGCAATTTTGAGGGTTTCTCACTGAATGACCGGTTTGCCGTAAGAGGAAGCAGCGCCAACATTATGCTGAGCAGAATGAGTAGCAGTGATACTTTTTGCCTGATATTCATTTCTTTTGATTATAAGTCGTTTGTAATATCCGGGCGGGCAAATCTCTTTTCTGCAAGTTCTGCCAGCCAGAACATGCCAACTGCCGCCACCACAAGGATCATTGTGAAAACACCCGGGGAGAGGCCCAATACTTCATTGATCTTTACCGGACCCCTGTACTGAGCGGTTGCCAGGCCTTCAATCAGGGAATAGGTCTCTGTAAAAAGGAAGGCCCCCACGAATCCGCCTGCAACAAATACCATTGCATCAATCTTGCCGATTGACATGGCACAAATGCCCGTCCCGGGACAGAACCCGCCCATTATGAACCCTGCTCCCATGATGAAACCTCCCACTACGGAGGCTGTGACGTAAAACTCGTTCACATATACCTGGTTCAGGTTGAGTACACCGAAGAAACCCAGAAACTGGGAACCGATCAGGGCAACAATAGCGGCAGTAAAAAACACCTTCAGCACGGTGGCGTCATAGCCGTAAAACATACCTGCCAGCTTGCGGCTTGATGAAAAACCTGCCTGCTCAAGGGCAAATCCGAATCCTGTCCCGATCAGGAATGCCATCAGCATATTGAGCCATTCGGGGAAAACATATAGTGATGAAAGTGGTGCCATATATTTCAAGTTGCTTGTTAATTTTATCCTTTCAAACCCTCGTCTTTTATTTTCGATTGCCGATTTTCGATTGTCGATTATTGACATGCTTAATTCGCAAAATCGCAAATCGCAAATCGCAAATCCTTCAGAACTTCATATCCAGTTCTTCCTGAACACCCACGCAAACATGTAGGCCGAACCGAAGATCGTAATCATGGTCACAAACCCGGCAACCGAAAGAACAGCCATGCCGGATAAAGCCGCCCCGCTGGTGCACCCCCTTGCCAGCTGCCCTCCGTAGACAAAAAATACTCCTCCCAGGAATGCAAAGATCAGCCTCCGGCTTACAGTAATCTTCGGCGATTTTTCTACCTTGAGCTTAAGCCGGCCGGAGACTGCACCCGAAATAAACCCGCCGGCTACCACCCCGAAAATCTCAAGCACAAGCCAGTTGGTGAGGGGCTTTTTACTGTTTTCAAAGTATTTCGAGTAATATTCCGAGCTCTCGACATGCTGAGGACTGACGGCTCCTACTATTGAAACGACACAGTATTTGACACCACCGCTGGCGCCGAGGCCCCGCCCCGAAACAACCATCGCCAGCAGCAATACCAGGCCCAGCAGCGTTCCCGCCAGGTAGGGATTCATGTAGTTTTTCTTCATTGCCTGATTTCTAAGCTCGTGATTTATCGTGAAAACAAAAATAACAACAATTGGTATGGGAGAATGGTTGCGCAGGTTATTTGACAAGCTTCAATTAATTCTTATTGTTAACCGGAAGACTGTTATTGCCATATTATTGCTTAGTTTTGCGAGCCTTTTGCAGGTAAACTTTACATTAGCAATTATTTATATCAATGATAACAGTATCAAATCTTAGTATACAGTTTGGCAAACGCATCCTATTTCAGGATGTCAATCAAATCTTTACTGCCGGCAACTGCTACGGGGTGATAGGAGCAAACGGCGCCGGAAAATCAACGTTTCTGAAGATGCTGGTGAGAGATGTCGAATCACGTTCGGGTTCGGTAACCTATGGCCCCGGAGAGAGAGTCTCCGTATTAAAGCAGGATCATTTTGAATTCGATGACTTCACAGTTCTCGACACCGTGATGATGGGCCATTCGCTCCTGTGGAATATAACGAAGGAGAAAGAAAAACTCTATACTAAAACTGACTTTTCCGAGAAGGATGGAATGCGGGTATCAGAGCTTGAAGAAAAATTCAATGAGCTGGACGGATGGAATGCGGAGAGTAACGCGGCAAGCCTTCTGAGCGGACTGGGAATAAAGGAAGAGAACCATTACAAGCTCCTGAAAGAGCTGACAGGAAAGGAAAAAGTAAAGGTGCTTCTTGCACAGGCTTTATTCGGGAAACCTGATAATCTGCTGCTTGATGAGCCAACCAATGACCTTGATCTTGAAACTGTAAACTGGCTCGAAAACTATCTTTCAGAATTTGAAAATACGGTGCTCGTTGTGTCCCATGACAGGCATTTTCTTGATTCAATCTGCACCCACATCATCGATATTGATTTCAGCAGGGTACAACTGTTTTCAGGCAATTACACCTTCTGGTATGAATCGAGTCAGCTGGCTTTAAGGCAGCAGATGGCGCAGAATAAAAAGGCAGAGGAGAAGAAGAAGGAATTGCAGGAGTTCATTGCACGCTTCAGGGCTAATGTCAAGAAATCAAGGCAGACTACCAGCCGGAAGAAAATGATAGAGAAACTGAATATTGAGGAGATCAGGCCCTCAACAAGAAGATATCCCGCCATTATTTTCACTCCCGGCCGCGAACCCGGGAATAAAGTACTCTCGGTCAAGGAGCTTACAGGTATCTATGAGGGAAAGACCCTTTTCAAGGATCTTTCTTTCACTGTCAATAAAGATGATAAAATCGCATTTCTTTCAAGAGACACCAGGGCAATGACCCTCCTGTTTGAGCTCCTGAAAGGCCATGATAAGCCTCCGAAAGGCTCCTTTGAATGGGGTCAGACAATTGTAAAGGCTTATCTGCCTATCGAAAATGACAAATTCTTTGAAACTGACATGACACTTGTTGACTGGCTGGCTCAGTATTCAGAAGACACCAGCGAACTGTATCTTCGGGGATTCCTTGGGAAGATGCTGTTTTCGGGAGATGAGATTTACAAGAAGGTCAATGTACTTTCAGGAGGGGAAAAGGTTCGCTGCATGATTGCCAGAATGATGGTCCGCAATGCCAATGTGATGATTCTTGACAGCCCGACCAATCATCTGGACCTCGAATCAATCCAGGCTTTCAACAATACTTTAATGAAGTTTAAGGGAAATATCCTGATGTCATCACATGACCATGAATTCATACAGACTGTATGCAACAGGATTATAGAGATTGGTCCGAAAGGAATGATCGACAGGGAAATGGAGTATGATGACTATATTTCCGACGAAAATCTGAAGGTGAGAAGGGAAAGTATTTATTAGTGTTTTTCAGCCTTCGCATGGTGAGAAAAGGTACATGCAGGCAATAATCAATACCAGGAAATACTCCTAATTCCTCCTGAATGACCTGGTAAAGATTGTAAGAAACGTGACGAGCTCAAGTCGCCCCAGGATCATTAAAAAGCTCATTGTAAGTTTGGCTGTTTCATTGAAATGAGCAAAATTTCCCATATTGCCTGAAGCGCCAAGACCAGGGCCAATGCCGGCAAGACTTGTTGCACTGGCTCCGGAGGATTCAGCTACCGACAGACCTGTAAACTGCATGATGAGGCTGCCTGCAATGAATACAAGGATGTAAAGTGCAATGAAAACGGTAACCTGGTTTACAACTTCATCCATTACCATTCTGCCGTTCAGTTTTACCGGGATGACTGCGTTCGGATGCTGAATTTTTATAAAGGTGTTCTTCAGGTTTTTGAGCATAATGAGATGTCTGGCCATCTTGATCCCTCCTGTCGTTGATCCCGTGCAGCCCCCGGAGAACATCAAAAGGAACATCATAAACACTCCGATCGATGGAAATGCCGTATAATCAGTTGTTGCAAAGCCGGAACATGAAATTTGTGAGGCAACCTGAAAAAATGCATGTCTGAAGGATAACTCGAAGTTCCTGTCCGTTTTAAAATAAAGTATGAGTGTTACCATAACCACGCTGGCGGTAAGGAAGAAAATATAAAACCAGAATTCCTCATTCTTAATCACCTTCCTGAAGTTCCCCACCAGGGTGTAATAATAGACTACATAGCTTGTTGCCGCCAGAATCATGAAGATGGCAGTTACATACTGAATGTAGGCCGGATATTCTGAGAGGCTAAGGTTTTTTGTTGAAAATCCCCCTGTGGCAACTGTCCCGAACGAGGTACAAATACTGTCGAAAAGATTCATTTCACCTACTGAAAGAAAGATTATCTCCAGTATGGTGAGGCCGACATAGATGAATAAAATACGGAAAACGATTCCCTTTGTTTTGGGGTGGATCCGCTCTTTCATTGAGGATTCAAGACTGAATAGCTGGTAGCCTGTTACCTTGAGTGACGGAAGTATAAGTATCACCAGTACTATTATTCCTATGCCGCCAATCCAGTGGGTAAGGCTTCTCCAGAAAAGAATTGAATAGGGCAGTGATTCAACCTCCCTGAGAATTGAGGCACCTGTTGTGGAGAATCCGGAAGCAGATTCAAAAAACGCATCGATAAATGAAGGAATGGTTCCACTTATAATGTACGGAAGTATTCCTGCAGCGGAAAAAATTATCCAGGCAATGGTTACAATTAAAAATGTGTCCCTGTTGCTTATCTGCCTTGTGTCTGTATTTCTGGTTATGAAGCGGAGCGAAAGAACGAGTATGCCGGTTAGGGCTGATGACAGTAGGAATGGCTCCAGAGGTTCATTATAGATCAAAGCCACCGGCAGGCAGGCAAGGAAAGAGATGGCTTCTATAAGCAAAATGGAGCTTAAGATCCTGAGGATAATCAATGGATTGATCAATCGTATATGCTGCATATCGGAATAATACGGCACAAAATTGAGCCATAATCCATAAGCATAAAGTAAAGATTAACCTGATGCATATAAAGATTTTGTTAAGATGGCTGTATTGATCGCCCGCGGGCCCGGGGTTGACTTAGGCCGGTTCGGTATCCTGGAATCAGGATTGATTCCTGTTAGCTCCCGAACCTGTACCCGATACCTGATTCTGTGATCAGAAGTACCGGATTTGCCGGATTGTCTTCAATCTTTTTTCTTAGTTGAGCTATGAAAACTCTGAGATACTGAGTTTGTTCCACATAACCATAACCCCATATCTCCTTAAGGATGAACTGATGCGTCAATACACGACCGCTGTTTTTTGCCAGCAGGGACAAAAGGGAAAATTCAGTAGAGGTAAGCTTGACTATTTCTCCGTTTTTACGGACAACATGGTTAATCATGTCAATATTAATGGAGCCAAATTCCATCAGTGGGGTATCCTTCCCCTTTTCATTCATTCTTATTGCCGCACGGATCCTGGCTATCAACTCGCCGCTTCTGAAAGGCTTGGTTAAGTAGTCGTTTGCCCCGTTATCCAGAGCTTTTATAATATCCTCCTCGGAGTTCCTGACTGAAAGGACAATAATAGGCCTGGTGAACCATTCCCTGAACTTCAGCAATAGCTGCAAACCGTCAATATCAGGCAATCCCAGGTCCAGAATAATCAGTGAGGGGCTGTGTGTTGCAGCTGCTATCAGCCCGTCTCTGCCATTGGCTGCAAAGAAGGTATTAAATTCGTAGTTCGACAGTGATATCTCCAGAAGCCGTCGTATCTGGACCTCATCATCAATGATCAGGATATTTTTATTTTCATTCATTCAGCCAGTTTTAATTCTTCCATATCAGGTATTTCAGAAGGTATGGTGACAGTGAACCCGGCTCCGCCATTCGGTTCATTTTCAACCGTGACAGTACCGTTATGAGCCTCCACCAGGCCCTTGACAATAGACAATCCCAATCCCAGTCCTCCGGCCTTTGAACCGTCTACCCTGAAAAACTTGTTGAAGACACTTGATAATACCTGCGGAGGAAATCCCGGACCGCTGTCAGAAACCCTTAGAATAAAATTACCGTTCTCATAAGCGGCTTCCAGCCTGATAGTTGTTGAAGCAGGAGAATGCTGGCAAGAGTTTAGCAGGAGATTGTACAACACATGCTCCATCAGCCCAAAATCGAGCTTCACCAAAGGCATCTCCTCCGGAATTACCGTGACGAGATGAAATTTTTCAAGCTCCTGTTTAAGATTCTTCGAGACTTTGTTAATCAGATCATATACATCGCACCAGTCGGAACGCAAAGAAATTTTCCCGCTCTCGAGGCGCGACATATTAAGGAGATTTTCAATCAGGTGGTTGAGGCGCGCTGATGCCTTGAAGATTTCATTGTACAGTTCCTCCCTGTTCTTTTCCGATGTCTGCGAGATAAGCAGTGTATCTGAAGCCCCCATTATTGTAGCAATTGGAATCCTGAATTCATGAGAGATCAGGTTAAACAATGTATTGTACAATTTATCCGACTCATCAAGAATTCGTGCTTTGATTGCCAGCTCACCGAGAAATTCGCGTTCAAGAGCATTGGATATCTGGGTGAAATAGGTATCCCAGAATGCATCCCTGTTTTCATAGACTGATCTCTCAATACTGACTGCAATAACACCCGGGTTCAGTCGCGTGCCTGTCAGAGGATAGTAAGTCAGGGCTGCCTCCTGAAATGACCCGGTAAACCTGCCTGCTTTGGCGGAAGTATTGAATACCTGTTCAACAATGGTATTATCAATTACCGGCGTTTCATTTTCACTCCGGGAAAATGTTGAAAAGTCCAGTTTGTTGTTCCCGTCCTGGATAATGAACCAGGAATCAGCATCAAAGTGCTTTTTAAAATCGCTTCCTGCCACTTCCAGCACATTGTTTATCCCCCTGGCCTTCGAAAGTTCCCCGGTAAGCTGAAACAGTGCGTTTGTCTGGTTCTCCCTGTCTCTTACGAGCCTCTCCTGCCTCCGGATCCTGTTGGTCAGTATCCCGTTCAGAAGCGCAATGATGAAAAAAGAGAAAAACATCAGCCTGTCTTCAGTCTTCTCAATATGAAAGGTATGGAAAGGGGGAATGAAAAAGTAGTTCCATGCAATTGCGCTTGCTGTTGAGGCAAGCAAAACAGGTCCTATCCCCATAAATACTGCCAGCATGGCAACCACGAACAACAGAATGAATGAGACAATATGATAACTCTGGGAATTTGAAAGGGGGCTGCTTACCAGGGTTGTCAGACCGATGATCAGGATCACCAGCAAATACTGGTAGAATCTCGTTTTTAACGGAAGGCTGAATATCCGGCCGGTGCCTGTCATGACATACTGTTTTTCAGTATTCAAATTTACATCATTATTAAAGCAGGAGGAGCTGGTTCCTCCGGATACAAATTTGTCTCCGCTTTTATAAAGAGTTTGTTAAAATCCCTGTGATAGATGCAAAGATTTAATAAAGAGCCGTCGTTACCCGGTGGCTTAGCCGCCTGTTTATGTCAGGCAGTCGATGTGCGATGGCCGTCGCTGGATGTTTATGTACTGCCGGTTACAATTCGGATAATCCCGGGGCTTACTTGTAACCCCACTTTTTTATTATCTCCAGGTTCAGGCGGGCACATTCCATCGGAGTTTTTCCCTGGTATGCCTCCTGCTCAATGATAATGACCCGGGCTCCTCCGCTCTCTTCTATCATTGACAGCACCTCCCTGACATCAGCAACTCCCTCACCGATAATGGTGCTTTCAAATTGATCATCCTTACCTGTTCTTATGACATCTTTCAGGTGAACGAACTCAAATCTGCCGGGGTAACGGTCTACGACATCCTTTGCAACGGCGCCTCCGTTATAGAGGTTTCCGGTATCCAACTGTACCACTACAAGATCAGGATTGATGCTCCGCATCATTATATCAAACAGGCTTTCGCCGTTGAATTTCTCGCTGAATTCGAAGTCGTGGTTATGATACCCGAACTTCATCCCCCATTTATTGCACAACTCACCGCATTTGTTGTATACATCCATGAAGGCCATGAAATCGTCATAGTTCCTTCTTATACTCTCCTCAAGCCATGGAGTGACAACATACTTCTGTCCGCAGGTGGCAGCATCCTCAACCGTATGCTTCCACCTTTCGGAGAAGTCGCCGGCAGCTACATCCCAGTCGCTTCTTACAAACTCAACATGACCGCTGATCATGTTCAGTCCTTTCCCGTCAAGTAACTTTTTGAACTCGGCTGGCGCATAACCGTAGAACTTGCGGTCCGAATAATTTGCGTGCTCAACATACTTGTACCCCATCTCTGCCAGTCGGGTCAGCGATCCCTCCGGATCCTTCGCCATGTCATCCCTGATTGAGTAAAGCTGCAGTCCTGTTATGCCGGTTCGCCCGGGAGCAGCACAAAAAGTATTTCCTAAAACGGCAGTGCCGGTCAGGGCCAGGGCGCCTGTTTTTACAAAAGTTCTTCTGTTGCAGTTCATATTTCAGTTTTTAATGATTGTCCGGATATGTTTCGAGCCGCGGAATAAATAATTTCCTATAAATTTATTAATAATTTCATTGCCTGCAAAAGCAAAAGAGAGAGTCATGCCGGTCATAAATTCAATTACCCGTAACCTGGGTGCTGGCACCATGGGAAAGATGCCGTGGAATATTATCAGTTTCATCCTGCTTGTCTCGTGCTCTGCTCCGGTCACAACGGATGTATTCATAGCCGGCGGAGGCACCAGTGGGGTGGCCGCGGGGATACAGGCTTCAAGAATGGGCGTACAAGCTGTTATCTCTGAGGAAAATGAGTGGCTGGGTGGAATGCTCACCAGCGCCGGTGTAAGCGCCGTCGATGGCAATTACAATCTTCCGGGAGGTCTGTGGGGTGAATTCAGGGAGGCGCTCATAGCTCATTATGGCAACGAATCATATCTGAAGACCGGATGGGTAAGCAATGTCATGTTTGAGCCCTCGGTGGGCAATAAAATATTTTCTGAAATGGCGGCAGCCGAACCCGGACTCACCGTGCTGGGGAATGCGCAGGTGTCGAAAGTAAAAAGACGCGGGGAAAAATGGCTGATTTCAGTGGGAACCCCAGGCGGTATTTTAAAGTACTCCTCTGAAATACTTATTGATGCCACGGAACTGGGAGATATCTCAAATATGTGCGGAGCGGAATATGACATTGGCATGGATTCACGGCATGACACCGGGGAGGATATTGCCCCGGAGAAGGCAAACAATATCATCCAGGATCTCACGTACGTCGCTGTTGTTAAAGACTTTGGCAGGGAAGTGCCTATGGCCAGACCCCAGGGATATGACCCACTGCTCTTTGAATGCTCATGCATCAACCCGCTTTGCAGCGGGAAGGAGACTAAGACTGCCAGGTGGTCATGCGAGATGATGCTGAATTACGGAAAGCTTCCGAACAACAAGTACATGATTAACTGGCCGCTGTCAGGGAACGACTTTTATGTAAACCTGATAGAGATGGATCCGCCTGAGCGGGCTGAGGCCCTGAAGGCAGCCAAACAGAAGACACTTGGTTTTCTGTGGTTTTTAAGGAACGAACTGGGTTACCGGAACCTGGCACTTGCCGGTGACGAGTTTCCCACCGCTGACAGTCTCCCGTTCATACCTTACTATCGCGAATCAAGGCGGATTCACGGAAAGGTGAGATTCACCCTGAACCATATTACAGCACCGTATGATCAGCCTGACAAATTGTACCGGACCTGCATCGCTGTTGGCGATTATCCGGTAGATCACCATCATTCAAGTTATAGCGGACCTGATACATTGCCTGATCTCAGTTTCTATCCCGTACCATCATTCGGAGTGCCGCTTGGCACCCTCATCCCTGAAGGCGTCGAAGGGCTGATAGTTGCAGAAAAATCGATCTCCGTAACCAATCTTGTCAACGGAGCTACACGATTGCAGCCTGTGGTTCTTCAGATTGGTCAGGCAGCAGGAGCCCTGGCAGCACTCGCTGTTTGCACCGGGGTAAAGATTGCCGATGTGCCGGTCAGGGCGGTACAGAATGCCCTGCTTGACGCCGGAGGGTACCTTCTCCCCTACCTCGACCTGAAGCGTGACCATGCTCTGTTCAAAACACTGCAGCGCATTGGCTCAACAGGGATAATGAGGGGAGAAGGCATCAGCCAGGGATGGTCAAACCAGACATTCTTCAGGGCGAATGACCTCACGATTGCGTCAGATCTGGCGGGACTGAAAGAGATATATCCACTTACAGAGTACGACTTTGGTGAAGCGGTACTTACCGTTCAGGAGACGGTTGATCTGATTCGCCTCATTGCCCGCCAGAACGGAATTGAAATCAATGAGCCAGGCCTGTCGGAAGCCCTGACATTGATTTTCGGAGGCGGCCCGCATGCATCGGACCGCCCCGTACTGCGGGT
>JFJP01038761.1_pt1 | contig 15856 bp, 18 predicted proteins | sample 431651 | NCBI WGS metagenome assembly JFJP01 (sample SAMN02602958, study PRJNA72255) | Microbial mat metagenome, whole genome shotgun sequencing project. | biome: fresh water; feature: sink hole; material: water; isolation source: purple microbial (photo- and chemosynthetic) mats found in... | reverse complement strand
TCTTCGATATTCTAAATTCGGCAACCGGCCTGGCTGCGCAACCGCAGGGAGAAAAGAGAGACAAACTCCTAGAAATTACCATCGACAAAGCTTTGGAAGCAATTGCTGTTGCAAGAAATGAAGAAGAGCAAAATGCAAGGCAGAGGGATTTGGAATACAATTCTAGAGTTGCGGAAAAGGAAAACGGGGGAATGACAAACGATCAATTAATGCAACTGCAAATAGAAAGAGACAGAACCGCCGCAATTAACACTCCTCCTGTGGAGAGGTTTGAATTAGAAGAGATGGGACCTGGGTTAGGTATGATTATAAGACATCAGAAATTTCTTTAATTTTATAGCAAGCTTTAATTACTAACATCCAATTTAAATGGAAGATTCTCTGATGGGAGACGTTAAACAGGAGAACGAAGGATACGGATCGATTTTTGCAAAAACTCCTGCAAGAAGTTCTGGAGCTCTTCCTGGTATTCTGTACAGCGCCAGAAACAGCAAACTTAAAATGAAACATGCCATGCAAATGGAACGTTCAACCCCACACAAGACTGTGGTGCACACAGCGGAAAAAACAGCAGCGCTCCAGGCACAGGGTAGGACGTTGGGACAGGAAATGAAGGCCATGCAACAAGTCATCGGAAAAAGGACTTTTGCGAGTGAACTCGAGGCAACCAAGACACTTACTGGAATGATCAAGAACTATCCGACCATTTCCTCGCAGTACAAGCTTACAAAGCCCCATGAATACCATGCGTTGAAGTCTACCACCAACACCAATTTGGGAGGGTATGCACCTTTCTACATGCACAACATGAGTTTGCGTGGAGGTGGTTTCCGCCGAGGACAGACCAGCATGCAGGGAGGACATGCCACGTTCGGCATACCCATGAACGCTGGATCTAGAATGCTCACCAGTTTGAATGCCAAATATAAAAACCCCAGTTTGTTCCCTGCCACCAGAATCATCAAGTACATTGCCGGATCTTTTGGAAAGGGGAGAGATGAACAGATTGCCAGAATGCACGCTCGTGCCGGTGTTGAGAGACGTCCTCTTTAAAATTTACAATAAATAAGTTTTTAATTTTTCTTAATAAAATGTCGACGACAAAAAAACGTAATAATTTCGGAGCCCTCCCACGTACCTAACACACACAAAATGATTCCCATTTTTTTGTTTGGAGATCGACCCCGAAAGATAGGTATTTTTTTTTAGTTTTTTGCCACGTCACGCGAGAAAGTCACAAAAAAAGGTCAAAGTACTATTTTAGAATCAAAATACTCATGAAAATATTTCTCCAAATCTTTCGAGAATCTCCACCCGCACATGAAGTCTTCGATCTTTCTTTTGTTCTGTTCTTCTTCCATTTCATAGAGCTTTTTGAGGACTTTGCCAGAAAAGGGGATGCGGGGATGAGTGCAAGCGAATCCGGTAATCATGATGGTAAAGGCAGCAACAGGCTCGAATTCGTCCATGAGCGACTTGCGAAGGTGTAACGGAGTGTTCATTAATGAATAAAATGAAAAAGAAAAAGGAAATTCAAATTTTGATTCAACTGTCTTTGATTTGAAAAAAGATGTCCGTCCGGTGGGCAAAGACAGGTGACGAGTTCAGAAAAAAATTCAAAATGCCATACAATCAAGAGAAGGTCGCACATTTAATGGAAGTTCGATTCTGGAACACTACAATACAGAAGTATCGGGAGAAACGCTATCTCGTGGACGCCTACGAAGACACGCTCTACACTGAATTCTGCGATATGATCATCAACCTCATCGGAATGGTGTTCAGAGACAACGACCCTGAGATTAAGCATACACTGTTCAAATATCTGTCAATGGACATGGATTGCCCTGATCGCGCCAGACTCATGATGATGATGATGAATCGAGGAAGACTAGCAGACAGCGAAGAAGAAAGAGAACGCAAAATTCTTGAAACGTGCAACGCGTTGACAAATTGGAATACAGATGAGATACGCCAAGAGTTAGCAAAGGAATACAAATTGACCGAAAAGCCGAATACGCCATACAAAGTTTGGACAAAGATTGTTTAAAATTTACAATTTAGAGTTTATATTATAAAATTTCACTCCATCTTTAGTTGTAGTCTTTCTGGGATTATATTTCAATAAATTCAAAAGATCTTGAGTGTTGCCAGAGTTTATCGCAGCTAATAAATCGGTGGAAAGCGCAACTGCTGTATATTCGACGGTTTTTGTTGCCTGTGGGACGCCGGGAAGTGTGTGCGAAGGGGGTGTGAGGTGTGTGTGTGTGGTACGAGGGAGGGAATCCATGTTGCGGCGTGGGTGCAAAAAGAGGAAATTCAGAATTTTTGAAAACGGAACAGCCACGGAACTCGCTAGCCAGAGAGGAAGCCAAGCTGACAATACTGGCTATGTGCCAACAACTGCACAAAGATTTTCATACACCCAAGAAGAACGAATCAGAGCAATCGAATTACAACTCACTTCCGTTACCGAAGCCGTTAAGACCAGCACCACACCAAACAATACTAACACAAACACGTTCTATGACATGGTACGGAATGCACTCGCATGTTACTGTCAAAGATTGGAGCGAATGCACGAAATGTTACAGCAGATCCAAAGCCGCGTTGAGCAATTGGAATTTCAGATAAAAGCAGGAAGTAAAAGAATGAGAGAGTAGAAATATATTTAGGGTCACTTTTTACATTTTTCTAATGAGTGCATACACCTTGTACGGGGGGAGCATAATAGTAAAATTCGACGACAAGGATACGTTACCTATAGCACCACCTGTTGAAGGAAAAAATGTATTACATTTATACGCTTTAAATTCACCGCCAGGAAGTGGTGGAAATCTGGGAGAAACAGTAAGCGACGCAACAATAGAAGACATATATGATAAAATGGAATATTCGAGCAATAAAACAGGAGCAATTGCAGAAAATCCAGCAGCCGAGGAAACAGGGTTGCAATATCCGACAATTCAAGCCGTAAGAGATTACGTTGAATTAAAATCATCCAAATTGCAAGGAGAACAAGGAATCCAGGGAGTACAAGGATTGCAAGGAATACAGGGAAGTCAAGGAATACAAGGATTAAAAGGAGATACGGGAAGTCAAGGAATACAAGGATTAAAAGGCGATACGGGAAGTCAAGGAATACAAGGAGTAAAAGGAGACACGGGAAGTCAAGGAATTCAGGGTGTAAAAGGAGACACAGGGAGCCAGGGAATCCAAGGAATCCAAGGCCTCAAAGGAGACACGGGGCTTAAGGGCGATACCGGAAGTCAAGGAATCCAGGGAATTAAAGGAGACACGGGAGAACAAGGAATCCAAGGAGTAAAAGGGGATACGGGAAGTCAAGGAATCCAAGGAATCCAAGGACTTAAAGGAGACACGGGAGAACAAGGAATACCAGGGGTTATTGGTAATTTATCAATTACCGGAGATAAAATAGCAACAGCTACTATAACACAAGACAAACTAACAATCGGTGATTATCCAGCCGTCCCGTTCACTGTTTACAGCGGAATGCAAGAACTAACTGTTACAGCCATAACAGACAGCACAATCACAATCGGATTTCAAAATTTAACAGAAGATGGGATTTTGGATTTCACTTTGCCGTTCAAAGTTGCAGATTCTCCTTATCAGCTATGCAATTTATCCAATGCCATAAGATTCGTGTATCCGAACATCATGCGAGTTAACAAAAATGCTGCTGGGACCGCTTTCGATGCAGGAACGAAATATTGCGAAAATCTATGGAAAAAAATAGATCCCGCCACTCTTCCAGATTTATCAGTGAACAAACTTAAAGTAGTGACGCCATCAGTACCATTTTTAATTTATAGTGGAGTGGATTATATCCAAGTCACAGCCGTTGGTGATGCGACAATAACAATAGCTGGAACTTCTCTCAACATGGCACAAACATATGATTTCATCCTGCCGTTCAATACTGCGGGGCCAAGCGGATCCCAACTAACAAACAGCACAAATGCAATATCGTTCCTATATCCAAACATTTGTCGAATCACTGTTGGGATAGTAACAGGAACAATCACTGGAGGAACGTTCGTATGCTATCAGTTGAAAACTAAATTAGACCCGACGTTATTATCGTACAAATCTATTACGAACGCTCACATGGCAGATGCGACTATAATTAATTCTAAACTTGCGGCAAACGCAGTGTGGGCATCTAATTTAAATGCATATTGTGTCACCACTGTTAAATTGGATAACAACGGAATTGCCCCACTTCTCGCAAACGGTACTATGTTTGACAGAACAGATTTGGGAGTCGTTGCAGCAGGAAATACACCAGCACAGTGTGCGCCAGTACTATCTGCTACAGACCTTGGAAAAAGAGGTCAATACGCGGTAAGATGCCAAATTAACGCAAATTCACTGTTTCCAGCAACGTCGCTTTATATTGACACATTTGTACCATTAATGTGGGTCAATCTTGTCAATCCGAGCATTTACGAATATCACATCAGAATGACGGTTGCAGACACAACATCTTATGGAGCATACAGAACACACGACGTAAATTTCTTCAGAACATGCACTGCAACTTATGTTATATCTGGAGCACAGCAAGACATGTTGACAGTTGGAAACACGACATTAGGGAATGTGGCAGTAATTCACGATGCAGCAACACATCACGACATATTAGGATTTACAAAAGGTACAATAGATCAAATACAGGTTACATTCCTGGTAGAAGTTGAAAGAATTTTTTAAAATAAAGAATTTTCAAATTTTATAGAAAAAAAAATAAACGGTAGACCCCGTAAAAATCTGATTGGGCCTATTTTTTCTCCATATTACTTAGAGAAGCTCCGCATCACGGTACCGATCAGATTTTTACGGGGTCTGGTACAAGATTTTTACGGGGTACCAAAAAGCACCAACTTAGTTGCATTTTAAATCAGTAAAAGGTGCAGCAGTAAAAAATAAAAGCGGAACGGAGCGCCGGGACAAGAGCAGCGCAGCGGAACGTCGGCCCTCATAGCGAAGAGCAGCGCTGCTTTTTTACTGTCAACCTTTCCAACATACGAATCCGCCTTCCGGGCGGTCGAGCGGAGCGAGTGGGGGTGTTGCCCAGGCGTTCCGCGTTTCAGCGGCAAGCCATATTACCCCTTTTTTAGCATAAATACAAAAAAAAAGGAATTTTTATAAAAAAATAAAAAATGAAATGATACGCCTTCAATTGGAATTGAACCAATGACCTTTCGGTTAACAGCCGAATGCACTGCCGACTATGCAATAAAGGCGGGATACAAAAAAAAGAATGCAATATGAAAAAAATAAAAAAACACACATCAAAATTATTTAAATGCGCAGACAACGAGAAACAACACAAGACCTATACGATCAACTCTTTGAATTAACCAAGCAGAATACACCATGCCCACTATTTCCAGATACCATGGATGTAAGAACAAATGAAGAATTATTTTTGCCACTAGAAAGAATATTCACAAGATGGAACAGACTTTTCGAAAGAAAGACATACGAGTGGCCATCTGGATTCATGACAAATATGCAAGCATATCAAGATCCACTCAGAAGAATATTCGAACCAAATCATTATGGATTCATGCTCAGATACGATATATCCACAACACTGAGAAGAGGGATTCACGAAATTTTGGTGGGGACGAAAGAAGAATTTCACAACAGCGAACTCCGCAGGTGCAGATTTATCTACGGAGACCTGATGCTTGATTATAAAAAGCCTGAAGAAACGTTTATCAATCACGAAACAGCTCAAGACCTTATAACAATTCTGCAACTAAACGACCATGGAGACCCAATGACCACAATTATAAAATTGTATGTGCAGACGATGGTTGCAGCCGCTCTGTATGAATGGAAAAAAGTGCGAGAGTTGAAGCTACAAATTGAAATTGCGTTCAAGAAAACGATAGAAGAAGAAGACAGACTAGAGAGAGTGAATGGGGAGTAAAGAAAAACTTAATTTAAATATTTAAACGCTTGTAAATTTTCTTATAAACGACCATCCCGCCATCAATTCTCCACGGAATGTACGTCTTTTGAATTCGTTCGACGATATCTGAATAATCCAACTCCAAAAGAGGATCGATGAGAGCTTGGTAATCTTCTATAGGAACATCAGGGTTCGAGAACTCCCATTCCTCGACGAGCACCATGAGCAATCTGCAATAAATGAGTCCTTTCTTTTCCAGATCGAGAAACACGCGCATGTGGACTTTGTTGCCATTGTGAAGATTAAAGTCGATCAACAGATTGTAGAACTTGTAGAGGAGATCATCTTCCCACCAATGAGAAAGCATGTAGTTGTAACGCGAACTGAACACAAAAGATTCCTTGATTGAAGGGGACGGAGTCGAACGAACAATGGGACCCACAGAAGAAGAATGCATTTTTGAAATTTGAGCAACTGTCTTTGATTCAAAAAAAAAGATGAACTTTTTCAAATTTCAAATTTTTTGCATCAATTTGTGTTTTGACGTGGCAGAGAAGACAGAGTAAACTATGAATTCATTAGAACGCTTAAAAGCTCTTCTTGAAACCTTTCCCCAACCCAAACAGACACTCCCCATGATCACTGGACAGATAAAAGGTGTCCCCCTTTTTTTCTTTTCTTTTTTTTTCTTTTTTTCAAAACCCCCCTTTCTCCATTTTTTTTTCTTTTATCTTTCCCCCCCTTTTTTGCAGTCAAGAATGAAGAAGATGAGACGACTCCCTTGGGAAGCCCGACCCTGGAATCACTCATCCATTCCTTTCGAGAAGAAAAGAAGGAGAAGATCTGCCTTGTCTGTGGAAAAGCGGGGCCCGAGGACGTCTGCCAGATCTGCCAAGACGGGTGCCTGAGCGGAAACGACACGCACGCCCCCCCACCTCCGGCGACCCCAGAGCGAGCCCACACGCCAGAGGCCCCGATGATCTTGCTCGGAACGCTGGACCCGGAGACGGCATCCGAGGCGGAGGAAGAGTGGGAAGACATCCCATCGACGCCTGCGCCCAAACACCCAATTGGCACGCATTCATACCCTGTCCACGTGCAGTACGGAGTGTGGCATCCCTGCCCCCAAATCGAGAACAGCACCCAAGTCACGCCAGTGCAATGTGAAGTGTGTTTTCAAACAAAATCACAGTGGCACCCATGCATTTGTAATCTTCCACCACCACCAACACAAATGCAGGTGATCCAGCACCCTGTGCCGCCACCCCCCTCGCCAGACAGCCAAGAAGAACCAATCGAGATGGAGTACTGCAACCTCAAGACGCTCCCGCTCAAGATGGCGTGCAAGTCCTGTCTGCGCGGAATCGTCCAGATCATGTACGCCCAGATGAGGTTCGGAACGCAGCGAGGGGAAGAGATGGACCCAGCGGAAAAGGAGCATGTGCTGCGGACTGTCGACGGCATGGACTACAAGAAGAAGATGAAAGTCATCAAAGAGTACAAGAAGCTGGACATGGACTTCCAGTACAGAGAGATCATCTCCTTTGTGCACAACAGAGCACACGGGAGAGCCAATCACAAATAAAACCTTTATCATTTTTTTTCTTACTGAAATGCTGTATCCAAAAGACAGTGCCTTGAATGTACTCTTTGCAGATAAACAAACGCAGGAAGCGACTGTAATGAACACACTTCAAATGTACGACATTACACCAAAAAAGTTCTCAAAAAGAATATGCCTTGGAACTTTGACAAAAACAGAGGAACGATACACCCAAGCTTCCACAGCTGTATTCGCTGGATCATACAACTGCATAGTTACAAGACAAGATCTTTCAGCAGACATTGAAGAAGTGGACCTCCGGATTTTGCCAAACTCTGGGCCAGACGGTCCGATGCAAATTGGAGTGGACCAAAACGGAGATGTAACATTCAAAATAGATTTCCTCGACCAAACTGAACCACCTTTGAAAAGTAGAGTGTTTTCCGAAGACATCCATTCCGAAAAGGGGATAGTCACTGTTCACAATACAACACCCTTGTTGTGGGCAAATAATTTCAGTGGATTTTGGCAAATCAATCATAATGGGAATCTGTACATTTGTACAGCAAACAGTGGATGGGGATTCATAACTATACCAGGAGTAGAAATCCCAATTCCACAAGTCATAGGAACTGGCAAATTGTTATTTTCGAGTTGTCCAACATTGTTTAATAAAAAATAAGAAAAATTTTTTATTTACTACTCATATACCATGGTTAACCCTGCTGCGACATTCTCTGCGGGACGAAGGGACGAGGACATTTCAAAAGCCGGGATTCCCCTCTTGATTGTCGCTTCATTTGGGTTGGTGAAATTGAAAGTGACAGTCATATGCTCTCCGAGGTCAACATAAGTCAAGTCTGCTGAAGTAGCTGTGCGAAGGCGACCTGGAATCACGCAACCAATAGGGATAACTTTGTTGCCACCCTCTCTTACCAAATCAAATGCTTCCATAGACTTCACAGTGGGAGTAAATATGGCTGTATGTGCCTGGTGACCTACATCCGCACCAGTTGGGACAATGGGAGGAAACGTCAGTGTAAACAGAGTATCTGTAGCTGTTTGCAAAAGACGCACAATAGCAGGAGTGGACGCAGGCCAGATCGAAGCAATTTGATCGCCAGGGAGTGTAGAAATCGTAAATTCAACAGTAGTCATATTAGCACAAAAATAAACAAAATTCTGAGATGAAAAAGAAAATATGAATGTTATTTACTCATCGACAAGCTCAACTTGACGCCTCTTATTCCCAGAACCACTGTAATGCTTAATTCCAGCGTTTGCAGCACCCATGAGAACACCGGAAAGGCCACCACCGATACCACCCATAGCACCTTCCGCAATCGCGCGCAAAGCGGGAGCGTGTTTTGAAATGGCTGCCTGAAGCCACTCCCATCTGTTGTAATCTGCGGTGTACATATCCATCGACATTTCGGAAATAATGCGAGAATACATTTGCATAGCAATTGGATCAAGACGGGGAGACTGAGTCCAGAAAGGTTTCATGATCGTGTGTTCCATAGGACGAGACTCTTCACCATAACGGAAACGAATATCAAGAGAGGCAGAAGGAGAAAGGTTGCTAAAGTAAGCGAACATGACACTGTTGCCAAGAGCCTCAACACCGATAGTGCCATTGGCAATTGCGATAAACTTTTTGGGAGACGATACCCAGCCATGCAAATTCTCTGCTCCAGCTCCAGTTCCGGGATACATAGCAGTGCAAAATAACGCAACGGGATCGTTGAGATTGCGGAATCGGTCAAGATCTTCGTCGAGACGCATAATAGCATAACAGCCATCTCGTGCCAAAGCATTCAGAGAACGAGGATATTCCGAAATTGAACGAGAAGTGGGGAAATCTTCCGGACCAAGCATGTGTTTAGGAATCAGCTCACCATTTGCAGTATTGATCTGATAAATGTGGCGAGGAGTTTGCACAATTTGACCACCGTGGAGAGTACCCTGATCATTTTGCGTGTTTTGATTCATCACTGCTGTTGCGCCATAATGAGTTCTGCGAGAAGTCTGTGCTTGTTCTCTGATCTGCTCAAGCTTATGGAGATAATTGCGCGTTGTGTAAACGACTTTAATGGGCCAAGTGTCTGCAACAACACCAAGGGTCAAGCCTTTAGTAACCAATTCGGCAAGATACGCAGGATCATTATCGGGAAGATCTGGAATATCCGGAGTCAGCACAGTGTACGACATCCACAGATCGTCTGGATTTGAAGTGTTGGCAATAATAACATCTGCAAGGACGATGAGATCGTTGTAGAAAATGAGAGTAATGTTGTATAAAACATCGTTTCCCCTTTCGGTGGCGGGAATTTGAACAGTTTCGACATGTTCGTGATTGTAATTCAAAGCCATGATGGAAGTCTTATCGGGAATTCCCTTGGTTTGACCCTGCCAAGAGGGGTTCAAAGCTTTCATGACAAAAGCACGTCCAGCATCAGTGTCACCAAGCGCAGCATACGAAGCATCATCACCTGCAAATTCTCGACCCCAGCGTTGACCCAAGTTATCACCGATTGTATTGCGAAGCATGTTTTAATACAAAATAAACGAATTTATGAGATGCTAAAAAGTTTTACAAATGTATTATAACTTTCACGAAAGATATTCGCGGATCACAACTTCTTCACCTTCAACCTTCACCGATGATGTTGGATTCACACCTTCGGGATACACACACATCCATTTTTCAAACAAATAACGAACAGTCCTATTAATTGTATGCCCCTGAATACAAACAGGTGGTAACCACTCTGGATACAACAAATCGTAAACAACACGCTCAAGCAAAACGGAAAGAAAGAACCATGGAGCATCCTCATTCACATCATCCATATTGAAAGCAGCACACGTACAAAGATCACTCCAAATAGAAAAATCGTAAAAATGATTACAGGCATCATAAGACAAATAATCAACACAACGCTTTACAAAGCGGCCCCCAGAAGTCTGTGGGGTCAAGAAGTTAGGACCAGCGAGAATCCATGGAGGAGCATCTTCACACCAGCCCTTGTCATGGCCAAGGGCATTCCGAGAAACCTGGTGCCATCCAGTACCGTTTTCCAGTCCTAACTCGCCTTGCATTTTTCGCCACATGGAGTCGCGGCTTCCAGCTATTTTCAAAAAAAGAGTTTAAAGAAAAAACTAATTTTAAAAGGTTTGATACGAAAGCGCATATCGGTGACAACAGTCAGAGAGTGGGTGCGGCCAATAAAATGTTTCAAAGCCTTAACCGCAACATGGGGAGGGAAAAAGGTGATGGCGGTGTTGGTGCAAAAAAACGCAGAGCGAGCTGATAAAAAAGAAAGAGGAAAATAAAAAAAAAGAAAGAAAAAAAAAGGGGAGAATGAGAAAGGGATACTTCCGCAAACTTTCTGATTGATATAGAAAGTCACAAAAAAGGAACGAAGAAAAGAAGAGCGCTCCAAAACAGAGAATCGATTCCACACTGGAATGAGCGAGGGGGAACCGCAACCGGGGGGGAGGACGCGCTTCTCGACAAAGCCGACATTGAATTGCTCCCATTCGCGAAAAAGGCCTTCATTTTCTGCGGGATACAGGCGTTTCATGATTGAAATTGAGGAAAAAAAAGAAAAAAAAAGTACTACTTCGTCGTCAGCAGACACGTCATTGAAAAGGTTCATGATTTTTTTTTACTCCAAAAAAACGTGAATATTTATATTTTACTCCATTTGAACATCTTTTTTCTCTGTTTTAGTCTCCCCCCTCTTTTTCTCTCTCTTTTCTTTGTTTTCTTTTTTTTGTTTCTTTTTTTGTTCTCTGCTTCTGCGCTTTTCTTCTGCTGTTTTCTTGGGGGAGATGCCAGTAAACTTGCAACACGCGTGATTGAGCTCCTTTTTCGTGGATGCCTTCATGTCAGACTCGTTGATTGCTTCCGATTTGTACAGTTTGGAAACGTACTCGACACCCAACTGCATGAGCAAGTTTTCGCGAGATTCCCCTTTGCGCCTTTGCAAACGTTTCAAGATTTCATCGCGAGGGAGACGCTTGACGACGAGCTTGCCACTAGTGCTGAACACTTTATCCCCGAACTTTGACAAAAGGGAGCGATTTTTAGCATTGCCTTTCACTTTCACAGTGTTGTTGACAGGGCCAAAGCCAACAGGCATGCCAATGCCATTTGCACCTTCGCGCACGTGTTGTTCTGGGTTGTTTTCAAGACGTGCTACCTGAGCAGCAGATAGACCAGTGATATCGACGGGTTGCATGATAAGGGTGTAAAGTTGTAAAAAATGAGCAACGTATATTTTAGAAAAAATCAAGATCGCGAAAATCTGAAACATCTTTCATCTCCTCATCAACTGCCATGTCGGCGACACTGTTGAACAACACCATGTCTTCTACACTCATGCGAGACAGATCGTCAAAGTGGAAACGCGAGTCAGAGACGTCGGGGAAGAGAACCATGTCAAGATCAGGAGACACGGGAGGTGGAAGGTCGACAAAGTAATCATTGTCTTTGTGCAATTTAGTAAGCCACTCGTCGTAGAAGGGATTGTCGTGCGGGGGGCACATGTTGTCAACGTCCATCAGCCACTGATAGTCGATACGCCCAGCAGAGTTACGCACGACGACGCCGTCAATGAGCTTGATGATGACCTTAAAGCAAAGATCTATGCGACGTTGAAGGGCAGCAAACTTGTCGAGAGCGATTTCAGGAAACCAGGACGACGGGGCAAAGTTGGAAGTGACGAGAATCACTTCTGGAGAAAACCTCCTAGAGCCTCCTTTGAAAGGAACGACAACCGGGTAGCGATCAAAGAGACGAAGGAGGCGATCATACGAGAACTTTCCGGGGACCATCTCTTCGATGATGACGCAGCGTTGACCAATGTAGCCTTCCCACCACTCTTGTTTTGCAGATCCGAGGCTGTCGTAGATGAACGTGTCGTCGATGCCGAATTTATCCACTGCGTAATCCATCACGTAGGTGGATTTTCCGCACCCGGTCATTCCGTGGATGACAGTGACGTGTGTTTTCGTGTCTCTGTGCTTGGCGTGGAGGCCGATGAACTTGTCTATGCCGTTGCCATTGCGAATAAACTCGACGGGATAGCAAGCAGACATTTCCTTGATAGACATGGATTTCTTCAAAATGAGCTTGGAGACTTCCAAGAGCTTGTTGTGCTTCTTCTGGGGAAGTGAAGCGTCGGTGCTTGGAGCTCCTTGGTTGACACTTGGAGCTGGAGCGTCGGAAGATGGGGGAGCAACGTAGGCAGTGTGCTCTCCGTCGAGGATTTGCCAAGGACCTTCAACGCGGGAAGAGATTTTAGAGCAGTAAGCGCAGCTGATTTCAAACTCTTTGATCATGTAAGCCCAATAAAAAGAGGGAAACTTGCGGCGAAGAACAGAAAGGCATGGGGTATTCTCGAATTTGAAGGCCATTTGATAGTGAATTCGGAGGGTGGTAGGGCAGCGTTCTTTCTGATATACACATTGAAGAATTGGGCATGTTTTAGAAGCAAAAGCAGCAGTACTTATAGGAGAAGCAAGGATATCTGGATCATAACACGTTGCTTTTTCAAGAAAAAAGAAAGAAATAAAGGGGGGAAAAAAGAAAAAGAAAGAAAAAAAAAGAAATACCGACGTAAAACTGCGTTCTGCGTTCCTTTTTTGTAGTTTCGTGGATAAAAGGTTTAGAAGGATCAGACTGCCAACCGGGAACAACAGAGGTATGGGCACGGGGCATAAAAGAATAAAATGAAAAAAAAAAGAAACATAGCGTCACTAGTCAAAATAGGTACCCCGTAAAAATCTTGTGACTATTATTTGTGCGCCACGTCACCAGTGACGAAGGTAAAAAAAACTTCTTTTTTTTGAATTTCAGAAAATCATTTTTGCGACCCCCAACTGCATGACCTGTAAGCCTTATGAACGAATCAACGGATTCACTTTTGTCGGAGACAATGGAAGACACTGGACTGGCTCAGTACCAAATTCCCCCTTCAGTTGCAAGGATCTCTGTGGAGAGTTCCTCTTCGAGTCCTGCGAGATTGGAAGACCCGGACTCTTCCAATGGTTCGACAACATCGAATCATTCAACAAGCTTTGGGGGGGAATCGGAGAGCTCTTCAAAGACAAGATTGACGGGGGTGGTATCTATTTATTTTTCTCTTTTTTTTTATTTTGCAACTGTCTTTGACAAATTTATTTTCATAGACGTCAGCCCATATCCAAAGGGTTCAGGACGAAACATCGTCAACGGAATCTCAGATGACGGAAGAAATGGAAAGTCAGACCCAGAATGCGAGATCTACTACGAATTCGTCTGGTACCTCGTCCAGCTCGGTGTTCGAGATTGGAACGACATGGGCACCGCAATTTTACCCCGCTTACTTCGTGAAGCAGTGGGAAAGGTGTGAATGCTTTTTTTTGTTTTCTTATGTCAATTAACTGATGTTTATTTATTTTTTAAAGAAACAAATACGATCGGGTGGCCGGAAGAGCGCTCGGGCTGTTCCTGCAAAACCCGACAGTGCGACTTCCAGTGGAATGCAAGGAAGTGCCACTCTGTCAACCACCGGATTGGTACCTGCGAAATCAGAAGAAGCCGGGAATGACGGAGGGAGTGCTCCTCAACACGACCATCCCGCGTCCAGCGTATGCTGTGGAATCGGAGAAGGAGTACAGAGCGCTGGTAACGGAGGTGGAGAAGAGGCAGGACTACAACGACTTCAAATGGGAGTACCGTCCGATCATCAGCTGGAGGGCGATTGCCAAGGAGAAGGCGGCGAACTGGCAGGACAAGGACAAGGCGAGCAAGACGAGCAATCCGCAAAGCGCACAAGGATCGAGAAGCCAGTTCATGAAGCCCCAGGTCGACTCCAAAAAGCTGACGCAAGAATGGAAGGACAAGCAGCAAAAGACGCAGTAGACAAGGAGATCAAGAAGGGAAAGATGAACGAGAAGCAGCAGGCGTGGAATGCGATCCGAGAACGACTCGACCAATCGGCGAAAGAGGTCAGGAAGAACTCGAGAGCAAACGTGATGAAGTACTACGGTACTGATGAGTGGAGCAGGTTCTCACCTTTCGGAGTTGAAAAGGTTGTGGACACTTTAAAAATTACCTTGTGAAATAATTTACTAACAACTCAATTTTGACATTAAAGGAGCCAAGAAAGGGACTATATAAAAACACGATGGATGAAAGCGATTACGAATTCTACAGTGTCTTTCACTGTAAAAAGTGCGGAAGGAAAAACAAACACTCCGAAAAATTGCCAATCATAGAAAGACGTGGATTCTTTGTAGAGATTGGAACATGCGAACTATGCAATCACAAGAGCGAATATTTAATACCGGTTGGAACTTTTACACAAACAACCCTTTTTACTGGACTCTCAGATCTAAGACCTCCAACCAGAGATATGGCAAATTATCAAGCAGAGCTTAAAATTTAAAATGCAATATGAATATTATTTTATTATTTAAATTAATTAATGAGTGGAGAAATAGACGGTAATCGTGGGGACGGCGATGGTAAGTCCGGCAATTAAAATTAGCATTGCGATCTTTACGTAATTAGGGTCATCTTTGGCACATTCTTCAGCTGCGTCTGCCAGATTCTGCACTGGGGGTTTTGAAAAATCCTTTACAATTTCATTTGGATTGCTAATTATTTCGGCAATCTCTTCCTTGAATTCTTCTGATGCACTATGTTGATCGCTTACAGACATTTAAATAAAATATGATCTGTTGCGGAAAAGGGGGGAAGGTGTGTGTGTGTGTGTGTGGTACGTGGGAGGGTTTCCATGTTGCCCAGTGTGGTGTGTGTGCGAGGGTGTGGAGCCAAGGTCAAAAATATAAAGTAAGATGCAAAAATTGCCAGATGATGACGATGAAATGCTTGCTCTAATAGAGCAGTGGAAAAACGAGAAAATGGAAAAGCCGGTCGAAATAAAAAGAGAAAAGGTCGACACTGAAGAAGAGATCATCAGAAGATTGGAAGAAAAATGGGAAAGGCAGCGATCAGAATTTTATTTAAACATGCCAAAAGGAGGACGAAATAACAAAGGAACTAGAACAGGGTTAAGAAGTGCAGATCCACTTGCAGAAACTAAAATTGTCTTGGCAGGAGACAGGGATTCAAACAAGGAAATTAAAAGATTGAATGAATTAAATCAAATGAGAGTCTCCCAAGCTGAAAAGGAATTGAGAGCAGAGAGGAGAACAAAGAAATACAACGAGGCAATGAACTCATATCAAACGCTGGCGAATCTTGAGGACAGGCAAAGAGTCTTCGATATTCTAAATTCGGCAACCGGCCTGGCTGCGCAACCGCAGGGAGAAAAGAGAGACAAACTCCTAGAAATTACCATCGACAAAGC
>JFJP01002041.1_pt1 | contig 15856 bp, 12 predicted proteins | sample 431651 | NCBI WGS metagenome assembly JFJP01 (sample SAMN02602958, study PRJNA72255) | Microbial mat metagenome, whole genome shotgun sequencing project. | biome: fresh water; feature: sink hole; material: water; isolation source: purple microbial (photo- and chemosynthetic) mats found in... | reverse complement strand
ACTCAGGAGGTCTCACGCGGCTTGCTGGAAGACGCCGGGCTGGTGGTTGACCTCGCCGAGGATGGCCGGCAGGCGCTCGATCTGGCCAAACAAAATACCTACGCCCTGATCCTGATGGACATGCAGATGCCGGTGATGAATGGTGTCGAAGCCACTCAGGCGATCCGGGCAGACTCCCTGAACCGCAGTACCCCGATCCTGGCGATGACGGCGAATGCATTCGACGAGGATCGTCAGGCCTGCGTCGATGCCGGTATGAACGACCATATCGCCAAGCCGGTCGTTCCGGATAGGCTTTATGAAACCTTGCTGGCGTGGTTGGAAAAACGCAACGGTTTGCCTACTTGACCGCGGCGAGGTGCTGGACGTACTTGGTGACGCCCTGTTCCACCGTGGCGAATTCGTCGGTATAACCGGCGGCGCGCAGGGCGCTGTTATCGGCGCGGGTGTAGCTCTGATATTTTCCCCTGAGCGCATCGGGAAAGGGGATGTACTCGACGATGCCCTGCTCGACCATCTGCGCCAGCGACAGCGCCGGCTTGTTTTCAAGCGCCCGACAGGCATTCACCGTCGAATGGGCGATGTCGTTGAAGGGCTGGGCGCGACCGGTGCCAAGGTTGAAAATGCCTGATTTTTCCGGATTATCGAGGAAAAACATGTTTACCTTGACCACGTCCTCGATAAAGACGAAATCGCGGCTTTGCTCGCCGTTGGCGTAACCATTGCAACCCTCGAACAACTTGACCTTGCCGGACTCGCGATACTGGTTGAAGTGATGGAAGGCTACCGAGGCCATGCGGCCCTTGTGCTGTTCGCGCGGGCCGTAGACATTGAAGTAGCGGAAACCAACGACCTGCGAAGAAAAGTCGGCGCTAGCGGCACGGCGTCTAACCACCTGGTCGAACAGAAATTTCGAGTAGCCATAGACGTTAAGCGGCCCCTCGTGCTCGCGCGACTCCTTGAAGACGCTGCCGCCGCCATAGACCGAGGCCGAGGAGGCGTAGAGGTAGGCCGCCTCCTGGTCGAGGCAGAAGTCGAGTAAGGTACTGGAGTAGCGGAAGTTGTTATCCATCATGTAGCGGCCGTCGGTCTCCATGGTGTCGGAGCAGGCGCCTTCATGAAAAATGGCCTCGACCGCGCCATCGAAATAGCCGTCCTCGATCAATTCAAGGAATTCCTCCTTACCGAGGTAGTCGGCAATCTCGCAATCGGTCAGGTTCTTGAACTTGTCGGCCTGCTTGAGGTTGTCGACAGCAATGATGTTGTCGATGCCCCGCGTATTGAGGGCCTTGACGATATTGGCGCCGATAAAGCCGCAGGCGCCGGTGACAACGTAATACACGGACATAGTGAGCCTTTCAGTTCGTCTGTCTTTCAGTTCTGCCGCAACTCGTGCAATTCGTCGAGCGAGCAGGTGGCGGTGCCGAGCTTGCCAACGACAATACCGGCGGCGCGGTTGGCGAGTTTCATTGCCGCCGCCAGCCCCAGCCCGCTGGCCAACATGACGGCAAGCGTGGCGATGACCGTATCGCCGGCGCCGCTGACATCATAGACCTCGCGCGCCAGCGCTGGTTCGTGCAGGGCGCCAGCGGCGGAAAACAGCGTCATGCCCTCTTCCGAGCGCGTCACCAGCAGGGCTTCCAGGCCAAGGTCCTCGCGCAGGCGCTCGACGCGCGAAGCAAGGTCGGCTTCACTGCTCCAGCGGCCGACGACCTGGCGCAATTCGGCGCGATTGGGCGTCAGCACCGTGGCGCCGGCATAGCGGGCGTAATCCTCGCCCTTGGGATCAACCAGCACGGGCTTGTTGGCGGCGCGGGCGAGGCGAATCATGTCGGCAATGTGCGTCAGGCCACCCTTGCCATAGTCAGAGAGAATCACCACGTCGCAACTGCCCAGGCGCTCCTCGAACTCGGCCAGCTTGGCCTTGAGCACTTCATGCGCGGGCCAGTTTTCGAAGTCGATGCGCAGCAATTGCTGCTGGCGGCCAAGCACGCGCAACTTGACCGTGGTGTTGAGCTGGGCGTCTTCGTGCAGGCTGGCATCGATATTGGATGTCGCCAGCAACCGCGCCAGCGTCTGGCCAGCCTCGTCGGCGCCCACCACCGACAGCAGCCCCGTCCGCGCCCCCAGCGCCGCGCAGTTGCGGGCGACGTTGGCCGCGCCGCCCGGCCGCTCCTCGGTACGTTCGACCTTGACCACCGGCACCGGCGCTTCGGGCGAAATGCGCGACACCTCGCCAAACCAGTAGCGGTCCAGCATGACATCGCCGACGATAAGAACGCGGGCGGAACGGGTCGCGGGAATCGCCTGTGTGCTCATTTGCGACCAATGGCGAAGTATTCGAGCCCGGCCGCGCGCGGATGGGCTGGATCGTAGAGATTACGACCGTCGAAGATCACCGGGATCTTCAGTTTGGCCTTGATCACATCGAAATCGGGGGCACGAAACTCTTTCCACTCGGTCACGATGGCCAGCACGTCGGCGCCTTCGAGCGCGTCCATCGGGTTTTTCGCGTAGGACAGGCGCGGTTCGTCGCCGTAGATGCGCTGCGCTTCATGAGTCGAGACGGGGTCATAGGCGCGAACTTGCGCCCCGCGCTTGAACAGTTCGCCGATCAAAACCCGGCTGGGCGCCTCGCGCATGTCGTCCGTATTGGGCTTGAAGGCCAGCCCCCACAGGGCAATGGTCTTGCCGGAGAGGTCTGCGCCGAGACGCTTGACGATCTTGTTGACCAGCACATATTTCTGCTCTTCGTTGGCGTCCTCGACCGACTGGAGAATCTTGAGGCCCTGCCCGGCTTCGCGCGCGGTGCGCACCAGCGCCTGCACATCCTTGGGAAAACAGGAACCGCCGTAGCCGCAACCAGGATAGAGAAAGTGGTAGCCAATGCGCGGGTCGGAGCCAATGCCCTGGCGTACCAGTTCGATGTCGGCGCCCAGCTTCTCGGCCAGATTGGCCAGTTCGTTCATGAAGCTGATGCGGGTGGCCAGCATGGCGTTGGCGGCATATTTCGTCAATTCAGCCGAACGCACGTCCATGACGATCAGACGCTCGTGGTTGCGCTGGAACGGGGCGTAGAGTTGCCGCATCATGTCGGCCGCACGGGCATCGGCCACGCCGACGACGATGCGGTCGGGCTTCATGAAATCATCGACGGCGGCGCCTTCCTTGAGGAATTCAGGATTGGAAACGACGCTGTAGTCAATGGCGGCTGCGCGCGCCTTGAGTTCCTGCTGAATCGCCTCGCTGACCTTGTCGGCCGTGCCAACCGGCACGGTGGATTTATCGACCACGACCTTGTAGCCGTCCATGTGTTTGCCGATACTGCGCGCGGCGGCGACGACATATTGCAGGTCAGCCGAGCCATCCTCGTCGGGCGGCGTGCCGACGGCGATGAACTGGATGGTGCCGTGGGCGACGGCGGCCTTGACGTCGGTGGTAAAGCGCAGACGGCCGGCGGCGACATTCTTCTTCACCATGGCCTCAAGGCCCGGTTCGTAAATCGGGATGCCACCCTCATTGAGAATGCGGATCTTGTCGGCGTCGACATCAAGGCAGAGCACGTCGTTGCCGACATCGGCGAGACAGGTGCCGGAGACCAGACCAACGTAGCCGGTACCGATAACGGTGATTTTCATAATTCGGATTTCCTCAAGAAATCAAGTCGCTGCATCAAATCATTAAGGGGCTAAATCAAATTCTTCGGTACGCTTGGGCGGGTAGGTTTCCCACTTGCCGCAGGCGGGACAGCGCCAGTGGAACTGGCGCGCCTTGAAGCCGCAGTGGTCGCAGCGATAGCGCGCCACCCGGCGGGTGTGATTGTGGATGAGATTCTTGACCAGTTCGAGATCGTTCCGCCGCTCCGGCGGTGCCACCAGCACCTGCGCTTCGAGCAGTTTATCGAGCCCGAGCAGGGTCGGATTACGCTTCAACTCGGCGCGTACCAACTGGTAAGCCCGCTCCGGGCCGCCGAATTCGAGTTCGGCGCGAAAGGTGGTATCGAGCAGATCGATCGAAGGATGGCGTTCGAGATAGCCCCGTAGCAGTTGCAGTCCCTGCTCGGCGCGACCGGCCTGGCGATGGGCTTCCATCAGTTTGTCCGCCGCCAGCGACAGATATACCGGACTTTGCTGCTCGATACGCTTCCAGGCATCGATGGCCGCTTCGATGTCACCCTGCCCCACGGCCAGTTCGCCTTGCAGCAGCGTGGCGCGCACGCATTTTCGGCTGACCCGGAGGGCATCGTCCAGCCGCTGCCGCGCCGCATCAATCCGGCCATGCAATAGCTCGCTCGACTCCAGTTCGCAATGGAACTGGGCGATTTCCTTTTGCCACATGTGATCGGCGTGATCGGGCAAGGCCTCGGCCACGGTGATGGCCTTGGCCCATTCCTTTTCCTGTTGGTAGATCTCGATCAGCGCGCGCAGGGCTTCTTCGTCGCGCGGGGTGTCGCGTAGCTTGAGGAAAATATCTTCGGCGCGGTCGAGCAAACCCGCCTTGAGATAGTCCTGACCGAGTTCGGACAATGCATGCAGACGCTGCCCGTCCGACAATTCGCTCTGTGTTCCTTCACGCTCGACGAGATTCTGATGAACGCGAATGGCGCGGTCGGTCTCGCCACGGCGACGGAACAGGCTGCCCAGCGCGAAATGCAGTTCGATGGTCTCGGGATCGATGCGGGCCGCTTCAAGAAAGGCCTCGATGGCCTTGTCCGGTTGCTCGTTCAGCAGAAAATTGAGGCCTTTGAAATAGGATCGCGGCAGAGCGCGCGATTCACGGATGACGTGGCGGATGTCGATACGCGCGGCGACCCAGCCCAGCCCGAAAAAAAAGGGCAGAACCAGCAACCACCACAGTTCGATTTCCATCACGCCAGCCAATCAAGACACAATTCGTCGCATCGGCCGCAGCGTAAGCTTACTTTACACATGATCTTTGGCACCGCTGGTCAATTGCTGATGCAACCGGGTCAGTTCGCGGCGCTGCCGCGTCCACACCCCCAGCATCGCGGCCAATCCAACGATAACACCCGCCGTAAACGCCCCGAGCAGCACCAGCGACAACGGCGCCTGCCAATGCTGGTCGAGGAAGAATCGCAAATCGACAGAGGAACTGTTCTTGATGCCGAGACCGAACAGCACGATGAAAATCGCTCCCCGCAACAGCCAAAGCAGCAGTTTCATCGCCTGACCTCATGTGAAAAGCGGGCGGTTCCCGCAAGAGATACCGCCCGCCCTATTTTGCATCCAGCCACTACGCTATTCCTGATGATCGACGCGTTCGCGCAGTTCCTTGCCAGCCTTGAAGTGCGGTACGTGCTTGGCCGGCACCTCGACTCGCTCCCCCGACTTGGGGTTGCGGCCGACGCGCGGTGGCCGGTGATTGAGCGAGAAACTGCCAAAACCGCGAATCTCGATACGATCGTTACGGGCAAGCGCCGCAACCATCGCATCGAGTATCACCTTGACGGCGAAATCGGCATCCTTCGCCACCAACTGGGGAAAACGAACCGCCAGCCGGGCGATCAACTCGGATTTGGTCATGACAAATCGGGCTGTCAAGCGGGCTTATTGCTGGTTGAGCTTGGCCTTGAGCAGCGCGCCGAGGTTGGTCGTGCCGCTGCTCGCAGATGAGCTTTCCGATGCCAACTTGCTCATGGCTTCGCTCTGCTCGACCTGATCCTTGGCCTTGATCGAAAGATTGACTGAGCGCGACTTGCGGTCGACGTTGGTCACCAATGCCTCGATGGTATCGCCCACTTTCAGGTGCTGCGACAGGTCTTCGATGCGGTCACGCGAGAACTCGGACGCACGCAGATAGCCGTCCATGTCGCCGCCGATTTCGACCACCGCGCCACGGGCATCGACACTCTTGATGGTGCCCTTGACGATGCTGTTTTTATCGTGGGTGGCGACGAAACTGGTGAAGGGGTCGCCTTCCATCTGCTTGACACCCAGCGAAATGCGCTCTTTTTCGACGTCGATCGACAGCACCACGGCCTCGACTTCGTCACCCTTCTTGAAGTTCTGCTTGGCTTCTTCGCCGGTCACGGACCAGGACAGGTCGGATAGATGCACCAGACCATCGATACCGCCGGGCAGGCCGATGAAGATGCCGAAGTCGGTAATCGACTTGATGGCGCCACGGACCTTGTCGCCCTTCTTGTGGTTCATGGCGAAGTCGTCCCACGGATTGGCCTGGCACTGCTTCATGCCGAGGCTGATGCGGCGGCGCTCTTCGTCGATTTCGAGGATCATCACTTCGACTTCGTCGCCCAGCTGGACAACCTTGGAAGGATGAATGTTCTTGTTGGTCCAGTCCATCTCGGAGACATGCACCAAGCCTTCGATGCCTTGCTCGATTTCAACGAACGAACCGTAGTCGGTCAGATTGGTAACCTTGCCGAACAGGCGGGTGCCGGACGGGTAGCGACGGGCGATTCCTACCCACGGATCTTCGCCGAGCTGCTTCATGCCGAGGGAAACGCGGTTCTTTTCCTGGTCGAACTTAAGCACCTTCGCCGTGACTTCGTCGCCGACGTTAAGCACTTCGGACGGGTGACGCACGCGACGCCAGGCCAGATCGGTGATATGCAGCAGGCCATCGATGCCGCCGAGGTCGACGAAGGCGCCGTAGTCGGTGATGTTCTTGACGATGCCCTTGATGATGGTGCCTTCCTGGAGGTTTTCCAGCAACTTCTGGCGCTCTTCGCCCATGCTGGCTTCCAGCACGGCACGGCGCGACAGCACCACGTTGTTACGCTTGCGGTCGAGCTTGATGACCTTGAATTCGTATTCCTTGCCTTCAAACGGGGTGGTGTCCTTGACCGGGCGGGTATCGACCAGCGAACCCGGCAGGAAGGCGCGAATACCGTTGATCATGACCGTGAGGCCACCCTTGACCTTGCCGGTGATCATGCCCTTGACCAGAATGCTGTCGGTCAGCGCCTTGTCGAGGTCGTTCCAGGCGGCGATGCGCTTGGCCTTGTCGCGGCTCAAACGGGTCTCGCCGTAGCCGTCTTCCAGCATTTCGATGGCGACCAGAACAAAATCGCCCGGCTTGGCTTCGACTTCGCCACGGTCGTTCTTGAATTCTTCGGCCGCGATGAACGATTCGGACTTGAGACCGGCGTTAACGACAACGAAATTCTGATCGACGCGAACGACTTCGGCGGTGATGACTTCACCGGCGCGCATCTCTTGACGCGACAGGCTTTCCTCAAAGAGGGCGGCGAAGGATTCGAATTCGGGGGCGGTATTTTCGGCGGGGGCAGCGGTAGCGGACATGAACACTTTCATTTGCCACGCGGGGTGGCGGGTTGGTTAAAAAACTATGCGGCCAAGGCTAGGACCATCAGGTCACAAGCCCTTGCCACTCCTGGCGCGGCAGCTTCCGGCGGACAATGTCCATTACGGCGGCAACCGATTCTTCTATGCCCAGCGGCGTGGTATCCACCAACTCGGCACCTTCGGCCTGTTTGAGCGGTGCGACGCTTCTGGCTGCGTCGCGGGCGTCGCGCTCGCGCAAGTCCTGTAAAAGGGTCGGCATATTAGCAGGCATTCCCTTTTCGATCAACTGTTTATAGCGACGTTCGGCGCGCGCTGCCGCCGATGCGGTCAGAAACACCTTCACCGGCGCTTCGGGGAAGACCACCGACGCCATGTCGCGCCCATCGGCCACCAGTCCCGGCAGCCGGCGATAAGTGCGCTGGCGTTCCAGCAAGGCCGTGCGCACGGCCGGTAGCGCCGCCACTTTCGATGCGCCAACGCCAATCGCTTCGGCCCGGATTGCCTCGGTTACGTCATCGCCGGCCAGCAGGATGCGCTCCCCCGGAAATTCCGCCGGCAGGGCGGCCGCCACGGCCGCTTCATCGTCCAGCGCCACCCCGGCGCGGGTTGCAGCCAGGGCGGTAAGCCGATAAAGCGCGCCACTATCAAGAAAATGAAAGCCGAGCGCCGCCGCCACGCGCTGTGCCACCGTGCCCTTGCCCGAGGCTGAAGGGCCGTCGATGGCAATTACGGGCGCCACGATCTGTTCGAATGCCATGAAATACTCCGGAAAAGTTTTTGCCACACAGCCAGGGTCGTTGATGCGCACCGGCATGCCACCCAGCGCGGCCAGCGAAAAGCACATCGCCATGCGATGGTCGTCATAGGTGTCGATAGTGGCAAGGGTGTCGATGGTAGCGTTGTCCGAAAAAGTCGGCGCTAGCGATACGGCTGGTGGCGTGACCCCCAGGTAATCAGCCCCCTCCTCCACCGTTGCGCCAAATTTGCGCAATTCGGTCGCCATCGCGGCGATGCGGTCGGTTTCCTTTACCCGCCACGAGGCGATGTTGCGCAAGGTGCAGCAGCCGTCGGCAAACAGCGCCATCACGGCCAGGGTCATCGCGGCGTCGGGAATGTGATTGAGGTCGAGATCGAATGCTTTCAGCTTGCCGCTGGCCGGCGCGCGGGCTTCGATGAAGTTGTCACCCATCTCGATTTGCGCACCCATCGCGGTCAGTGCCTCGACAAAACGCACATCGCCCTGAATGCTGCCCCGACCAACGCCCTCGACCCGCACCGGCCCGCCGCCAATGGCGCCCGCCGCGAGAAAATACGAGGCGCCCGACGCATCGCCCTCGATATGCACCAGGCCCGGGCTGCGGTAGCGCTGGCCGGCGGCGATGGCAAAGTGTTGCCAGCCCTCGCGCCGCACCGTCACGCCAAAGCGCGCCATCAAATTCAGCGTGATCTCGATGTAGGGCTTTGAGATCAATTCCGTCGTCACCTCGATCGTCGCCGCCTCACCCGTCAGCGGCAAGGCCATCAGCAGCGCGGTAAGGAACTGCGACGAAACATCGCCGCGCACGCGAATCGGCGTGGCGAGATTAAGCGTTGCCGGAAAAATATCCAGCGGCGGAAAGCCCTGGTTGCCGCTGTAGCGGACATCGGCGCCGATCTGGCGCAAGCCATCGACCAGATCGCCTATCGGTCGTTCGTGCATACGCGGTACGCCAGAGAGGCGGTAATACCCACCGCACAGCGCCAGCACGGCCGTCAGCGGGCGAAAGGCGGTGCCGGCGTTGCCAAGAAACAGTTCGCCCTGTTTCACCGGAAAGACGCCGCCGCAGCCTGTCACCCGCACGCTGTTCATCCCGCATGCCGTAACGCCAGCGCCGACTTTTTGCAGCGCCGCGATCATCACCCGGGTATCGTCGGAATCAAGCAGGTCGCGAATCTCGGTCACGCCTTCGGCCAGCGCGGCCAGCAGCAGCATGCGGTTGGAGATGCTTTTCGAGCCCGGCAAGCGTACACAGCCAGCAGCGCGCCCGAGGGCGGGAAGGTCGAGAAAGGTCATGGCAACGCGGGGAAAAAACGGGAAAGAGGAAAGGAGAACGGCGCGCATGATACTCCGCCGCACGGGAGCGAATTCCGCACGACCGATTTCTTGTAAGATGCCCGGCAAGGCGCGTCTGGCCGCCGCAGGGAGTTTCCTATGTCACTTTCCGCCATCATCGTCGATGATTCCGAAATCAACCTGACGCTGTTCAAGCATCTTGTCGCGAAAATCGACGGGCTGGCGCCGCGCTGCTTCTCCGTTTCGGCCGAGGGATTGGCCTGGTGCGAGCAGAACGAAGTCGATATCGTCATCGTCGATTACATGATGCCGGCGCCCGATGGCATCGAATTCATCCGCCGCCTGCGCGCCATCCCGGGCCGGGAAGACATCCCGGCGGTAATGGTGACCGCCAACGATCAGAAGGAAGTCCGCTACGCCGCGCTGGATGCCGGCGCCACCGATTTTCTGACCAAACCGGTCGACAAGAACGAATTCATCGCCCGTGTCGGCAACATGGCGCGATTGCGCACGGGCCAAAAGCTGCTGGGCGACCGCGCCGCCCATCTCGCCGCCGAAGTAGCCCGGGCGACAACCACCATCGTCGAGCGCGAGCGGGAAACCATCTTCCGCCTGGCGAAAGCGGCCGAATATCGCGACCCCGAAACCGGCGCTCACATCACGCGCATGGCCCACTATTCGCGTTTGATTGCCGCCAAAATCGGATTGCCCGAAGCGGAGCAGCAGTTGATATTCGAAGCCGCGCCCATGCACGACATCGGCAAGGTGGGCACGCCCGACATGATCCTGCTCAAGCCGGGGCGCCTGACCGAAGAAGAATTTGCTGTGATGAAACTGCATGCCAGCATCGGCCACAGCATCCTGCACGGCAGCACCTCGCCCATCCTGCAGGCGGCGGCGATCATTGCCCTCGCCCATCACGAGAAGTTCGACGGCAGCGGTTATCCCGGCGGGTTGGCGGGTGCAGACATTCCATTGCACGGGCGCATCGTTGCCGTGGCCGACGTTTTCGATGCCCTCACGTCGGAGCGCCCCTACAAAAAAGCCTGGGAAGCAGACAAGGCCCGCGCTTTTCTGCACGAACAAAGCGGCCAGCACTTTGATCCGGCCTGCGTTGCAGCCTTCGACTCGGTGTGGAACGCAGCCCAGTCGATCCGCGAAGAATATCAAGATTCGGAAGAAATCAACGGCTGAACGCCAACGGGGGAAGATCATGCAAACACAGCAACTCGTACTCAAAACCGCAACCGACGCCGCGCCAAAACTCGCCACGCTGGCTGCCCTGCAGCCAGGGCTGGTACTGGTGTTCGGTGCGCCGAATTTCTTTACCGACGACGCATTTATCGGACTGCTCGCCACCACCTTCCCGGAGGCCATCCGGATTGGCTGTTCGACCGCGGGCGAAATCACCGCGCGCGGCGTCGGCGAAAACACCTGCGTGGTCACCGCCGTGCGTTTTGACCATGCCACCACGCTGCGCGCGGCCAGCACCACGCTGGCCGACATGGCCGATTCCCGTGGCGCCGGCGAACGACTGGCGGCGCATTTTCTGACGAAACAAGCGACGGAAAACCAAGCGACGGGAAACTTGGCGCCACCCATGATCGACGTACAGGCGGTCATGGTGTTCGGCCAGGGACTGAATATCAACGGCAGCGCGCTGATCGACGGCATGAGCGCCGTGCTTGGCGACAGCGTAACGATTACCGGCGGACTGGCCGGCGACAACGGCGCCTTTGCCCGTACCTGGGTGCTGGGGCAGGAAGGCGCGTCGGATCGCGCGATAGTCGCCGTTGCCCTGGCGGGAGAGCGGCTCAGCCTGGCGCATGGCTCCTTTGGCGGCTGGGAACCCTTCGGCCCCGCCCGCAAGGTAACGCGCTGCGCCGGCAACGTATTGTTCGAACTTGACGGCGAACCGGCCCTCGCCGTCTACAAACACTACCTGGGCTCCTACGCCAAGGACCTGCCGGCCTCCGGCCTGCTGTTTCCCTTCGCCATGCTGGGCGAAGATCGCAACGCCATCGGCCTCATCCGCACCATTCTCGGCATCAATGAAGCGGACGGCAGCCTGGTGCTCGCGGGCGAAATCCAGGCCGACGGCTATCTCAAGCTGATGCATGCCTCCACCGACAAACTGGTCGATGGCGCCGAAGCCGCCGCCAAGGCCGCCATCGCGATGCAGCGCGCGCCGGGCGGGCTGGCGGTGCTGGTCTCCTGCGTCGGCCGCAAACTGGTAATGGGCGACCGCATCGACGACGAAATCGAAGCAGTCGGTAGCGTGCTGGGCGCCAATACCGTGCTCACCGGCTTCTATTCCTACGGCGAAATCAGCCCCTTTGCACCGGGCGTCGCCTGCAAACTGCACAACCAGACCATGACCATCACCTGCATCGGCGAGAAATAGCCGGCCCGATGCACAAGACACTCCAGCGCCAGTTGCGCCGTCACCTGGACATCCAGGATGAAGACGCGCTGACCGCGATCTTTTCTCAATTCGCCGCCAGCGCGCCGGGGCAGACGCTCACACCCGAAGTGGCAGCGGCCCTCGCCCACCTGCCCGAATTGCTGGAGCGCATCGGCGCCAGTTACGAGCACTACGACCGCGAACTTGAACTGCGTTCGCGCAGCCTCGATATCAGTTCCGAAGAACTGACCGGAACCAATGAAAAACTGCGCGACGAGCTTGCCAGCCGCGAACGCGCCATCCGCGCGCTACAGGAAACCGCCAACACCCTGCAAGCCGAATTGGGCTGGGAAGGCTCGGCCGAAAGTAGCGACGATCTCGATAAATTGACCGAAGTCATTGCCGGTCTGGTCAAATATCGTGAAGAAAGCCAGCGCGAGTTGCAAGCCACGCATCTCGCGCTGGAAAACCAGAAATTCGCGATGGACCAGCACGCCATCGTCAGCATCACCGATCCCCTCGGCACCATCCTCTACGCCAACGACAAGTTTTGCGAAATCAGTGGCTTCAGCCGCGAAGAATTGCTCGGGCACAACCACCGCATCGTTGGCTCGGGCACGCATTCGCGCGAGTTTTTCACTGAAATGTGGCAGACCGTCACCGCCGGCAAGGTCTGGCGCGGCGAGGTCTGCAACCGCGCCAAAAATGGCCAGTTGTATTGGGTGGCAGCCACCATCGTGCCCTTCCTGGATGATCTGGGCCGCCCTTACCAATACGCCGGCATTCGTACCGACATCACCGAGCGCAAGCAGGCCGAGCAGGAAATCATCAAGGCGAAAGATGCCGCCGAGGCCGCCAACAAGGCCAAGAGTGAATTTCTCGCCAACATGAGCCATGAAATCCGCACGCCGATGAACGGCATCATCGGCATGACCGAACTGGCGCTCGACACCCCGCTCAACGACGACCAGGGCGAATATCTGCGCATCGTCAAATCTTCCGCCGAATCGCTGATGACCATCATCAACGACATCCTCGATTTCTCCAAGATCGAGGCCGGCAAACTGCTGATGGAGCAAACCTCGTTCAATCTCGCCGAAGTCGTCGGCGACACGCTCAAGACACTGGCGCTGCGCGCCCACCAGAAGCAGCTTGAACTGGTCCTGGATTTGGCGCCCGACCTGCCAGTGTGGGTAATTGGCGATCCCAGCCGGTTGCGGCAGGTGCTGGTCAATCTCATCGGCAACGCCCTCAAGTTCACTGCCCGGGGCGAAGTGGTGCTCAGGCTGCGGCGCGCCGACACCGCCCGCAATCTGATCGAATTCGCTGTCAGCGACAGCGGCATTGGCATCCCGGCCGAAAAGCTGAAGGTGATCTTCGAAGCCTTTGCCCAGGAAGACAGTTCGACGACCCGGAAATATGGCGGCACCGGGCTGGGCCTGACCATTTCGGCGCGCTTGGTCGAAATGATGGGCGGCAATCTCTGGGTCGCAAGCGAAGTGGGCCGCGGCAGTACTTTCTTTTTCACCGCGAACCTGGCCCGCTGCGGCGAAGTGCGCGCGCCGCCCCCGCTGGATGCACGGCTACTGGAGGGAATGGCGGTGCTGGTGGTCGACGACAACGCCGTCAATCGTCGCGTGCTAGACGACACCCTGCGCCAGTGGGGCTTGCGCGTGACCCTGGCCGAGCATGGCCAACAGGCCCTGGCCTGCCTGGCTACGCCCGAAGCCGAATTCGACCTGGTGCTGCTTGACGCGCTGATGCCGGAAATGGACGGCTTCGCATGCGCGACCGCCATCGGCAAAATGGTGCTGGCAAAGCGCCCGCTCATGTTGATGCTGTCGTCGGCCGGCATGAAGGACGATGTCGCCCACTGGCGCACGGCCGGCATCGCCGCCTACGTAGCCAAGCCCATTTTGCAGGCCGAACTGCACGAAACCCTGCTGCACGCCCTCGGCAAGGCCACCAAAGCGCCGGTGGTAGCCACCCAGCAGCGGCTTGAAACGCCGGCGCTGGCGCCCATGCGCCTGCTGCTGGTCGAGGACCACCCGGTCAACCAGAAGCTGGCGATCAACCTGCTGGAAAAATGGGGGCACAACGTCACCCTGGCCAACAATGGCGAGGAAGCGCTGGAATTCCTGCGTGGCGAGCGATTCAATCTGGTGCTGATGGATGTGCAGATGCCGGTGCTCGACGGGCTCACCGCCACCCGCCGCTTCCGCGCCACTGAAAGCGGCCCGCGCACCCCCGTGATCGCCATGACCGCCAACGCGATGGAAGGCGACCGCGACACCTGTATCGCCGCGGGCATGGACGACTACATCTCGAAACCGGTGCGTCAGAGCGAACTGCTCAACGTTCTGGCACGCCATCATCCGGCGGGCATTCAACTGCCGCCCGCTGCCGTACCGCTAGCGCCGACTTTTCACGCAGGCTTCGATTTTGCCGCGGCTCTTACCGACGTCGACGCTGAAATCGTCACCATCGTCGGCGAAACCTTTCTGAACGAATGTCCGCTTGACATCGCCCGCCTGCGCGACGCCTTGGCCCGCGCCGACCACGAGGTGCTCAAGCGCACCGCGCACAGCCTCAAGAGTTCCTGCGCCATTTTCGAGGCGCAACCGATGGTCGAGAATGCCCGGATGATCGAGCAGATGGCTCCCGATGCCGCCTGGAGCCTGGCCGGAGAACTGATCGACCGCCTCGAAGCCGACTACGCCGAACTCGCCACCGCCCTGCGCAAGGTAATGACGGGCTAAAGGCTTTCTGTTGCGACGGTGCCATCCCCGCGGGTCAGGAACCCGATCAAGGCATCCAGCGAGATCAGTTTTGCTTCGTTTGATCCGCAGCGGATGGTGCGGCTGTCCTCGGCATCAGCCGCCACCACGAGCAATGACGCCTCCGGGTAATGCCGCGCAAAGGCCGTCAAACCAGGAAAATCGTCACCGCGATAACGCCACTTGCACTCGATGGCCAGCGGTGGAGCGCCGCGCCGTTCAATCACAAAATCGACCTCGTGGCCCTGCTTGTCTCGCCAGTAGCGGATTTCCCGGTTTTGCAGGCGGGCATGGAGTTCATTGAGCACGTAGTGTTCCCACAACGCGCCATGATCCTCCGGACGCAGCGCACGCCAACCGCGCCACATGCAGACGAAGCCGGTATCGAAACCATAGACCTTCGGCGCCGCCACGATTTCCGCGGCGCGACGATGACTGAACGGGCGCACCACATGCACCACATGGGTCGCCTCCAGCACCGCCAGATAATTGTTCATGGTCGGACGACTGGCCTCGCACTCGCGGGCAAAGCGTGTCGCTTCGTACATCCCACCGCTCTGCACCAGCAGCAGTTCGAGAAACTTTAGAAAAGTGTGGCGCTTTTCCAAGCGGAACAACTCCTGAATATCGCGTGCCCAGTAGGCATCCAGCCACTCCTGGTAACCGCGCTCGTCCGCTTCCTTGGCAACGAAAAACGGTGGCAGGCCGCCACGATGCAAACGCTGCTCCAATGTGCCGCCAAAGGCCGTCACATCCATCGATATCATCGGTGTCAGCCAGAGGTTTTCCTTGCGGCCGGTCAACGTGTCGCGAAACCGCGCGGAGGCGCCCAACGTGGACGAGCCCGTTGCCAGCACTCGCGTTCCGGGGAAATGATCCGCCGCGATCTTGAGCAACTCCGACGGATCGGGCAGGCGATGAATCTCGTCCAGCACCACCCGGCGCCCGGCCAGATCGCGCAGGAACAATTCCGGGTCTGCTAGGCGCCGCCGCACGCTGGGCAGTTCGCAATCAAAATAGTCGATGTCCGGCAGCGCCAGACACAACTGCGTCTTTCCTGCCCGGCGCACCCCGGATAGCCAGATCACCGACCGACGCTGCCAAGCGGCCTCGATGCATTCCAGCCAATATGATCGACTAAACATGCATAATTATTGCATTTGGTCATACCAAACGCAATCGTGATGCGCCTTTAGTGTCAATATGTTTTTACCGTCAATGCGCCTTCAATGCATTCAGAGGCTCACTCACCGACAATTGACGGGCTGCTGCCAGTTCAGGCCGGGGCCGCATACGCCAGCACCGCATCTGCCGGCACCGGACGGGAGAACAG
>JFJP01039055.1_pt1 | contig 15858 bp, 26 predicted proteins | sample 431651 | NCBI WGS metagenome assembly JFJP01 (sample SAMN02602958, study PRJNA72255) | Microbial mat metagenome, whole genome shotgun sequencing project. | biome: fresh water; feature: sink hole; material: water; isolation source: purple microbial (photo- and chemosynthetic) mats found in... | reverse complement strand
CTTTATAATTTTCAACCGCTTCGCGCTGGCTTTCGTTTAATGCTGCTAAATAATCGTACACAGTGTTTAAAATTTTGTGTTTCAAAAAAAAATATCAAAACTATACTATTGCATATTTTTTGAAGTTCTAGCTACAGAATAAATTCTGTTTTCTGAAAAAAAAACGCTTTTTTTGCAATTCAGAAAAAATAAAAAAACGCTTGCTTCAGAAAGGGCAAAAATATAAATTATTTCCGGTATGCTTAACAGAAAAAATACATTCTACAGTTTTTATCTTATAATTGCTTCGTTGCTCTTGAATTACAATTTGGTTTTTGCCCAGTTCAATTTGGCGATTGAAAGCAGAAACGGAATAAAACGCGACGATACCTTGTATATTTGCTCCGGTACAAAGGTGTTTTTTGCAGCCTTGCCAACTCCCCATTATGTACCCGATACCTTATTTAGCGATACCTTGGCGTTGTATACGTGGTATTTTGGCGAACATAAATTGGAAGGATTTATGGAAGATACCATTGAATATACCTTTACTACCAAAATTCCGCAATATATATTATTACGTGTTCAAGATAAATTCGATACCGTTCGTTGGGCTAAAACCCACATAAAACTTTCGTTGCAAGCAAACTTGTCGGGTACTGAAACCGATGCCGACGAATCGATGTGCAAAGGGGATAAAGTAATGTTGACCGGTGCATTCCGCAAACGTTCCGATTGGAAATATTCGCCAACGTTAGCAAAGTACGAAGCCACCCCAATGGAAATTTTCAATTTAGCCAATAATAAACCAAGCTACCAATCGTATATTTTGCATAATTCATTTCCGGTGGGCAGAAAATTTGGCGATAAGGATTTTGATGAACTCGATTCGGTTTGTGTTTATATGGAACATTCATCGGCACGCGATGTGAAAATTGAATTGCGCGGTCCCGACAGTACCTTGGTATTGCTTAAAGATGCCGACGGACACGACGTTTATCTGGGCGAACCAATTGACAATGAAACGAGCTTAACCGCCGGGAAACCGTTCAAGTATTGTTTCAACCAATTTTTTGCTGTCGATACCATGAAAAACATTAGCCTCGACAGTATTCCGCAAGGTTCGTATCAACCTATCGATACGCTTACCAAGTTTAAAGGCGAAAACATGAACGGCGAATGGACGCTTATAATTACCGACACCGTACCCCTCATTTTTCAACCTACCGAGCTAAACTTAGCAGTTGGGACAATCCGGCAAATACGGTTTCAAGTACCAATGTAACTACCTTAATAGCAAGCGATAATCCGGTGCAATACGGAAACAATTCGTATACATTTACTGTTTACGACGAAGAAGTATGGGATTGTCCGCACTATACCAACGTATCGGTACAGGTATCGAAACCGACCTTTACCGTTAGTGCAACCGAAGCTGAAGCCCCCGTGGATATCGATTTTACCAATACCACACCTTGGGCAGTTAGGTTCGAATGGTTTTTAGACAACGAAAAAGGAATTGACGCTACGAATGAAAACCCAAAGTTTCATTACGAAGATAAAGGAATTTATCATACTTTTTTACGCGCCTACAGCCTTAGCGGATGTAAGGATGATGCCGATACCATAAATGTTAAAATTACGGTTCCCGAATCAAAAGTAAATGAGTTTAATGTTTTTTCGCCAAACGACGATGGCAAGAACGACGTTTTTAAGCTTGATATTATAGCTATGAAAACTTTTGAAGGCTATATTTATAACCGTTCGGGCGACCGAATACATACTTGGAATAACTTGGATGAAGCAATGGAAGGCTGGAACGGAAGCATGTTTAACAACGGTTCGTTAAAGGCATCTGCCGGTGTATATTATTACGTATTTAAAGCGGTAGGCAAAGATGGTGTTGAACATAAGAAGGCAGGGTTTTTCTATCTGGTACGCTGATTTTTCGATTGCGCCTTAAATTTGTATTGATTTAACGATTCGATATGAAACAAAACCAGCATTCGGTTGTTTAACGTATCGATACGCAAAAATTGTTCGGTACCGCCAAAAAAGTACACAATGTATGGCTTTTGAGCCGTATCGGGTGTTATTAGTTGGTATTTGGCTGCAAAAGTCAGGTCGTTTTCAAAATACTCAAAGCACGAATCGTTTTCAAATATCCACGAATTGTTTGGCTCGTAAAGGCTCTGCCATTGCAATAATTTCAATTTCTCAAGCTGAACCACCTCTTGGTTGCAAGCAGTCGAAAATAGTTCAATAAGAACAAAGCACAAAAAAGGAAAAAACTTCATCATTAATTTTTGCATTCGTTTTCTTCAACAAAAATAATTAATGAAACCTTAAAAAGAAAATAGTTGAAAAAAAAGAAAAAAGTTTTCAACAAAATGAAAAAGCAAGTCGTTTTTTTTGAATTGTAAAGTTGAAAGTTAACTGTTGTTTACACTACGGAATAAATGTTGTTAGAATAACTGTTTTTTTTAGTAATTCATTCGTTATTAATATATTTATTTTCTACTTTTGCACCGTTTTTTAGAAGTAAAAATCGGAAAATTGGTGTAAGTAATTCTGATTCAATATAATTCGTAATTAATTTGTGTTGTTGAAAATTAGTTACGAAATGTGTTGTAATTCAAAATATTAATTATACCTTTGCAAGCCGATTAAAAGTAAGGAAATTGTAATAAATTAAAAAGTCTATATGCCTACAATTCAGCAATTAGTAAGGAAAGGACGGACACATATCGAGGACAAAAGTAAAGCTCCTGCATTAGATTCATGTCCGCAACGACGTGGTGTTTGCGTAAGAGTATACACTACTACGCCCAAGAAACCAAACTCGGCAATGCGCAAGGTTGCCCGTGTTCGTTTAACAAACGGAAAAGAAGTAAACGCCTACATTCCGGGCGAAGGTCATAATTTGCAAGAACACTCAATCGTGTTAGTACGTGGTGGTCGTGTTAAAGACCTTCCTGGTGTTCGTTACCACTTAGTGCGCGGTGCGTTAGATGCAGCCGGCGTAAACGGAAGAACTCAGCGTCGTTCGAAATACGGCACTAAAAGACCAAAAGCAGGAAAAGCAGCACCAGCAGGAAAAACCCCCGGAAAAAAATAGTTTGAGCAATGAGAAAATCGAAACCAAAAAAGAGACTTATCTTACCTGACCCTAAATTTAACGATGTAGAGGTTACACGCTTTGTAAACAACTTAATGTATAGCGGTAAGAAAAATACAGCCTTTTCTATATTTTATAATGCACTTGATTTAGTGGCTCAAAAAACTCAAAAAGAAGAGAAATCGCCACTTGATATTTGGAAAAAAGCATTAGAAAACATTACTCCCGGCGTTGAGGTTAAAAGCCGTCGCGTAGGTGGTGCAACTTTCCAAGTTCCTATGGAAATTCGTGCCGATAGAAAAGTTTCTATCAGTATGAAAAACTTAATTTTGTATTCGCGCAAAAGAGGCGGTCGCTCAATGGCTGAACGATTGGCTGCCGAAATTGTTGCTGCATACAACGAAGAGGGTGGAGCTTATAAGAAGAAAGAGGATACACACAAAATGGCTGAAGCAAACAAAGCTTTCGCTCACTTCAGATTTTAATAAAAGGATTCTATAAAAATGGCTAAGGATTTAAATTTACAGCATACTCGCAATATCGGCATCATGGCTCATATCGATGCAGGTAAAACTACCACTACAGAGCGTATTCTGTTTTATACAGGTATTACGCACCGTATTGGCGAAGTGCACGACGGAGCCGCTACCATGGACTGGATGGTTCAGGAGCAAGAGCGCGGTATTACCATTACATCGGCAGCTACTACTGCCTACTGGCAATATCACGATCAAGAGTATAAAATTAATATTATTGATACACCCGGACACGTTGACTTTACCGTTGAGGTAGAGCGTTCGTTACGTATTTTGGATGGCGCAGTTGCTGTATTTTGTGCAGTTGGCGGTGTACAACCTCAATCGGAAACTGTTTGGCGTCAGGCCGACAAATACGGTGTTCCGCGTATTGCTTTCATTAATAAAATGGACCGTGTAGGTGCCGATTTCTTTAATGTGGTTCAACAAATTAAAGAAAAATTGGGCGCTAAACCCGTTCCTATGCAAATTCCTATCGGACAAGAAGAAACTTTCCGTGGCGTTATTGACCTTATTGAGCGTAAAGCTATTATTTGGTACGATGACGAAAAACTGAAAACCAACTACCGATACGAAGAAGTGCCTGCCGATATGGTAGACTTAGTGGAAGAATGGCGCGAATTCTTAATTGAATCGGTTTGCGAACACGACGATGAATTGTTGGAGCGTTTCTTTGAAGACAGAACGCAAATTACGGTGGAAGAATTTATGGCAGCTACCCGCAAAGCGGTAATTAACCGTAAAATTACTCCGGTAATGGCAGGCTCGGCTTTCAAAAATAAAGGCGTTCAGCGTTTACTCGATGCGGTTGTAGCTTTATTGCCAAGCCCACTTGATATCGAAGACGTTCAAGGTCGCGACCCCGATGATGAAGAAATTATTATTACTCGCAGACCCGACGAATCAGAACCGTTGGCAGCTTTAGCTTTTAAAATTGCTACCGACCCATTTGTAGGCCGATTGGCTTTTATTCGTGTTTATTCGGGAGTAATTCAAGCAGGTTCGCAAATATTCAATCCGCGTACCGGTAAAAAAGAACGTATTTCGCGTATTTACCAAATGCATGCAAACAAACAGAACCCGCGCGAAGAAGTTGGCGCAGGCGATATTTGTGCTGTAGTTGGTTTTAAAGATATTCGTACAGGCGATACGCTTTGCCACGAAAGTCATCCGATTGCTTTAGAAGCTATGACGTTCCCTATTCCGGTAATTGGAGTAGCTATTGAACCTAAAACTTCTAAAGAGGTTGATAAACTGGGTATTGCATTATCTAAATTAGCCGAAGAGGATCCAACATTCAAAGTACATACCGACGAAGGTAGCGGACAAACCGTTATTAGCGGTATGGGCGAGCTGCACTTAGAAATTATTGTAGACCGTTTGAAACGCGAATTTGGTGTAGAAATTAATCAAGGCGCACCGCAAGTAACTTACAAAGAGGCAATTACTAAAACCATCGAACACCGAGAAGTATTCAAAAAACAATCGGGTGGACGCGGTAAATTTGCCGATATTTATGTACGTATTGCACCGGCCGATGAGGGGGTTAGCGGACTTCAGTTTATTGACGAGGTAAAAGGCGGCACGATTCCAAAAGAATATATTCCATCTATCGAAAAAGGATTCAAGAGTGCATTGAAAAATGGACCTTTAGCCGGTTTCGAAATGGATAGCTTAAAAGTAACCGTTTTCGACGGCTCATTTCACGCAGTCGATTCAGACCAACTTTCATTTGAAATTGCAGCCCGTCAGGCATTTAGAGAAGCTACCAAAAAAGCTGGTGCTATTTTGCTTGAGCCTATAATGAAAATAGAGGTAGTAACTCCGGAAGATTATATGGGTGATATTATTTCAGACCTTAACCGCCGTCGCGGTCAAATTGAAGGTATGGAATCGCAAAACGGTGCACGCATTGTAAAAGCTAAAGTCCCTTTGGCAGAACAATTCGGTTATGTTACTGTATTACGTTCGCTTTCTTCGGGTAGAGCAACTTCTACCATGGAATTCTCTCATTTCGAAGAAGTTCCGTCGGGTATTGCTAAAGAAGTTGTAGAGAAAATGATAGGTAAAAATAGTTAATTTCAAAAATACGTTCTTTTATTATGAGCCAAAAAATTCGCATAAAGCTAAAATCTTACGACCATAATTTGGTTGATAAATCAACCGAAAAGATTGTTAAAACAGTAAAAGCAACCGGTGCTGTAGTAAGCGGTCCTATTCCACTTCCAACACACAAACGTATATTTACCGTTTTACGTTCACCATTCGTAAATAAAAAATCAAGAGAACAATTCGAGTTGTCTTCTTACAAGCGTTTAATCGATATTCATAATACCACGCCCAACACCATCGATGCGCTTATGAAACTTGAGTTACCCAGTGGTGTTGAAGTGGAAATCAAAGTATAATTATTTATAAACAAACAAAATGCCCGGATTAATAGGAAAAAAAATCGGAATGACATCCGTTTTCAGTGCCGAGGGAAAAAATATTCCATGCACTGTTGTAGAGGTAGGGCCTAACATTGTTACTCAAATCAAAACCGTTGAAAACGATGGTTATGAGGCAGTGCAGTTAGCCTACGGCGAAAAGAAAGAAAAGCATGCTACCAAAGCTGCTATCGGACATTTCAAGAAAGCCGGTACAACGCCTAAAGCAAAGGTGATTGAACTAAAAGGCTTAAGTACAGATTGGAAAACCGGTGATGCAATTACTGTAGATTATTTCGGCGACGGCGACTTTGTTGACGTGGTTGGTATCTCTAAAGGTAAAGGCTTCCAAGGCGTTGTGCGTCGACATGGTTTTAGCGGCGTGGGTGGTCAAACTCACGGTCAGCATAACCGTTTAAGAGCGCCCGGTTCGGTTGGTGCTTCTTCGTATCCTTCAAGAGTATTTAAAGGTACAAGAATGGCCGGCCAAACAGGAAACAAAAGAGTGAAAGTTCTTAGCCTTGAAGTTATTAAAATTATCTCTGACAAGAACTTGTTAGTACTGAAAGGTTCAATACCCGGACCTAAAGGTTCTTACGTAATAATTGAAAAGTAATGGAATTATCAGTTTACAACCAAGCCGGTCAAGACACCGGTAGAAAAGTCCAATTAGACGACGCCGTTTTTGGTATCGAACCTAACGACCACGCTATTTGGTTAGATGTAAAGCAGCATTTGGCAAACAAACGCCAAGGTACGCACAAATCTAAACAACGTAACGAAATCACAGGTACTACCAAAAAGATTAAGAAACAAAAAGGTTCAGGTTCAGCTCGTTATGGTAGCGCAAAAAGTCCATTGTTTAGAGGTGGCGGACGCGTTTTCGGTCCTCAACCGCGCGATTATTCGTTCAAATTGAACAAAAAATTGAAGCTGTTGGCTCGTAAATCGGCGCTTACTTATAAAATTCAAAATAACGAGTTATTTGTTGTTGAAGATTTCAACTTTGAAGCACCAAAAACCAAATTGATGGCTGCTTTGAAACAAAACTTGAACATTGCCGATAAAAAGTCGGTTTTAGTTTTAGCACAAGCAAATAATAACATATATTTGTCGTCGCGAAACCTACCCGGCTCAAGCGTAATTACTGCAAACGAAATTTCGACTTACACCATTATGGACAATAAAGCCTTAGTGTTGTTTGAAAGTTCGGTAGCTGAAATTGAAAAAATGTTTTAACCATATTGAAATTCAAAACAATGGATATATTGATTAAACCCATCGTAACCGAGAAAATGACCGGTTTAGGTGAAAGCAAAAACCAATATGGTTTTATAGTAAACAAAGGTGCCAATAAAATTCAAATTAAAAGCGCTGTTGAAAAAATGTATGGTGTAGTAGTTGATTCGGTAAATACTATCGTTTACGGTGGTAAAGCAAAAAGCCGCTTCACCAAAGCAGGAGTTATCAGCGGTAAAACTGCAGCTTTCAAAAAAGCAGTAGTAACATTGGCAAAAGGTGAAAAAATAGACTTTTATAGCAATATTTAAACGAAAATGGCTGTACGTAAATTAAATCCCGTAACACCCGGGCAGAGACACAAGGTTATTTCGAATTTTGAAGAAATAACCGGCAGCCGTCCTGAAAAAACATTGTTGGAACCCTTGAAAAAATCCGGTGGACGGAATAATCAAGGTCGAATGACAATGAGATATATAGGCGGCGGGCATAAAAGGCAGTATCGTATTATCGACTTCAAACGCGATAAAGAAAACATCGAAGGAATTGTATCGAGCATTCAATACGATCCAAATCGAAGTGCGCATATTGCATTGGTAGTGTATGGCGATGGCGAAAAACGCTATGTTATTGCACCCCAAGGACTTTCTGTTAATCAGAAAATAGCTTCCGGAAAAGGAGTTGCCCCAGAAATTGGAAACGCTCTTTACCTATCGGAAATTCCTCTCGGTACAATCATTCACAATATCGAATTAAAACCCGGTAGAGGTGGTGTAATGGCTCGCAGTGCAGGTTCGTACGCTCAACTAACTTCGCGCGACGGAAACTACGCAATTATTAAATTACCTTCGGGCGAAACCCGCATGGTACTTACTTCTTGCAAAGCAACTGTTGGTGCTGTATCTAATACCGACCATGCGTTGGAGCGTTCGGGTAAAGCCGGTCGTTCGCGTTGGTTAGGTCGTCGTCCTCGTGTTCGAGGTGTTGCTATGAACCCGGTTGACCACCCAATGGGCGGTGGCGAAGGTCGTTCTTCCGGTGGACACCCACGCTCGCGTAAAGGTCTATTGGCTAAAGGTTTCAAAACCCGTAAGCCGAAAAAATATTCCGACAAATATATAGTTGAAAGAAAGAAAAAATAACCTTGTAACCTGTAGTTAATATGAGTCGTTCATTAAAAAAAGGTCCGTTCATCGATTATAAACTGGAGGCGAAGGTACTTGCTCAGGTAGAATCGGGTAAAAAAACCGTTATCAAAACTTGGGCTCGTCGTTCCATGATTTCTCCTGACTTTGTCGGACAAACTATTGCCGTTCACAATGGAAACAAATTCATTCCGGTTTATGTTACCGAGAATATGGTAGGTCATAAACTTGGCGAATTTGCTCCTACTCGTTTCTTTAAAGGACATGGCGGTAAAAAGAAATAAATTAGCAAATAATTAAACTATTTAAACTGTTATGGGAGCAAGGAAACGCTTAGCTGCCGATCAAGCAAAGGCCGATAAAAAAGCTAAATATATGGCAGCGCTTAACGACTGTCCAACTTCACCTCGCAAAATGCGCTTAGTTGCCGATATGATTCGCGGAATTGACGCAAACAGAGCTCTTGACTTACTGAAATTCAGTTCTAAAGAAGCTTCTCGTCGTGTAGAAAAATTGCTTATGTCAGCTATTGCCAATTGGCAAAATAAAAATACCGGAACCAGATTGGAAGACGGTAACCTGTTCGTGAAAGAAATTTTTGTTGATTCAGGTCGTGTGCTTAAACGCCTAAGACCCGCACCGCAAGGTCGCGCGCACAGAATTCGCAAACGTTCAAACCACGTTACAATTGTATTAGGTAGTAAAGTTAACAACCAAAATTAAACTTAAATGGGACAAAAAGTAAATCCTATTAGCAATCGCTTAGGTATAATCAGAGGTTGGGACTCTAACTGGTACGGTGGAAATAACTATGCCGATAAGTTAGTCGAAGATTTTAGAATACGCGAATATTTAAACGCACGTTTAGCTAAAGCAAGTATTTCAAAATTAATTATCGAACGTACACTTAAGTTGATAACTGTTACCGTTCATACTGCTCGTCCGGGTATTATTATCGGAAAAGGCGGTCAGGAAGTTGACAAACTTAAAGAAGAGTTAAAGAACATCACCGGTAAAGACGTTCAAATCAATATCTTTGAGGTTAAACGTCCGGAATTGGACGCAGTTATCGTAGCTAATAATGTCGCTCGTCAGTTGGAAGGTAAAATTGCATACCGTCGTGCCATTAAAATGGCCATCGCTGCAACTATGCGTACCGGTGCCGAAGGTATTAAAGTTCAAATTTCAGGTCGTTTGAACGGTGCCGAAATGGCTCGTTCCGAAATGTACAAGGAAGGTAGAACTCCGCTACACACCCTACGTGCCGATATTGACTATGCCCTGGGCGTAGCACACACTAAAGTAGGCGCAATTGGTATTAAAGTATGGATTTGCCGTGGCGAGGTTTATGGAAAACGCGATTTATCGCCAAACATGACCGGACTAAAAGCACCTAAGATTAAACCCGAAGGTAACGGCAGAAACAACAACCAAAAACGTCGTAGAAAATAATTTTTTGTAGAAGACATTAAAACTTATTATAATGTTACAACCGAAGAAAACAAAATTCCGTAAGCAACATAAAGGCAAAATGAAAGGTAATGCCCAGCGAGGTCATGAGCTTGCCTTTGGTTCTTTTGGTATTAAGGCTTTGGAGGAAACATGGATTACAGGACGACAAATTGAAGCTGCTCGTCAGGCCGTAACCCGTTACATGAAACGTGAAGGTCAAATCTGGATTCGTATTTTCCCCGATAAACCGATAACTAAAAAACCCGCCGAGGTTCGTATGGGTAAAGGTAAAGGTGCCCCGGAAGCATTCGTAGCACCGGTTCATCCCGGACGTATCATTTTTGAAGCTGAAGGTGTGCCCTTGGCAATTGCTAAAGAAGCACTTCGTTTGGCCGCTCAAAAACTGCCTATTGCCACACGTTTTGTGGTAAGACCTGATTATGTTGAAACTTCAATAGCTGAGTAATGAAAAATTCAGAAATAATAGAACTAAGCACCGGCGAGTTGACTGAAAGAATCGTAGACGAAAGAACTACGCTTACTCGTATGAGAATGAACCATGCCGTGTCGCCATTGGAAAATCCATTGAAATTACGTGAATCTCGACGCTTAATCGCTCGTTTGAAAACAGAATTGCGTAAGAGAGAACTTAACGAAATTAAAAAGTAATACGCTAAATGGAAACAAGAAATCTTAGAAAAGAGCGAGTTGGAACCGTAGTAAGCAACAAAATGCAAAAATCTATCGTAGTAGAGGTTAAACGAAGAATTAAACACGCTATTTACGGTAAATTTGTTGGAAGAAGTAAAAAGTTTATTGCTCACGACGAAGAGAACACATGCCAAATTGGCGATACGGTGCGTATCAGTGAAACTCGCCCGTTAAGCAAAAACAAATCTTGGAGATTGGTTGAAATTATAGAAAGAGCTAAGTAATTATGATACAACAAGAATCAAGATGTACCGTAGCCGATAACAGTGGCGCCAAAGAAGTTTTGGTAATACGTGTTTTAGGCGGTACAGGAAGAAGATACGCCTCTATTGGCGATACCGTTGTGGTAGCTGTAAAAAGTGCTATTCCTTCGAGCGATGTTAAAAAAGGCTCGGTGGCTAAAGCGCTGGTAGTTAGAACCAAAAAAGAAATTCGTCGTAAAGACGGTTCTTATATTCGTTTCGACGATAACGCCGTAGTTCTTTTGAACGCAGCCGGCGAAATTCGAGGAACTCGTATCTTTGGCCCGGTTGCCAGAGAATTGCGCGAGCGTAATATGAAAGTAGTTTCGCTTGCACCGGAAGTATTATAATTCAAAATTAAACTGCGATGCCTACAAAATTGCATATTAAAAAAGGAGATGTCGTAATTGTAAATTCCGGGGAAGATAAAGGTAAACAAGGACGTGTTTTACAAGTATTCCCCGATAAACAGCGCGCAATTGTGGAAGGCGTTAATTTAGTATCGAAACATACTAAACCTAATGCTAAGCACCCACAAGGCGGTATTGTTAAACAAGAAGCTGCAATTCATATCTCGAACTTAAACGTTGTGGATCCTAAAAGCGGCAAAGCAACGCGAATCGGTCGAAGACTGAATAATGAAAACAAATTGGTTCGTTACGCTAAAAAATCACAGGAGGACATAGACTAATGGAATACAAACCAACTCTAAGCATTAAGTATAAAGAGGAAATTCGACCTGCTTTAATGAAGGATTTTGGTTACAAAAGCGTAATGCAGGTACCTAAATTGGAGAAAATTGTTTTGAATCACGGCGTTGGTCGTGCAAGCACCGACAAAAAATTGTTGGATATTGCAGCAAACGAAATGACCGCTATTTCAGGACAGAAAGCCGTTCAGACGCTTTCGAAAAAAGATATTTCGAACTTCAAATTGCGTAAAAAAATGCCTATCGGCGTTCGTGTAACTTTGCGCAAAGACAAAATGTACGAATTTCTTGAAAGACTTGTAGCCGTTGCAATGCCGCGTATTCGCGACTTCAATGGTGTAGCCTTTAAATTCGATGGTCAAGGAAACTACACGTTGGGTATTACAGAGCAAATCATTTTCCCCGAAATTGATATCGATAAAATTGATAAAGTTGCGGGTATGAATATTACCTTTGTTACCACGGCCGCTACGGACGAAGAAGGCTATGCCCTTTTATCGGCTTTCGGCTTACCTTTCAAAAATAAAAACAAAAAATAAATCAGAGTATGGCTAAAGAATCAATGAAAGCTCGCGAAGTAAAGCGTCAGAAATTGGTAGACAAATACGCTGAAATTCGAGCTAAACTTAAGGAAGAAGGCGATTTCATCGGGTTGCAAAAATTACCGCGTAACTCTTCTAAAGTTCGTTTGCACAACCGTTGCAAACTTACCGGACGACCAAAAGGGTACATGCGTCAATTCGGCGTGAGCCGTATTACTTTCCGCGAAATGGCTTCTTCGGGGTTAATACCCGGAATTAAGAAAGCCAGCTGGTAGAATTCCGTCCGGATGCAAGGCCGGACTCTTTTTTCGTTCTTTATTTAAAAAATAGGGTGAAGTAACTGACTCCTGCTTGGTGTCAAAGTGCTTTGCTGTGGCAATCGTAACACAATCCTTGTTACATTGTAACGCAAAAAAACGATGGTATAGTTGTACTATATCCTCTGCACTAATATTTTTAAAGTAGATTTTGCTACTTCACTTTATATTTTTATATTGAAATAAAAAATAGTTTCAATTTGTCCGGATTTTTATTACAAACTATTAGATAGTTAAAAGAATTATTTTTATTTTTGCAGACGTTTTTTCAAAAACTTATAATTAAAAGAAAATGACTGATCCTATTGCAGATTATCTTACTCGAGTTAGGAATGCCATTATGGCCGGACACCGAGTAGTGGAAATACCTGCCTCGAATTTAAAAAAGGAAATAACCAAGATTTTGAAAGAAAAAGGCTATATCTTGAATTATAAATTCGTTGACGACAGTGTACAAGGAACCATTAAAATTGCATTGAAATACCATCCTCAATCAAAAGTTTCGGCAATTAAGTCCTTAGTTCGTGTTAGTAAACCCGGTTTACGTAAGTATGCCGGTATCGACGAAATGCCGCGAGTACTGAACGGCTTAGGTATTGCAATTCTTTCTACATCGAAAGGTGTTATTACAAACAAAGAAGCTAAAGCCCTTAACGTGGGTGGTGAAGTTTTATGTTACGTATATTAAAACAAGCTCAATAATGTCAAGAATAGGAAAATTACCCATTACATTACCGGCCGGCGTAACTGTTAAAGTATCTGACGATAACTTGGTAACAGTGAAAGGCAAGCTTGGTGAATTATCGCAATCTGTTAACAAAGCAATTACTGTTAAAGTTGAAAACAGCCAATTGATTGTAGAACGACCCGATGACCAAAAACCTAATCGTTCAATGCACGGTTTATATCGTTCGTTGCTTAGTAATATGGTCGTTGGTGTTTCAACAGGTTTCGAAATTAAACAAGAGCTTGTTGGTGTAGGTTATCGTGCAACCGCTACCGGTCGAGTTTTAGAACTCGCTTTAGGCTATTCGCACCTTATTATTTTAGAAATGCCTGAAGAAGTATCTGTTTTAGCAGTTACCGAGAAGCGTGCCAACCCGATTATTACTCTTAAGAGTATCGATAAACAGTTGCTCGGTCAAGTAGCAGCTAAAATTCGCTCCTTCAGAAAACCTGAACCATACAAAGGCAAAGGTATTAAGTTTGTAGGTGAAGTACTTCGCAAGAAGGCAGGTAAATCTGCAGGTGTATAATTTTTAAAAAAAAATTAGCTATGGCTTTAACTAAAGTTCAAAGAAGAGATAGAATTAGAAAAAGAATACGCAAAGTTGTATCCGGAGTGCCGACTAGACCTCGTTTATCGGTATTTCGCAGCAACAAGCAAATTTCGGCGCAAGTTATCGACGATGTAGCAGGAGTTACCTTGGTAGCCGTTACTTCGCTTACGAAAGAAATGGCGGAATTAGGTAAAATGACCAAAATCGAACAAGCACGGCTAGTAGGCAAAATGATTGCCGAAAAATGTGTTCAAAAAGGAATCCAAGAGGTTACTTTCGATAGAGGCGGATATTTGTACCACGGTCGTGTTAAAGCAGTGGCCGATGGTGCTCGTGAAAACGGACTAAAACTTTAAGTATTATTATGTCAGCAAATATAAGAAAAGTAAAAACCAGCGATTTAGAATTGCAGGACAGATTGGTAGCCATCAACCGTGTAACTAAGGTTACCAAAGGTGGTCGTACTTTTAGTTTTTCTGCTATCGTGGTTGTTGGCGACGAAAAAGGTATCGTAGGTTATGGATTAGGCAAAGCCAGTGAAGTAACAACCGCTATATCAAAAGGTATCGAAGATGCCAAAAAGAACCTTATTAAAGTTCCTATTCAAAACGGAACCATTCCGCACGACCAAGTAGCTAAATTTGGTGGTGCTAAGGTACTTCTTAAACCTGCTTCGCACGGTACCGGAGTAAAAGCCGGTGGTGCTATGCGTGCAGTACTGGAAAGCGTTGGAATTACCGACGTATTGGCAAAATCAAAAGGATCTTCAAATCCGCACAACCTGGTAAAAGCTACTATGGCTGCTCTTATGGAATTGCGCGATGCTCGTACTGTAGCTCAAAACAGAGGAGTTTCTTTAGATAAAGTATTTAACGGTTAGAAAAAAAAAAACGAAATGACCAAGTTAAGAGTTAAGCAAGTACGAAGCCGAATTGGTGCTCCGTTGCGTCAGAAAAGAACTTTAGATGCTTTAGGGCTTCGTAAAATGAATGCTACCGTCGAAGTGGAAGCTACACCTCAAGTTAAAGGTATGGTGAATGCAGTTCGACATTTAGTTACAGTTGAAGAAATTTAAATAAACGAACTAAGAGATGAACTTATCTAACTTACAACCGGCAGACGGCTCGACCAAAAATAGAAAACGTATCGGACGCGGACAAGGTTCCGGTCATGGTGGTACTTCTACCAGAGGTCATAAAGGAGCTCAATCGCGTTCCGGTTATTCGCGAAAAATTGGTTTCGAAGGTGGTCAAATGCCTTTGCAACGACGCGTACCAAAATTTGGTTTTAACAATATCAACCGTATTGAATATAAAGCAGTAAATCTAAGCACTATTCAAACATTGGCTGAAGCTAAAAACTTATCGGTGGTAACTCCGGCGGTTTTAATAGAAGCCGGTCTTATCGGAAAACGCGACTTGGTAAAAATACTGGGTAACGGTGAATTGAAAGCCAAATTAAACGTGTCTGCTCATGCTTTTTCTAAATCGGCCATTGCTGCTATTGAAAAAGCTGAAGGAACCACTCAAAAAATTTAGTTGAATGAAAGCCTTTATTGAAACTATTAAAAACATCTTTAAAATCGAAGAGCTTAAGAATCGAATATTCTTAACTCTCGGTTTTATTTTAATTTATCGCTTAGGAGCTTATATTGTACTTCCGGGCATCGACCCTATGCAATTAAATGCTTTAGATAGGCAATCTTCTGAAGGTATATTGGGCTTGCTCGATATGTTTTCGGGTGGTGCATTTTCTAATGCTTCAATTTTTGCATTAGGAATTATGCCCTACATTTCTGCTTCTATAGTTGTTCAGTTGTTGGGTATGGCAGTTCCTTATTTCCATAGATTACAACGCGAAGGCGAAAGCGGTCGTAAAAAAATTAACGAAATTACTCGTTACCTTACCGTGCTTATTACCGCAGGTCAGGCTCCGAGTTATTTGGCAAACCTAAAAGCTCAATTGCCGGAGGAAGCCTTTGTGCTTCCCGATGCATACTTTTGGGTATCGTCAATTATCATTCTAATTTCGGGAACTATGTTTGTAATGTGGTTGGGCGAAAAAATAACCGACAGAGGTATAGGTAACGGTATTTCGTTGCTTATTATGATTGGTATTATTGCTCGTTTGCCATTTGCATTATTTGCCGAATTTGCTAC
>JFJP01033285.1_pt1 | contig 15858 bp, 9 predicted proteins | sample 431651 | NCBI WGS metagenome assembly JFJP01 (sample SAMN02602958, study PRJNA72255) | Microbial mat metagenome, whole genome shotgun sequencing project. | biome: fresh water; feature: sink hole; material: water; isolation source: purple microbial (photo- and chemosynthetic) mats found in... | reverse complement strand
ACGACTTCCTTCTGCTTTAAAGTCATCTCGATACGCTTGCTACGCAAGCGACTCGATGATCTTAATATTTAACTTGATTGGTTATGCTCAGGTACATAATTGCCTATCTTCACTGATCATTCTGCGTAAAACCAGTGATTGAAAATGGACTCGGTTGTAAATCAGCTGGAGAGGCGACATGACCATCAAAATGTGTCACGGTAAAACGACTGGTATTACTTTGATCGTAGTTACCACAAGCCTTTTGCGGTATGCTCGGTGCGGTAAATCGAGCCGGAATCGTTACTAAACTGTTACTAACGTTTTCCACTGGTGAATTAACAATCACTTGGCCATCTACGCCAACATTTGAAGAAGCACTCACTAAACTATCATGAGAAGCGATCAATTGACTCGACGTGATATGAATATCTCCTCCACGCCCTTGGTCAGCTTCTGCTTTAATTCGTCCTTTATCTAAAGCGACAAAAGTGGGAGAAGTGATAACGATATTGCCCCCATTGCCACTCCCTCCTTTAACACTGGTGATGATTTCGCCTTCTTTGAGGTAAACCAACTCATCTGCAATAATGGTAATATGACCGCCACCGGCATTTTCTGTAGAAGAACTAATAAGACCTTTATCTTCAAGATGAAGTGCGTGACTAGAAACTGTGATATGACCCGCTTCCCCAGCTCGAATTGAAGCGTCCGAAGAATTTGCGTAGATACCACTGACTGAAACTTTAGTGGTATCATCTGCAAATCCGGTGCGATAATCTTCTTGAATGACACCGGGTTCTTGTACGGGTTCATGCGTAGAATCTCCGGAAATATGAATGGTATCACGTACTTTAATTTCAACAGGCCCCCCTTGTGCGTAATCAGAAGTGCTACTGGAAATGACTGCGCCATCTTTTATGACCAATGAACCGGCTTCCAAAAATAGCGTACCGGCGTTACCGGCATTATCCGCAATGCCTCTGGTACGGACATAAATGCCACTGCCCAAGCCATCTTCGGTTTCACCGCGAGGGTTGACTCCAGATAATGTGACGGTACCCGCGACTCGAATGGTGATATTTCCGGCGTGACTACTCATTTTACCTTGCGCGGCGACTGAACTACTTGCAATACTGCCGCCGCCGCTGATAACAAGTTCACCGGCTTCGATTAGAATGTCACCTCCTTCTCCGGTTTTTACCCCCTCTTTTCTAGCATGTGAGCCGGAACCAATCCAAGTTCCCCAACCTTCAGCCCGGGTACCTGTTAAAGTCACTGTGCCGCGGGCATGGATTTCAATATTACCTGCTTTACCAGATGAAAAGGTACTTGCATTAATATAGGCCCCATCATCCATAAAAAAGTCTTTTGCTTCTACAAAAACTTCTCCGGCATTACCACCATTACTTTCTTCATCTGCATAAGCCTTGATTTTCACGGAATTTTCCGCCGAATTGCCGGTACCATAAAAATGAATCAACTCCTGTGCTGATAAAAGAATTTGCCCAGCATTGCCTTTACCACGCGCGGCGGTATCTAAAATCGCGCCATCGGTCAAAATGATATTTTTCCCTTTAATAATAATAGAACCACCTTGACCAGCCCCATGTTCTCTACTGAAAGAACCCGCACTGATTTCAGTCAGGGGTTTCGTGCCATCGCCAATTAAAGTGATGTTACCTTCTGCGGTTAAAACCACATCGCCGCCTTGACCTCCACCACTGGTATCTACAGAAATAAACGCATCATCTGTTAATAAAATCTCCCTAGCAGTGATGATAATATTACCGGATTGACCACCATCCGCTTGTTTGCTGTTTGATTGTGCTGAAATACGACTACCATTGGCTTGACGATTGCGCCCAGTCAGCGTAGTATCGCCTTTAGTTTTTATTTTTATATCAGCCCCTTGTCCACTACCTTGCGTATCAGTATTTAATTCACTACCATTGCTTAATGTCATACTTTCTGTTTCAATACTCACGATACCTCCTTTTTTGTCAGCGAACGTTTTTGCTGAAAGAACACTGTCTTGTACGACAAACTGGCCGCCGCGAATAAAAATGCTTCCGGCACCGCTACCACTGACATTCATCATGGACTTATCAGCGATTGAGATATTTCCCAATTTGGTAAATGATGACATCACCAAGTCATCATCAGTTGGCATGACCTCGCCTTGAGAGGCGACACTGGCTAAATGAATGCGGCCAGCAGGCGCAGTGAGACTGCCTAAGGGAGTGATCGTTGTAACGGATTTGCCATTTTTATCTGTGGTCACTGCTTGATGAAAACTGCCTTGCGTCAAACTCAAATCACCACCAATGAGGGACAACGTTTTGCCGTTAGGTACTCTCAATCCGGTGGACAGGTCTTTTGAGAAAACCTCGCCGGCACCACTCATTGTAATTGGTGCTATCGTCTCATCTATAAAACCAAATGCGGTGACTGGCGCAATGGTTAATAACGAATGATCGGGGTGACGCACATCAAACCGCCCGTCTCCGCCTAAACGCAAATAATGTGCAGTGCTGGCATGAAAGCTACCACTCACATCTAATTGTGCTTTTGATCCGAACAAAATACCAGATGGATTTAGTAGATAAAGATTCGCGTTGGGAATGGTTGAACGGAGTAACCCGTTAATTTCAGAAGGATAACCCCCCGTTACCCGACTGATAATATTTTCCGTATAAGAAGGTCCCGAAAAAGTAGCACTTTCACCTTCACGGATATTAAAATGTTGAAAACTATGAAATAAATTCACTCCCTGTTGTTGTCCAAATTCAGCGGTAATTTGATAATCAGGCCCGTTTAGATTCGCCGGTGCCCCTAACGTACCATCAAAAGTCACTTCCGCATGAAGTGAAGGACAACAAGCTATCAAAAGCATTGTCACTAATAATTTCATTAAGTTTAGATTTTGCATGTTATCTGTAACACAATGTATATAGATTGAACAAATAAATCATTATAATATTAGAAATATAATATAATATACGATTAATAGAAACAACTTAATGCAATTTCTTGACCTTATTTTTTTATCTGGTATCTGGTTACTACGCACTCGCGTCAATGCCATTAAGTTAAGGGATGTCATCTCGATACGCTTGCTACACTTCGACAGGCTCAGTGCACCGCTCGATGACCGTTCTTCAGTAAAAAAGGTCGTCGAGTCGCTCGCAAAGCGAGCATATCGAGACGAAAGTCATCTGGAATCAAAGCTTTAGCTGGAAAAGAAGCGACTAAAGTCTCTCATCCAGTCTTTCAGTCCTACAAAAACGCCTTAACTTAATGGCATTGACGCACCAGCGTAGTAACCTCATTTTGGACGCACTAGAACAAGGTATGTAGACGCTGATGCGTGGTAACGAGTAAATTTTCGTTATTTTTAGCCGCTAAACCTCATTTTGTTTTAAACTTGAACTTTGACATCATCTTGTACAAAATCAAGACAATGGTCAGTAACCTTTCGAGCAGTGCGAATAAATTTACATCTGTCGCATCCGTCCCTATAAAGATATGTTAAAATTGAATTATCTATCTTTTATTGACTTGTAGGCCAAAATTTTCGTTACGTTTCAAATATGACTCCTCAGCAATTTATCCAATTAACCCAAGCAGGTTACAACTACATCCCTTTAGTACGGGAAGTGTTAGCGGATTTGGACACGCCGTTAAGTGCTTATTTAAAACTCGCTAAAGGACCTTACTCGTTCTTATTAGAATCCGTGCAAGGGGGTGAAAAATGGGGACGCTATTCTATCATTGGTTTACCAGCTCGAACGGTCATTAAAATCTATGGTCATGATATTTCAGTGATCAGCGGTGGTACTGTCGTTGAATCGCTGAAAACGACCGATCCTTTAAGTTGGATTACAGAATTTCAACAACGATTCAAAGTCCCACAATTACCCACACCGTTACGCTTTACTGGCGGTTTAGTTGGTTATTTCGGCTATGATACTGTTCGCTATATCGAACCGCGCCTTGCCAAAATTTCTCGCCCAGATCCATTAGCAACCCCAGATATTTTGCTCATGGTGGCAGATGAAGTGTTAGTCTTTGACAATTTGCAAGGCAAATTATATCTCATTGTTCATGCGCATCCGAATGAGCCGCTTGCGTTTGCTCATGCGGAACAACGATTAAATAGCTTGGTCTATCAATTGCGGAATAGTACCCTTAACTCATTTAATACTTTACGATCTGTTTCTGTGAAAGAGACTGATTTTAAATCAAATTTTAAAAAATCAGAATTTCAACAAGCAGTAACACGCATTAAAGATTATATTTTAGCGGGTGATGTCATGCAAGTGGTACCGTCGCAACGCTTAAGTATTACCTGTACCGCACCGCCTTTAAATGTATATCGCGCATTACGGTGTTTAAATCCGTCACCGTATATGTATTATTTAGATTTAAAAGAATTTCATATTGTCGGTTCTTCGCCAGAAATTTTAGCGCGCTTGCAAGATCGTGAAGTGACCGTGCGCCCTATTGCCGGCACCCGCCCCCGCGGTAAATCAGCAATAGAAGATATTGCTTTAGAAAAAGAATTACTCGCAGATCCCAAAGAACGCGCTGAACATCTGATGTTGATTGATTTAGGCCGCAATGATATTGGACGAGTTGCAGAAACTGGTAGTGTTAAAGTGACCGATACCATGATTGTCGAATACTATTCTCATGTCATGCACATTGTTTCTAATGTGGTCGGGCGTTTAAGACCAGAATTAAATGCTTTAGATGTATTGCGTGCGACTTTTCCAGCAGGTACTTTGTCCGGCGCACCTAAAATTCGAGCGATGGAAATTATTGCAGAACTTGAACCTCATCAACGCGGCATTTATGGGGGCGCGATAGGTTATTTATCATGGCATGGTAATATGGATACGGCAATCGCCATTCGTACCGCAGTCATAAAAGATCAAACTTTGCACATTCAAGTCGGTGCAGGGGTTGTGGCCGATTCAGTTCCTATAAAAGAATGGGAAGAAACCATGAATAAAGGCCGAGCAATGTTTCGGGCAGTCGCTCATGCGGCAGCCGGTCTGTAAATCACCAGTCACTTTCATTATTCATAAGGAGTTATTTTGAAAATGTCAAATACTAAATATTTGAGTTATCTACTTGCTACATTTTTGGCGCATCAAAGTTGTTTTGCCGATGCCACTAAAAACGAGTCAAATTCCGATAATGCTGTGGATAATAGCAAGGAAAAGACCAGTGTGACTGTAACGAGTACCGTAATGGACGACAGTAATTCTGTTGACATGAGTGAATTGCCCCTCGATGAAGAAACCAAAACGGTTATGTTGGAAGTGCGGACATTACAGTTGGAAATTGAAAAATTGGAATTGCAACATCGAAAGTCTATGCTTGATTTGCAAGCCGCCCGTGACAAGCTCGTGATGGAAAATGAGTTACAATCGGCAGAAGAAACCAAATTGCAGGCCAAGTTGAACGAGACAAAAACCCGTCTGGAATTGGAAAACGCGCTACAAGCCGAACAACAGAAGCAGATACAGGCGCAACTCAGTGCAGAAAATGACAAAATAACCCTGATCAATTCGCTTCAAGAACAACAAAACAAGCAACAAGAATTGAAGACGGCAGCGGCAGTACTGAAATTCAATGACGTTGTGCTTGATCTCAGATTGCAAAGAGAAAAACTGGAATTACAATTAGCCCTGCAAGAAAAGCAAAGTGAATGGAGATTCCAAGCTTCGGCTGAACCGGAATATTTGCGAGAACCGTTTGCTAATGGACGTTTAGTTGTCAGTGATCGCCGCATCGAACTGAATGGCGTTATCTGGCGAAGAACAGCACAACGTCTGATTGAACAAATTGAGTTTTTTAACAATCAGGATAGTAATTATCCCATTTTCATCGTGATTGATACCTGCTACGGCGGTTCATTAATGGAAGGAATGCAAATTGTTAAAGCCATGCGCAATAGCCGTTCGCCAATTTACGTCGTTGTCAAAGGATTTTCAGCCAGTATGTGTGCGGTGATTACGACATTAGCACAACAATCCTTTGCGTTACCCGATGCCGTTTTTGTGCATCATCAGCCGTGGAATTGGTTCATTGGGAATCGCACCGATCAACGCGAACAATTAGCCATCTTGGAAGAATGGACTAAACGCGCTTTGGGGCCGGTCGCCGAAAAAATGGGATTGAGTTTGGATGAATTCATTAAGCAGATGTATACGCATAACTCATGGGGTGATTGGGAAGAATTCGCAGATAATGCCGTTAAACTCAAATGGGTAGATCATGTTGTTGCTGACATCCGTGAAACCGGATATTTGATCAAACCGGGGTCGCCAAAAGCCGCCAAGTCTACATCGTCAAAATCAAGTGACGGTGAAACAGATGAACTTAAAGAACAGGTGGATGAGCAAGGAAAACGTTACGTCAAGATGCCGCGCTTACATCCGTCTGATGTGTATTATATTCACAATCCGGACAATTATTACCGGAATTAACGCCAATGCAAAGATTGGAAAATCACCATGAGTAAGAAAGACGTTTACCGCCAGAAGATAGAAGCGGAGATTGAAGAACAGCAAGCAAAATTGGCGGTTTTAAAAGCTCAAGCGAAACAGAAAATAGCCGATGGCAAGCTGGGTGCTTATGAGGAAATTGAGAAATTGGAGGGTAAATTAGAAGATGCAAAATCTACTCTCAAAAATCTCAAAAATTCTGGCGAAGAGACCTTGCAAAAATGGAGTAAGTCCCTGAAAGGCATTTTCTCAAAACCTGATTAAATCAATGGGGTTATAGCGAATCTTTTCTAAATAAATCGTTGGATTACGCTAACCCATACTACCGTTAAGTGAGCGTCATTCCCGCGATGGATTCCCACTTTCGTGGGAATGACAAAAGTCTCTTAACTTAATTATAAGTACCTGAGCATAATCAAGTGGATATTTTGCTTGCTATAAGCAGTATTAGGTACGGTTGTCTCGATACGCTTGCTCTGCAAGCTACTCGACAACCTTATATGCTTGTTCTGCAAGCTATTCGACAACCTTAACCTTTAAGGGTTTTCACAGTAAGGTTGTCGAGTGTTTGCGTAGCAAACGTATCGAGACAACCTCTATACCTACTTGATTACGCTCAGGTACATAGTATTGACGCTAACCCAACCTACTAAAATTACGAATTATTTTCATTTAATTATTGTTTATTAAAACCTCATGCTCACCATTTATAACTCTCTCACGCGACAAAAAGAGATTTTTACCCCCATTAAACCTTATCAAGTTCGACTTTATGTTTGCGGTATGACCGTTTATGACTATTGTCATGTCGGCCATGCTCGCGTCATGGTGGTTTTTGATGTCGTTGTCCGTTATTTAAGGGCTTTAGGCTATCAAGTGACTTATGTTCGCAATATCACTGATATAGATGACAAAATTATTCAACGGGCCATTGAACAAGGTGAACAGATTGAAGATTTGACAGCGCGTTTTATTCAAGCGATGTATGAAGATGCAGATGCGTTAGGCGTATTGCGTCCAGATGAAGAGCCACGGGCCACCCGATTCATTTCTCAAATTATTGAAATGATAGAAAAATTACTAAAAAATGGCTATGCGTATGTTGCAGATCAGGGTGATGTTTACTATGCCGTTGATCGCTTCGAGGGTTATGGCAAACTTTCAGGTAAACGACTAGAAGATTTACAAGCAGGAGCTAGAGTAGAAATTGAAGAAAAGAAACAAAATCCATTAGATTTTGTGTTATGGAAAGCGGCAAAACCGGGTGAACCCAGTTGGTCTTCACCGTGGGGACCGGGGCGGCCGGGGTGGCATATTGAATGCTCTGCCATGTCAACATGTTGTTTAGGCAACCATTTTGACATTCATGGCGGCGGGATGGATTTACAATTTCCACATCATGAAAATGAAATCGCTCAATCAGAAGGCGCGACGCGAGAACCTTTTGTCAATTTGTGGATGCACAATGGATTTGTGCGCGTCAATGATGAAAAAATGTCGAAATCACTCGGTAATTTCTTCACGATTCGAGAAGTTTTAAAAGTGTATAAGCCTGAAGTGGTTCGTTATTTTTTCCTGACCAGTCATTATCGCAGTCCCTTGAATTATTCTGATCAGCAATTGACAATGGCACAACAGGCTTTGGATGGTTTATATATTGCGTTGCGGGATTTGCCAGAAACTGATGAAGGGGTGGAAAGTCAATATCGTCAACGTTTTTATCAAACATTGGATGATGATTTTAATACCGCTGAAGCCTTAGCGGTACTTTCTGATATGCGTCACGAAATCAATCGGAAACGGTCGTTGAATCTTCGAGAAGCGGCACAATTAGGGGCTGAATTGAAACAATTAGGCAGTATTTTGGGATTGTTGCAGGCGGCACCAGAAACCTATTTTAAGGCAACGGAAACTGTTCAGTCCAGTGGTTGGTCAGATGCAGAAGTTGAAGCGCAAATTCTTGCACGAAATCAAGCCCGTATAAATAGAAATTGGGCGAAAGCCGATCAGATTCGCGATGAATTGAAAAATCAAGGCATTATTTTAGAAGATGATGCACAAGGGACGCGTTGGCGACGGAGCTAGTTCCTGTTACCGAAATGCTTGGCAATATAACAGTAATGAGCTTTTATAGGCATTCAATTTTTGAGTGAATGATCCACAAAAAAAGCGTAGATTTTTTGAGCCAGTTCTCGGTGAATGCCGGGAACTTGCGATAATTCTTCAATACTGGCACGGGCAACGCCTTGCAATCCTCCAAAATAATTGATCAATTGCCGCCGCCGTTGTGGGCCAATTCCTTCAATTTGTTCTAAAATGGAAGTCCGCCGCGCTTTATCTCGACGTTGGCGGTGAGCGGTGATCGCAAAACGATGCGCTTCATCTCGAATCCATTGAATGAGATGTAACGCCGGCGAATTTTTAGGCAGTGTTAATGAAGTCATGGTCTCTGACAAAATCAGTGTTTCCAAACCCGGTTTGCGCTCAACGCCTTTGGCAATACCAACAATGTGAATAAAAGATAAATTCAGGCTTTGTAACACCGTTTGTGCAATGCGAACCTGCCCATAACCGCCATCAACGAATAAAATATCGGGTAATGCAACCCCTTCTTTTTGAGATCGCCGATAACGCCGCGTGATCGCTTGTTGTAAAGCGGCGATATCATCACCTGATGTGACATTCTCTATATTAAATCGCCGGTAATCCTGCGGCCGATTGCCTTGATCATCAAATACCACACAAGAAGCCACTGTCGCTTCGCCTTGCGTGTGACTGACATCAAAACATTCCAATCTTTGCGGTAATGTATTTAAATTCAAGGCAATACTTAAAGCGGTTAAACGTTCTCGATAATATTGCGGTTGCCGCTGAACTAATGCGGCTTGTGCGTTCGCTACCGCCATTGCTAACCAATGAGTGCGGACACCGCGCACAGATGAATGCAGTAACACCGGACGTTGCCGCTGTTGACTCAAGACTTCTGCTAACAATGTTTGTTCTGCAACCTTTTGACAAATCACAATTTCATCGGGTATATCGCTATAAGGAGCGAGATAATATTGTGATAAAAAAGCCGCCAATAATGTTGCCTCATCCGCATCTTCTAAATGTTGAGGAAAAAACGTTTGTTGTCCGATTTGCCCCCCATTGTGGAACATGAAGAGTTGTACACAACCCAGTCCATTATTGATGACACTGGCAATGACATCTATTCTTCCGGATTCCGTTCCGATAGAGGGCGATTCTTGTAGTTGTCGTAAATAGCTGATTTGGTCACGATAATGTGCGGCTTTTTCAAACTCTAATGCGGTTGCCGCTTGTTGCATTTTTTCTACTAACATCTCGATAATAATTTGATTTTTACCTTCTAACAGTAAAATGGCATGAGCAACATCTTCTTGATAGCGAATGGCATCAATGAAGCCAACGCAAGGGGCCGAACATCGTTTAATCTGATATTGTAAACAAGGACGCGAACGATTGCGATAAACAGTGTCATGACAAGAGCGAACTTGGAATAACTTTTGTAACAAATTCAAACTTTCACGCACTGCATGAGCATGTGGATAGGGTCCGAAATAACGTCCTTTGCCCGTTTTGCCGCCACGATGGGAACTTAAGCGTGGAAAGGGATGATCAGAAAGATAAATAAAAGGATAACTTTTGTCATCGCGTAATAAAATATTATAACGCGGTTGATGTTGTTTAATCAGGGTATTTTCGAGTATTAAGGCTTCACTTTCGGTATGAGTGATGGTCACTTTTACCGAAGCGGTTTGAGCGACTAAAGCCCGTGTTTTGCGATTGGTTTGCGCGGATGCGTTAAAATAACTCGCTACTCGTTTTTTTAAATGCCGCGCTTTGCCAATGTAAAGTATTTTCCCAGCTTGATCAAGCAGATAGTAAACGCCGGGCTGATTTGTTAGGGTAGATAAAAATTGTTTAATATCAAACATTTAATTAATTTTTGTATCAAAGTGAGTAGATCGGGCATTTTTCGACAGAAACTATTTGGTTTCCAAGTGTCGGCAAAGGATTGCCGACCTACTTTTTCAGACTCCTACGTCAAAAAAAGCGACTTGTTGCCGTAAATTCTGAGCTTGTTCAGCCAGAATGCGAGTGGCCACGGCATTTTCCTCAATGATCGTCGCATTTTGTTGCGTCATTTTATCCATCTGCACAATCGTTTGATTAATTTGTTGAATACCAATGGCTTGTTCTTGACTCGCGGCGGCAATTTCTGCAATGAGATCACTGACTTTTTTAAAGGCAACCACAATTTCTTCTAACACTCTGCCTGATCTATCAGCCAATTTTGTCCCTTCTGCGACTTTTGCAACACTATCTTGAATAAGTGCCTTGATTTCTTTAGCCGCAGCCGCACTGCGTTGTGCTAAATTACGTACTTCTGTAGCAACCACAGCAAAACCCCGTCCTTGCTCACCCGCCCGGGCCGCTTCGACTGCCGCATTCAATGCTAATAAATTGGTTTGAAAAGCAATTTCGTCAATCACCCCAATAATATCGGCCACTCGTTTACTGCTATCGTTAATTTCACTAATCGCAACAATTGCATGGCCCACCACTTCTCCACCTTGTTGAGCGCGTTCACGCGCAATGGTCGCTAATTCCGCCGCATATTTCGCATTATCTGCATTTTGGCGAACTGTCGCAGTAATCTCTTCCGTACTTGTCCCCGTTTGTTCAAGAAACTTCGTCTGTTCTTCCGCCCGCTGATTGAGAACGATGTTACTATGAGAAATTTCTCCAACAACTTTACCAACAGAATCCGCTGTTTGTTTAATGACGGTCATAATATCGGTTAATTTCTTAACCGTTTCATTGGCATCCTGTTTCATCTGCTCAAAAGCACCGACGTAATCATTGGTAATGGTTTGCGTTAAATTACCTTTAGCCAACGCGGCGAACATTCGCATCGTATCCTTAACAGCAAGTTGATTATAATCAATAATTTGATTTAATCCTTCACTAAATATTCGGAAAAATCCAGTTTTATTGCTCAAATCAATTCGTTGTTGGAAATCGCCTTTAGAAGCCGCTGCTATCACGATATTAATTTCTTGTTCTACCGCTACTTGCGCAGTAATATCACGAAATTCAGCAACCGTACCCAAACGTTCACCATCCGCATTGACGACTGGTGTGACCATCGCATCAATGGTTAAATCGCCCATTTTAAATTTGGAATTATAACTTCCTGTCAAATTTTCAACCAATTGGCGTTGTCGCAATGGATCACTATGATAAATATCCATCGTTTCACCCAACATTTTACTGATTTCAAAATTGTTAAACCGTTGACGAAAGTGATTTTCTTCTTTTGTCAACAAGGATTCTGCGGCTTTATTAAAATAGATAATTTGATGATGATTATCAGCAATAAACACGCTGGTCGTCACACTATCTAACGCACTATTAATGCGAAGTGCTTCGTTGGCCACTTGTTTGTCTTGTTCAATTCGTTCTCGCAATTGCGTTTGCATACTCGCAAAAGCCTGTAGCAACTGATTAACTTCGTCTTTATTATCAAGGTTAATCTCAATTTGATTATTTAAATTGCCGCCAGCAATTGCGTTAGCCACATTGACCGCTTCAGTTAAGGGTCTGACAATGGAACGTCCTAATAAATAAGCTATTCCTGCGATGATCGCGGCAACTAAAGGAATCAGTATCAAAATATATTTAATGGCTTCATCCGTTTTTTGTAAAGTGGCTTGATTACCTCGCTGATTTTCTTGGTTAATTAAACCGACAATGGTATCAATTTTGTCGCGCATCACAAAGATATTTTGTTTCGTTTCTGCTGTCAATGTCGCCGATTGTCCCCGGGCTTCAAATTGCCGCTGACGAATATCAAAAATACTCTCTTTACCAATACCGCTTTTTGCAATCACCTTCATGTCTTCTTTGATCTTTTCATCAAGGTCGGAATCACCGATCCGCTTGATGCGTGTCATAAAAATCGGCAGATTTGCATTAAAAATATCACCAATATTTTCAATATCCGCCTTATTTTGCGAAGAAGCGGCAATGGATAGAGAACCATACATTTTTTCAGAATCGGCTAACCCTTCCATGATATTTCGCAACTTTTCTAAACGCTCTGTCAACAATTTGGTTTTTTGCCCAATTTCCCCTTCATTCACCACATCTAAATGTTGTAAATAAATTTGTAGTTCGGTATTAGAATCATCTATTTTTTTGCGAAAATTGGTTCTAATCCTCGTAGTATGTTGACTGACATCATCAAAAAGTGCTTGACGCTGATTTTCCAACGCGATCATCGTTTCAGTAATTGCCAATAATTGAGTTAAATTAGCCTGCAAATTTTTCTTATTTTCTTCTAAAGAAATAATGTGTTGTTTACACATTTGGACATTTACGTTATCGGGATCACGCGCTAATATCTGTTCATGAATTAACAATAACTGATCGAATAATTCATCTATTTCTGAAACCCTTATTTTAAGACTTCCTTGATAGAAATTCAGTTGTTGTTGGTTAGTCGCTGAAGGGATCGTCAGGGAAAAGGCTTCTAAAGCGGTGCCTAATTCTGAGAGTTTCAGTGAGTTTTTGAGTTGTGGGATATTTTCTATCTGAAAAGTAGATATTTGAGTACGCGCTTCTTTAAAACCATACCATGCAATGACCCCAATCAGTAGGATCGCTAAAATGGAGGCCATTGCAATAAAACCCAAGCGGGTACGTACTTTAAATGACTTTTTTGGAAAAATGGTCATGTTGTAATGTTTTCGTCCTGAATCCGATAAAACTTAAAATCATGTCAAATTAATATCAAGCAGAGTTTAGAAATGATCTAAACGCTGATTCGCTTGATGAGAACCCAACTATCGTTATGTTAGTCCTTTAATCAGGAAAATCAAGGTGAGGTCAGTATCTAACGTTTACTGCCGTTATCTTAATGGTACTTCCTGTAGTCACAACACTTTGAGCAAATCCCCCTTTGACAAGGGGGTATAGGGGGATTTCAAAAAACCAAATAGTGACCGGCAGTATATCACTCCTTGATAACGCGCCCTAAAGCATTTAAACCACGACAATGCTTACCAATTTACCGGGGACGACGACCATTTTTTTCACGGTTTTGTCAGCAATAAATCGTTGTACATTCGGTTCTTGCAATGCCAATGTTTCTATCGTTGTTGAGTCTGCATCCGTAGCGACTTGAATTCGTCCGCGTACTTTACCATTGATCTGTACCACTAATTCGATTTGCGTTCGCACTAACGCATGTGAATCTACTGTGGGCCAAGGTGCATCTAAAATTAATCCTGAATGCCCTAAATTCTGCCATAATACTTGAGTAATGTGAGGAACGATAGGCGATAACATCATGACCACCGCTTCTAACCCCTCTTGCACGATGGCGCGAGTTTGTGGATCACGCTCATCTGCACGACTCAGATGATTTAATAACTCCATGTTAGCGGCAATTGCGGTATTAAACGTCATGCGGCGGCCAATAATAACTCCATGTTAGCGGCAATTGCGGTATTAAACGTCATGCGGCGGCCAATATCATCACTGACTTTCGCTATGGTTTCATGAATTTGGCGACGTAAAGTCCGTTGTTCGGCCGTTAAATCAATGTATTCTGCTTTAACTAACACCTGATCTTGTGTATGACTGCTTACCTGTTTCCACAACCGTTTTAAAAAACGCGATGCGCCTTCTACACCGCTGTCAGACCATTCTAACGACTGCTCCGGCGGTGCGGCAAACATGATAAATAAACGCACCGTATCTGCACCGTAAGTTTCAATCAACGCTTGCGGATCAACGGTATTACCCTTCGATTTCGACATTTTACTGCCATCTTTTAACACCATTCCTTGCGTTAATAACCGCGTAAACGGTTCATCTGATTGAACTAAACCTTCATCACGCATTAAGCGATGAAAGAACCTCGCATACAGTAAATGCAAGATCGCATGTTCAATGCCGCCAATATACTGATCCACCGGAAGCCAATAATGTACTTTTTCATCTAACATGGCCGTTTTACTCTCCGGACAGGCATAACGAGCATAATACCAAGAAGATTCCATAAAAGTATCAAAGGTATCGGTTTCACGTTTTGCCGCTTGGCCACATTGAGGACAGTTCACTTGGTAAAACTGAACATCCTGTTTGAGTGGTGAACCTTTTTCTAAAAATTCATTTGACCAATCCTGATATTCTGGCAAAATCGGTAAATCGTCCAGCGTGGCTGGTACCGTGCCGCATTGTGGACAGTCTACTATGGGAATTGGGCAACCCCAGTAGCGTTGCCGCGAAATTCCCCAATCGCGTAAGCGATAATGCACTTGACGACGACCTTGATGGCGTTGTTCTAAATATTCGGCAATCGCTACAAAGGCTTGTTCAGAGGTGAGTCCATCAAATTGACCAGAATGAATCAACACCCCTTTATCCACAAAAGCAGTCGTCATTAGTGCCACTTCTTGCCCGCCGGCAGGAATAATCACCGGTTTGATGGATAAACCATACTTTTGCGCAAATTCAAAATCGCGCTGATCATGCGCCGGCACCGACATCACGGCACCAGAACCGTAACCCATCAGGACAAAATTGGCCACCCATACCGGAATTTTTTCACCAGTGATTGGATGAATCGCTTGCACCCCAGTATCCATTCCGCGTTTTTCCATGGTTTCTAACGCGGCTTCAGCAGTTTGACCTTTAGCACACTCTGCAATAAATTCAGCTAATTGCGGATTGTCCGCGGCCACCCGTTGCGCTAATGGATGTTCGGCCGCGATAGCCATATAAGTTACGCCCATCAAAGTATCAGGACGCGTGGTAAATACCGTTAAATTTTCCTGTTCCAATTTGAAATGAATTTCAACGCCTTCCGAACGCCCAATCCAGTTGCGTTGCATGGTACGCACGGCTTCAGGCCAACCTTTTTCAAGAAGATCGAGTCCTTGCAACAATTCTTCGCCATAAGCGGTGATTTTTAAAAACCACTGCGGAATTTCGCGCCGTTCTACTAACGCGCCGGAACGCCAACCGCGACCGTCAATCACTTGTTCATTAGCTAATACGGTTTGATCGACGGGGTCCCAATTCACCGGGGCTGTTTTCTTATAAACCAAACCTTTACGGTACAATTGAATAAATAGCCATTGTTCCCAACGATAATAACGGTGATCACAGGTAGCAATCTCTCGGTGCCAATCATAACCAAATCCTAAGCGTTTTAATTGGTTACGCATGTACGCGATATTTTCCCGGGTCCATTGCGCTGGCGGGACGTTGTTCTGCATGGCCGCGTTTTCTGCGGGCAAACCGAACGCATCCCAACCCATTGGTT
>JFJP01020679.1_pt1 | contig 15864 bp, 15 predicted proteins | sample 431651 | NCBI WGS metagenome assembly JFJP01 (sample SAMN02602958, study PRJNA72255) | Microbial mat metagenome, whole genome shotgun sequencing project. | biome: fresh water; feature: sink hole; material: water; isolation source: purple microbial (photo- and chemosynthetic) mats found in... | reverse complement strand
GGGCTACGCCCCCACGGCCCTTCGGGCCTGCCCCCCGGGCTTTGTCCCGGCTCTGATTCCTGCGCTGTCGCTCCGGAATCGTGGCGGCATCGGCTTCGCCGATTGTATGCCGCCACCGCCGGTCGGCGTCCGCCCCATCGCGGTGCGATGGGTCCCCGGCAATGACACCGTCCATTCCGTCGCGCCGCACCGGCCTCGGTGCGATCTTCCTCGTCCTGTTCGTCGATCTGATCGGTTTCAGCGTCGTATTTCCGTTGTTTCCCGAGATGCTGACGTGGTACGGCGAGCAGCCCGGCGGCCTGCTGGCGCTGATGATGCGGCCGATCGACACGCTCTTCCCCGGCGTCGAGCCGATGCAGCGGGCGGCGCTGTTCGGCGGCCTGCTCGGGGCGATGTATGCCGGCCTGCAGTTCGTCGCGGCCCCTTTCTGGGGTCGCATGTCCGACCGCCATGGCCGGCGGCCGATTCTGCTGGTGTCGCTGGCCGGCTCGCTGGCAGCGAACCTGCTGTGGGTGTTCTCGGCGGATTTCACCCTGCTGGTCGTCTCCCGGCTGCTCGCCGGGGCGATGACCGGCAACGTCGCGGTAGCCAACGCCGCCGTCGCCGACATCACCACCGAGGCCAACCGCTCGAAGGGCATGGCCGCGGTGGGCATGGCCTTCGGGCTCGGCTTCATCCTGGGACCGGCGTTGGGCGGCTGGCTCGGTGGCATCCGCATCGACGGAGCCGGCATCCCGGGGCTGAATCCCTTCTCCACCCCGGCCCTGTTCGCCGCCGTGCTGGCTGCGATCAACCTGGCATGGGTGGCTTGGTCCTTCAGCGAGACCTTGCCGCCGGAACGCCGCGGCCAGGCCAGCGCGGTGCGCACGGCGAATCCGCTGCTCATCTTCCGCAACGATCTGCCGGCGCGGGTCCATGCGGTGAACCTCGCGTTCTTCACCCATACCCTGCTATTCGGCGGCCTGGAGATGACGCTCGGCTTCCTCGCCGCGCAGGAGCTGGGCCTGGGCAAGGGGGCGATCGGGCTGATGTTCGCCGGCATGGGCTTCGGTTCGGCCCTGATCCAGGGAGTGCTGGTGCGCCCCTTCGGCGCGCGCATCGGCATGGCCAGGCTGGCGATGGCCGGGTTCCTCATGCATGTCGTCGGCTTCGTCCTCCTTGCCCTGGTTCCAGCCCATCCCTCGCTCACCCTCCTGGCCATGGCGATTGCGGTGCAGGCCCTCGCCACGGGTCTGGTCTTCCCGTCGCTCGCCACCCTGGTCAGCCTGGCGGCTCCACCGGCGCAGCAGGGTTTCGCCATGGGCACGTTCCGCTCCGCCTCGTCGCTCGGGCGGGCGGCAGGTCCGCTGATCCTTTCGGTCGCCTATTTCGCGAGTCCTGCTGCACCATACTGGCTTGGCGCCGTCGGCATGCTGGTGCCGCTGCTGCTGGTGCGCCGGCTCGGTCGTGGATGATGCCGGACTATGCGGTCGTTGCTGTTGATCCTCCTGGTCCTGCCCCTGTCTGCGGGTGACATCGCCGAGATCGACCGGATCTACCTGCTCGATGCCGGGCGGGACCGGAATATCGGCATGAAGATCTACCATCCGCTCGGTCTCGGAGGGCCGCTTCCGGTGGTGCTGTTCTCGCATGGACTCGGCGGCTCGCAGTGGGGCTACGCCTACCTGGGACGGTATCTGGCGGCGCATGGCTACATCAGCATCCATTGCACGCATCCCGGAAGCGACTGGCTGCTGTGGGACGGCAAGGGCATTGCGATGGCGATGGCCAACCTGCGCAAGGCCCAGGGCGATCCTGCGATCTGGCGCGAACGCCCACGCGATCTGCGCTTCATCCTCGACCAGTTCGCGGTGCTGGAGCAGCAGGCCCCAGCCATCGCGGGTCGGCTCGACACCTCGCGCATCGCCGTGGCCGGCCATTCTCTCGGCGCCTATACCGCCCTGGCCCTGGGCGGTCTGCGGCCGACCCTGCCCGAGGGGCCGGTCGACCTCGCTGATCCCCGGCCGCGGGCTTTTGTCGTCATGTCACCCCAGGGCAGTGGCGGCTTCCAGCAGCCTGGTGCTTGGGCGGCGATCACCAGACCGGTTCTGCTGCTCAGCGGGACGGAGGACGAACAACCCATGGCAGGTTCCGACCACGGCCTGGCTTGGCGCATGGAGGCCTGGAACGGGATCCCGGAGGGGGTCAAGTCGATGCTCATCCTCGATGGCGCCACCCACATGGCCTTCGCTGGTGGCGGCATGGGCGAACAGCCGGATGCGACGAAGATGACCGCCGTCTGCCAGGCGATGACGGCGTTCCTCGATGCTCGGCTTGCCGGACTCGAATTCGTGCCGCCCACGGTGGAGGGCGGTCGTTGGCTGCCTGATCAGCCGGAGCGGGCGCGGTAGGCGCTGGGCGTCATGCCGGTGAGGCGGCGGAATACCTTGGTGAAGTAGCTGGCGTCGGCGAAGCCGACGCCGATCGACACCTCCAGGGCCGAACGGCCGTGGTCGAGCAGTTCCTTGGCGCGGTCGATGCGTGCGCGGTTGAGCAGATCGCTGAAGCCGCGTCCGGCGTGCGTCTTGATCAGACGGGTGAGGCGTGGAGGCGAGACGCCGACCGCGGCCGCGACGGCGTCGCGTCCAAGGTCCTCGTCGCAGTGCTCATTGATCCAGCGCAGGCAGCGCTGGAACAGTTCCTCCTCGGGATCGCGGCGGTTGAGCGATTCGAGGCTGTCGAAGATCGCCTCGCAGGTGCGGCGCAGCCAGCGTGCCAGCTCCTCCTCGTCGCGGATCGAGGACAGCGCCAGCAGATCGATGCCGCCGCCGAGCAGGACGTCGCGTCGGCCGCCGGCCTCGACCGCGGTGCGCATCAGCAGCACGACGAGTTCCAGGAGCAGCGCCTTCGCCCGCTCGACGCTGCCGGCCGCTTGGTGGTAGATGCCGGTGAGCATGCGGTTGAGGATGGCGCGGGCCTGACCGCGCTCACCCAAGCGCACCGCGGCGAGCAGGGAGGCCTCTTCGCGCAGGTAGGTGGCGGCGAGGCCCTCCAGCCCGCCGCGCTTGAGTGCATGCAGGAAGGCGGCGCGCTGGCGTTCGCGCTCATGGTGCTCGCGCGTGCGTTCGAGCAGCGCGGCATTGGTCAGGTTGGCGGACTCAGCCAGGATGCGCAGGGCGGTGCAGGCGGCGCGCATGTCGAAGGCCGGCGCGTCGAGGCCGTGCGGGAACAGCGCCTGTTCGCCGATCAGCGCCACCAGGCCGCCGGTGACGCTGGAGTTGTGGGTGAGTGGGACGGCCCAGCAGAATCGTCCGGACGCCTCGACCACGGCCGGTTCACCCCAGCGGAGCGCCTCGGCGATGGCCTTGGCGGCGGTAGAGGGGGCGAACCCGGCGGGCCAGCGGCCGTGCGTCACGGTACCGTCGGGCAGGCAGGCGGTCAGGGTGGTTGAGGTCCACATCGCGCCCCAAGCACGCAGGGCTTCTCGGTACTGGGCCGGGCTGATCGCCGTCACGCTGGCCAGCATACCCCGCGGGGCGGCACTCCTAGACCCGCATGCCGCCGGGGATGCCCTTGGCGACGGCGCTGACCGCATCGTGCGGGTGGAGCGACTCGACGTGGCGGGCCTCGACCTTCCAGTCGCGCAGGCGGCGGTCGCCGTCGAGGGCGGCCTTCAGCCGTCGGCCGGCGTCCTCGCAGAACATCAGGTTGAGCCCGTTCAGACGGGCGAACTCCTGCTCGTCCTCGCGTTTCACCGCAGCCTGCACCGGGGTCTGCAGGGCCTGTTCGACCAGATCGATCAGCTCGACCAGGGTCGGGGCGTGGGCCGGATCGGTGACCTCGACTTCCAGCGTGGCATAGCTGCGCTGGCTATGCGGCGTGGCGCAGATCGAGGTGTCCTTGAGGATCCACTCCGCGACCTCGTCAGTGGGGACGGCGGCGCGGCCATCGAAATCCGCCTTGAATCGCTCCTGGATGAGCTGTCGTGCGAGTGCGGCCGAGCACGGGCAGGTGCTGCTGTAGGCGACCTGCGCGCCGAGGCGGAAGTGGGCCTTGCCGTCACGGATCTCGCCCGCGACGAACACGGGGTAGGTGCGCCAGCTCTGGTTGGCCGAGATCAGGGCCTTGCGCCGCACCAGCAGGTCGAACGACAGCCGCACCGCGGCGCTCCGGCTGATGGTGGCATGCGAGCCGATGAAGGCGGCGAGGATCTGCCGCACGACCAGGAGGTTGAGCTCCTCCTCGCCGAGGATCGCCTGCAGCGAGAGGAACAGGCGCGACATGTGGATGCCCTTGGCCTTGGCATCGTCGAGTGAGACGTAGGCGTCGGCCTTCGCCGGTACCATCATGACCTGACCGTTGTCGTCGCGCAGGCGGACCGGCACCTCGATGTCGGACATGCCGACCTTGTCGAGCGTCCCGGTCATCTGGGTGGGCGACTCGTGCGCGATGTCGGGCATCGCTCCGCGCTTGGCGGTCCGGGCTGGCGAGCGGTCGCTGAAGCTCATGTCGGCATCATCGGAGGAGGGTGGAGGGCTCAAGCCGGGGAGGGGAAACCTTAATCGGTATATTGCGCGTAACAACTCAGGTGGGGTCCCATCGCGCAGCGATGGGGCTGCCGCCCCGCCCGCGGTTTCGGAACGAAACCGAGCTGCGACAGAGGCAGCGGGGACAGGCCCGAAGGGCCGCAGGGGCGGAGCCCCTGAGCAGTTGCTTTTGCGTTTCCAAGCTGCCTGGCAGCATCCGGCGCATGCAGCTGATCCTGGCATCCACATCGAGATATCGGCAGGAGCTGCTCGCGCGGCTCGGGCCGTCTTTCATCTGCCAGGCGCCTGGCGTCGATGAGGACGCGGTCAAGACCGACCCCAGCCTGGGACCCCGCCAGGTGGCGGAGATCCTCGCCGAGCGCAAGGCCCGGGCGGTGGCGGAGCGGCACCCCGAGGCGGTGGTCATCGGCAGCGATCAACTGGCGCACCTCGACGGCGTGGTGCTGGGCAAGCCAGGCACGCCCGAGGCCGCCGCGGCGCAGCTGGCCCGCCTCGCCGGACGGACGCACGAACTGGTCACGGCGGTATGCATCATCCATCCGGCTGGTGTCGAGCGCCTCACCGATCTGGCCCATCTCACCATGCGGCCGCTGCCGTCCGAGGCGATCGCCCGCTATGTCGCCGCCGACCGGCCCCTTGATTGCGCCGGGGCCTACAAGCTCGAATGTCGCGGCATCGGCCTGTTCAGCGCCATCGCCTGCGCCGACCACACCGCTATCACCGGGTTGCCGCTGATCTGGACGGCAGGAGTGCTTGGCAACCTGGGATTTGCCGTCCCCTGAGCCGGTGACATGCAAACGAAGCACCCGGCGGGGATCCCGCCGGGTGCTGCTCATCAGTAGGAGCGTCGGTCGTTCAGGCCTTGGCTTCCTGGCGGCCGCTCTTGAACTCCTTCCAGAATTCGGCGGGCATGTCGAGGGCGAACTTGAGCGCACCGTTCGAGCCGGCGTACTGCGGCTCTTCGACGGTGGTGACGTGACCGCCGCCGTACTCTTCGAGCGCCTTCTCGATGGCGACGCCGAGACCCTTGATCACGCAGCCACCACCGCCGAGCAGGATGTTGTTGCGCATCTGGACCTGGAATTCCGGGTCATAGGTCGAGATCAGATCCTGCAGGGCGGCGACCGTCGGGGGCACCAGGGTGTAGCAGGCCTTGTAGATCAGTTCGGTGACATCGAACTTCTGCGGCTTGCCGGCCACCGGCATCTCGACGACGGCGCGGTCCATGTTGGTCGAGACCGAGCTGAACTTCTCCTTGAAGCCGCGGATCATGTTGATCGAGAACTGCGCCTCGGGGTACTTCTCCTTGACCAGGCGGGCCAGCTCCTGGTCGATCGCGTCACCGGCGATCTCGTGGGTGCGCTGGTCCTCGGGCTTGGGCATGGTGCCGTGCAGACGGCAGAGGTCGGTGGTGCCGGCGCCGATGTCGATGACCAGGGTGTTGTCGATGTGGTCGAGGCCGTAGGCCACGGCGTACGGCTCCGAGCAGATGATCACCGAGTCGATGCAGTCCTTGGCGGCCTCGAGGATGGTGGCCTTGCCTTCGACGCTGGCCTCGGCCGGGGCGCCGATCATGCCGTAGACGGTGGCGCCCTTGGGTAGCTTGGCCATGCCGACGACGTACTCGAGCAGGTCCTTGATCGCCTTCTTGCGCTTGCCGTCGTCCTGGGCGCCCTTGTGCTTGACCGACGAGCCGGCCATCGGGCGGTAGAGGTCGAGGGCGAGGCGGCCTTCGAGGGCCTCCTTGCCGTAGATGATGTCACGGCCGCCGAACTTCTTCTTGGCGACGTGGTCCTTGGGGTAGCCGACGTAGGACCAGACGGTCTCGCGGACGCCGGTGGAGGTCGTGATCGAGGTGCGGCTGGTGCCGAGGTCGATGCCGAGATAGACGATGTCGGACATGCTGGGTTCCTTCAGGGGCTTGGTGTAGGCGCGGGGATGGGTTCGGGTGGATGCCGGGCGGGATGCCCGGCGGGAGGTGAGTGATGCGGGTCAGGTGCCGGGAGCCTTGTCCTGGGAGGCGTCCCAGGGCTGGTCATCGGGGTCGACCAGGACCTCGTCGTTCTCGCCGGGCCGGTCGACGATCTGGAGCGGAGGCGGCTCGGTCTTCTTGAAGTCGCGCAGGATCTTGACCCCCCGGTCGTCCTCGGCGGTGGTCTTGGCGGCGACGGGCGGCGGCTCCCAGACCTCGTCGTCGGGATTGATCGCCGGCTCGGCGCCGGCTTCCGGTTCGGCAGCGACCTCGGATTCTGCAGCCGGTACCGGCTCGGGCTCTGGCATCGCAACAGGCGAGGCAGGGGGGGCGACCGGCTTGGGCTCATCAAGGCCGAGCGCCTCGCGCTTCGCCGCGTCGGCCTCCGCCTTCTTCTTCTTGTCCTCCTCGGCCTGCTCGCGGGCGACCTCTTCCGGGTCGCGCGTCTTGATGCCAAGGGCCTTGCGTAGTTCGCGGTTCTGCTCGACCAGTTCGCGCATCAGCGCCAGCTTGCGCTCGCGGTTGGGGTCGTCGCCGTCGAGGCCGATCTTGTACTTGTTCTTGACCTCGGTGTAGCTCAGGCCGTCGCGGGCCATGAGGTCGGCGATCTGGCGCGCCTCGTCGCGCTCCTTCTCGGTCGAGTCGAGGCTGTGCGCCAGGCGGGCGACCTTCTTCTCCAGCAGCGCGATCTTCTCGTTGTGCGCCGCCAGCTCCTTCTCCTTGAGCTTCTCGCGCTCGGAGTTGAGGATGCCGGCGATCATCTCGCGCAGCTTGAGTTCGAGGTCGGGCCCGGCCTCGCCGCGCGACACCGAGCGCTCGATGATCTTCATCATGCGCAGGTCGAGGTCGGCCAGGCCCGCCTCCGACACGGTGAACTGGTCGGCGGCGATCGAGCGCTTGCGCTCCTGCTCGAGCAGTTCCTTGGCTGCAGAGAGGTCCTTCTGCAGGAGGCGGGCCTTCTCCTCGGCGTCCCGCTTGTCGAGCTCGAAGGCCTTGAGGCGCTCCTTGAAGCCGTCCTCGGCCTCCTCCAGCAGGCGCTTGCGTTCCGCCTCGCCCAGGGCCTGGGTGAGGTGCGCCGCCGCTTCGCTCACCGCCTCCTGGATGAGCTGCTTGATCGTCGCCATGTTGAGCACGCGCACGTTGTCGTGACGTGCTGCAAGCTCGGAGGCGCGGACGGTCTTGGCCTTGGAGCGGATCGCCGCCCCGACGTCCATGCGGCCGTCTTTGCCGATGGACTTGATGCGGCTGCTGCCACCGCTGGCTGGCTGCACCTGCTCGCTGCCCACCGGCACGGCGCCGAGGATGGGCGAGGGACCAGGCGTCGGCTGGGCCGCGACCGGCGCCATCGCGTCAACCTGCGGGGCGGGCTTGACCTCCTCGATGTGGCGCAACTGCTCGAACTTGTCGGTCGAGGCGATGACCACGGGCGACGACTTCGACTCCTCGCCGGGTTGGGCCGGGGTCGGCTCGTGCTCGTCGGGTTCGGTCGCGGCAGGAGCCGGCTTGGTTCCGGCCCGGATCACCCGTCGCGTTCCCTTCTGGTGCGGCGGCGGAGCCGGCGGGGCGGGCACCTCCGGCATCTGCACGTCCGGTTGGGCGCCGAAGGGGGTGAAGGTCTCGCTCTTGGGCTTGATCACCCGTCGCGTGCCATGGCCGGGGCCGGTGGTGCGGGCGTAGGCTGCAAGCAGGCCCTTGAGCTTCTGCTCCTCGCCCGGGTCGAGGTGCATCCAGCGGATGCGGACGCCGGCGCTTTCGCGGGCGACGACATGGGCGAAGAACTTGCGTGGCGGCTGGCCCTTGAGCTGCAGGGTCAGGTCGAGATAGGCGTTGGGTTCGAACTCGACGGCGGTGTCGATGACCGCCTGCGTCGGACCGATTTCGAGCAACGGGGCGGTGATGGGGGCACCGGTGGGGTCAGCGATGCTGACCTGGGAGGCGCCGTCGGCGGTCTGGAGTGCGAGAGGGTCAGCCACAGGGTTTCGCGGTACTCGCTTGGCCCAACTCTGTAGGACAGGGGCGTAGGGGGTCAAGGGCAGCGCGGGAAGGCATGGTCAGCCTGGCGACACAGAATCGTCGGTTGCCGGCGGCCGGGTGCCAGGACATTGCCGTCATGCCCCAAGTCCAGGTCGTCCGCCTGCCGCACTTCAGCGGCCTGCCCCTTCCCGCTTATGCTACGGCCGGATCAGCCGGCATCGACCTGCTCGCAGCCATCGCCGACCCGGTCGAGTTGCCGGTCGGACGCCGCGTCCTCATCCCCACCGGCCTCAAGCTCGCCATCCCGGCCGGCTTCGAGGCGCAGGTCCGTCCGCGCTCCGGCCTGGCCGCCAACCATGGCGTGACGGTGATGAACGCGCCCGGGACGATCGACAGCGACTATCGCGGCGAACTGAAGGTCTGCCTGGTGAACCTCGGCCAGGAACCGATGATCGTCACCCGCGGCATGCGCATCGCGCAGTTGATCCTCGCCAAGGTCGAGCGCCTGGAATGGCAGCCGGTCGAGCATCTCGACGGCACCGTGCGCGGCGAGGGCGGCTTCGGGAGCACCGGCAAGGCGTGATCCTCGCCGATTGCGGCAATACGGCGGTCAAGCTGGCTCGCGGCAGCGAGCGCGTGCGGCTGCCGCCGGATCAGGTCGCCGCATGGTTGGCGGCGCAACCGGCTGATGGACTGGTCCTGCTGCCGGGTGCGGCGGCTGCCGCCGCACAGGTGCGCCAGGCGTGGAGCGGGCCGCTCGTCGAGATCGGCCGCGACATCCAGCTGCCCGCTCGCGGGCAATATGCCGGCATGGGCGCGGATCGCGTGGTCGCCGGCCTGGCCGCCGGCCCAGCGGTGATCGTGGTCGACGCTGGCACCGCCACCACGTTGACGGCCTGGGATGCGACCGGGCGGTTCGCCGGCGGCCTCATCCTGCCCGGCGTGCATGCCATGATCGCCGGGCTCAGCCACCGCGCTCCGGCCCTGCCGGTGGTCGAGCCGCTCGGCCGCGACGCGCCGGCGGCGCAGCACGACACCCGCGGCGCGATCGCCGCCGGCGCTGGCATCGGCCATGCCGGCATGGTCGAGGCCTGCCTCGCCCGGTTGCGACTCGAGACGCGCATCGAGCGCATCGTCGTCACCGGCGGCGGGGCTGAGGCCCTGGATCTGGCCGACGCGGAGCACCGGCCGTGGCTGGTGCTGGAGGGAATGATGGAGCTCTGGGACCGACGAGCTCCAGCTCGTCGGAACGTCCCGCCGACGAGTTGGAGCTCGTCGGTCCCAGGCTCATCCCAGGCTGATGACGCCGGCGGCACCGTCGTCGGATAGCGACCACAACACCGCTGGCCGTGCGGCGACGCAGCCCATCGCCAGCAGCGTGGCCGCCCCCAGGTCGCCCCAACCATCGGCCGGGGTCAGCTCGCCGCTCCGTCCAAGCCGTCCCCAGGCCCGCGCCCGCCAGGGTTCGCCGGTGAGATCGACCCAGTCGTGACCATGAGCCGCGCCAGCGGCCTGCCTCCAGCGCTCGGCATCGTCAGCGGCAGACCGTGGACCCGTGATCTGGAATCCAGCCTCGAGCTGGGCCAGGGCCGTGGGATCGGCCGGTCCGACCAGCCAGCAGGCGGCGGCTTCGCCTGGCGCGATGCCATCGGGTGTTTCCGGGCCACGCAGACGGTCGCCGGCGGCCATCCAGGCGAGCGACAGCGGATCGATCAGGCTGTCCACGGCGGCGACCAGCACGCGCCGGCAGGTCCGCGCAGCGATCAGCTGCTCGGCGCGCTGCAGCGCCGCGGCGGGTCCGGCGTGGCCGAGGGCGAACTGCTCGTCGCAGGGCAGCGCGGGCATGCCGTCCGGACCCCAGCGCAGCGGATCCGCGAGCGGCCGGCACAACAGCACGGCGTCGGGCCGGCAGGGACCCAGTTCGGCGCGGGCCAGATCGAGCAGACGCCGGCAGCGTGCGCCATGGTCGCCCTCGTCGAGCACGGAGTGGCCGACGGCGGGCGCGGCGTCCTCGCCCACGCCCAGCACCGGCGCGTGCGGCAGGCGCTCGGCGCGCGACAGGCCGGCGGCCAGGGCCGGCGCGGCGATGTCGGCCGGCCCGAGCGGGCTGGCCAGACCGTGTGCCAGCAGGCTGATCATCGTACCAGACCCAGCGCCTTGTTCGGCAGGCAGATGATCGTGCGGATGGTGTCGGACAGCGTCTCTAGTGCGAGCTTCGCCACAGCGCCGGGCGCCGGGCCGGGCTTGGCGCAGGCCTCGAGGCGGAAGCAGGCGGCCAGGGCGGTGACGATGGGCTTGAGCAGGTAGGCAATGATCATCGCGTAGAGGTCCTTGCCCTCCCACGCGGCGGCGAGGGCCGGCGGGATGCCGACCGTGGCGGCGTCGAGGACCAGCCGGCGCGGCAGGGCCAGGCGGCGGGCGTCCTCGGGCAGCAGCGGCAGGGCGAGGAGATTGCGCCCGTGGTTGATGTTGTAGCCGGCGTGCAGCAGCGCGAGGCGGCAGAACTCGGCCTTGGGCGTGTCGTCGCAGCAAATCGCGTCGATCGCCTCATGCAGCAGGCGCGGGGCGATGATGTGATGGACGTCGTGCCAGCACGGGCTGCGCCGGTCGCGGAATGCGTCCGGCGGCAGCGCGCCGTAGTCGGCGGACAGGCCCTTCCGCGCCGCCTGCTCCGCCTGCCAGCGATGGCAGCACGAGGTCTCCTCCCAGCCGCCGCGGTGGGCCCACAGGCAGGCACCGCCTTCGGTGTCGCCGCGCTTGAGCTTCTCCTCATGCGCCTCGTCGAGCGCCCCGGCAGGCACGTGCTTGCCCGGCGCGTTCGGATCGGTGGCCTTGCCGCAGACCAGGCAGAGGGGTTTCGCCGTGCCCTTCAACGCGAACAGCGGCGGCTGGAGGATGGGGAAGGGCGGCGTGTTGCGGTCGTTGTGCAGCCACAGGTCGAAGGCGCGGACCACGCCCTTGCCTTCCACCTGCACGTCGCCGCTGGCGCTGATCGGATGCGCCCTGCCCTTGAACTTCTGCGACACCACGCCGCCGCCGGTGCCGGGTTCGTCGCCGCACGAGGTCGACAGTTCGCTGCTCTTCAGGCACACCGGCTTGCCGTCGGCGGTGGTCCGCTTGGCCGTCTTCGCCGCGTCGGCGCTGCGGGCGATGTTGGGATACGGCAGCGGCGCGCCGAGGGCGGCGGGCGTCTTGCACACATCGGGGAAGGCGATGGTGATCCCGTTCGAGGCGGCGTGCACCAGGGTGCGGGCGTTGGCGGCGACGGTGGCGGGCATGGGTCATTGCCCCTGGGGGTTAGGGGTTAGGGGTTAGGGTCGTGGAAACAGGTGTGCAGTGTTCCGTGCATCTGGATGCGTGAGGAGGCGGGTCATGCATGTGGATACGACCCTAACCCCTAACCCCTAACCCCTGGGGCAATGGAGACCCCCGAAACCCAGGCATGCTCCCCGACCAGACACCACGCGCGCCAGGTCAGTCGGATGGTCATGGCATCTGCGTCGATCAGCACGGTGTCGAGGCGCGCCTCGGGCGCGAGATCGCCGCAACGCCGCGCCAAGCGGACGAGCGGTGGCGGCAGGCCGGGCAGGCGGCAGGCGATCGGCTGGCGGCAGCCCTCCACCACAACCTCTTCGTCGCCGCGCAGTGTCGGAGCGATCAGCTCCGGCGCCGCGATCTGCTGGGCCTCCGGCGCGAAGGCGTCCAGGTCACGGCGGTGCGCCCAGGCCGGCGTGGTCGGACCGAAGCCGACGGGCGCCGCACTGCGCCCCCAGCGGGTCAGCGGCCGGGAGGGGTGTTCGATGCACGGCAGGGGGACGCCCTCGCGGAATCGCTCCGCCCGCGGGACCACGCCGACCCCGACCGGATTGGCCGGCTGCGCCCCGGCGGCGTGCTCCCAGCGCAGCGGGACCGGTTCGAAGGCCGCCTCTGCTCCGGGTCGGATGCCGTACCAGCGCCGCACCCAGGTGCGCGCGCCGCTCAGGTGCGCCGCCTGCTCCACCGGTCCGCAGCGGAAGCGCACGCTGCGGGCGTGGCCCTGGCCGCGCAGCAGGCAGTCAGTGCCGGCCTTCGGCTGGCAGATGCATGGAGCTTCACGCGGGGCGCTGGCCGCCGGATCGCCGTCCCAGGCGCCGTCGAGGCAGACCGGCGGCTGCTCCCGCTCGCTGCCATCGATGCCGACGGTCGCTTCGACCACCACGCAGAGGGCCGGTTCGCCTCGCTGGTCGCTGAGGCCCAGCGCCGCGGCCGCCCAGCGGGTGCGGTTCACGATCATGCGTAGTCCCGCGCGGCGGCGATGGCGCGCTGCCCGGTCTCGTCCTCGGCTTCGACCGGTCCCAAGCAGGCGGCCGGCAGGAGGTCGGCGCCGGCCAGCGGCCGTTCGAGACCGGCCAGTGGATCGGCGCCGCGCCGTACGCAGGCGCGCATGCCGGCGACCTGTCGGCGGATGCGCTCGCGCAGGTCGTCGTCGGGCTCCTCGTCGTGCAGCGACCACAGCAGGGCCGCCTCGCGGGCGTGCTCGACCGCCAGTTGTTGGACGATCTGCTGCATCAATTGATCTTCACCTGCGCCCCGGTGAGGCGCTGCAGGCGCCGCGCCTGCGAGCGGATGTCGCGACCTTCGAGCCTGATCGTGCCGTCGGCGGCGATGCGGATGGCAGAGGCGCCGCAGCGCAGCACCAGTTCGCGGGCCGCCTCCAGCACCAGCCGGTCCGCGGGAAGCGTCGCCTGCCCCTGGACCACGCCGATGACGACCGGTGGATCGCCGGCGAGCAGCACCGGCAGGTTCCCGGCGACGGCCCGCTGCAGGTCGGCCAGCGGGACGGACGAGAGGACGCGGACCGCCTGGCCGTCGATCCACAGCGAGCCATCGGCGTCGACGCGTTCCAGCCGGCCGAGCGAGGTCTGGGTCAGCATCTCAGTTGCCCGCCAGCTTCGAGCCCTTTACCACCACCTTGCCCGAGCCGTCGATGGTGATGGCGCCGCCCTTGATGATGATGTCGCCGTTCTTCTTCAGCACGATCGAGGCCTTGCCGCAGGTGATGGCGAACTCGTCCTGCACCGCGATGCGCAACTGCCTCGCGCGCATCTGGCGCTTGCCGGTGGTGGTCTCCTGCTGGTCGCCGGCCACCGTGAGATCGCAGTCGTGGCCGATGGTCGTGGTGCTGCTGCCGGCCACCACGCTGAGCCTGGCCGCGCCGATCTGCTCGGCCATCGCCCCGCCGACGGTGTGGTTGAGCGCCCCGCCCACCGACACCTGCATCGCCCCGCCGACGGTCACAGCCTTGGCCAGGGTCACCGTCTCGCTGCTGGCGCGGCCGACCACCGTGCTGCAATCGCCCTGCACCGCCACGGTCTCGCTGCCGGCGACGGTGGCGGTGCGGTTGCCGCGCACGCTGCTGTCGTCGTCGCCGCCGACGCGGGCGCGGCGGTCGCGTTTGGCCACCGTCTCCCACAGTTCGCGTCCGACCGCGTCGTCGAGCATCAGCCGGTTGCCGGAGGCGCTCTGCAGCACGCACTGGCTGCGGTTGCTGTTGGCGACCACCGACGGGTGGGTCGGATTGGGCACCGCCGGCCGGTCGGGGTCGCCGTCGACATGCGCGATCAGCACCTCGGTGCCGGCATGCAGCGGCAGGTGCAGGCCGTGGTCCTCGCCGGCGTATGGGGTGGCCAGGCGCACCGCCATGCTGGCCGCCCCGTCAGCGGCGTAGGCCGGCTTGACGCGATAGCAGCCGTCGTCGTCGGGATCGGCGTAGACCGCTCCCGGCGAGCCGTCGACGATCGCGTGCACCAGTCCACCGATGCGTGGCACTGGCGTGGTGCGCGCCGGACGCCACGGTCGGTCGGCCGGCCAGGCGTTGAAGCTGCAACGGTAGGTATTGCCGCCGACGCCACCGGCGCCGGTCTCGATCGCCTGCGCCGCCTCGTGCCGCACCTCGGTCAGCAGCCATGCGCCTTCGGCTTCGGGCTCGTCCGGCGCCGACACGCGCAGGACGCGGCCGGCCGCCAGGGCGGGGTGGTCGGCCTCGCCGTGCCAGGCCTCGCGCGCGCAGCGCAGTTCCTCGGCGCGGATCGCGGCCAGCCGGTTGGCCTCGCCGCCGTCGCGGTGGTGGCTGCCATCCTGCCGGCATTCACCGGCCAGGCCGCCAGCCGCGGTGGCGCGCGCGATCGGTTCCTGCGGGCTGCGCCAGTTCCAGTCGCGCACAGCTGCGCTGCCGGACACGGCATGCAGCTGCCGGCTCCACGTCCGCACCGACGGCCGGCGCGCCGGATCGATCGAGGCGACGGCGCCGGCGGCCGGCGGGAGCCATGGCAGGACCAGGTCGAGGCACGGGAAGCCGGCGGCGTGGTCGGTGAGCAGGATGCCTGCGCCATCGCATACCAGGCTGATGCCTTCGTGCTCGAGCAGCCGCTGGCACCACGCCAGGTCGCTCTCGCGCCATTGCGTCAGCTGCTCGCGCTCGGGCGGCGGCTGGCGCAGATCCTGCCGCACGGCGTGCGCACGGTCGCCGAGCACCTCGCCGGCGACAGCGGCGGCGTGGCGGTCGCGCACCAGGCGGCTGCGGAGGTCGAGGCGGCGCAGCGCCAGCGGGTGCTCGAGGGTCAGCAGCCAGCGGCGCCAGCTGGTCTGCGCCGGCTGGCGGCGGCAGGCGGTGATGATGCCGTCCCAGGCGCGGCTGTCATTGGTGGTGCGCAGCACGCTGAGGCTGGCCGCCGCTCCGAGCAGCGCCTCGGGATCGAGGGCCGGACCGCCGGCGGCCTGCACCGCCTCGACCTCGGCCGACCATGGCTGGCCGATCCGCTCCTCGACCGTCAGGGAGACGATGCGGAGGCGGCGGTCGCGGTCGGCGTCGCAGCGCAGACGGATGGGTTCACGGAGGGCGTCGAGCACAAGCCCGGCACCATGGCGCTGGGCGCCGGCTCGACCAGTCCTACTAGAGCCCTCGTCATTTAACGGGGAATGGCTTGGGTTCTTGCGTGATTCCGAGGCACCGTTATCACGCCAAACTTCCCATGCTGCGCTTCCTCCAACTCGCGCTGTTCGTGCTGCTTGCCGGCTGCGCCACGCGCGCGGCCCAGGTCCGCGGCGTCGCCCCGCTCAACCGCAATGCCGAGGGCGAATCGACCCCGGTCGACGTCCGCTTCTTCCTGCTGCGCGATGACGACGCCTTCGCCCGCGCCGGCTTCGCCGCGCTGTGGACCGATCCCGCCGGCAGCCTGGGCAGCGAGCTGATCGGCAAGCCGACGGTGGCGACCGTGCTGCCGGGCGGCGTCACCGATCCGGCGGCCAGCGTCGATCTGCCCGGCGACGAGGCGTCGTGGGTCGGCGTCCAGCTGCTGGTGCGGCGGGAAGGCGAACTGCCACGCACCCTGCTGATCCCGATCGACCGGCTCT
>JFJP01038760.1_pt1 | contig 15866 bp, 14 predicted proteins | sample 431651 | NCBI WGS metagenome assembly JFJP01 (sample SAMN02602958, study PRJNA72255) | Microbial mat metagenome, whole genome shotgun sequencing project. | biome: fresh water; feature: sink hole; material: water; isolation source: purple microbial (photo- and chemosynthetic) mats found in... | reverse complement strand
CGTGCCCTTCGTGCCTTTCGTGGACAAATCCCCTCCAAGGACAAAAATGGGCGCGGTCCAAAAAGGTCATTTCTAAAATTCGATTTCAAAAATCATCTTTGATTATCAATGGGTTAGAAATAGAAAAATGCAATCTAATTTTGATTTCAAAAAAATTTCGTGCCCTTAGTGCCTTTCGTGGACAAATCCCCTCCAAGGACAAAAATGGGCGCGGTCTAAAAGGTCATTTCTAAAATTCGCTTTCAAAAATCATCTTTGATTATCAATTGGTTACAAGTAGAAAAATGCAAATAAAGGTTTTTATACTGGACTCATGGATTGTTTGTCGTTGTGAAATTGATTTCTGTCCCAAAATCGCACGTGTGCATCCGGAATCGGATCGCCGCTCCGCGGCTGTCGCCCGCCGCTCCGCGGCTGGCCCTCCGCGCCTCAGGGGCGGCGGTAGAGGCGGACGTGGACCCAGAGCTGGCGGAACTCGCGCTCGAGGACCCAGCTTTCGCGCAGGGCCAGCAGCGCGGAGTCGGGGAAGTCGTTGATGACGTTGCTCTCGATGACCCAGCGGTCGCGCCCGAGGTCGAAGTGGCGGATCTGCCAGCCGGAGGGGCGGAGCTCGAGCTGCTCGGGCTCGTAGTAGGGGAACTGGCTGCCCAGGCTGTCGATGGGGACGCCCTGCTCGACAAGGTACTGGTTCATGCGGGCGCGGGGCTCGAAGAAGGCCAGGTGGGCCAGGGAGCTGTCCCAGTTCTTGGCCACGCCGTCGGGATAGACCCAGAGGTGGCCGGAGGCCAGGGCGGCGCACCAGAGGGCGAGCATCCAGGCCTTGCGCAGGCGCGGCCAGCCCGAGTCGAGCAGGAGGCTCAGGGCGAGCCAGGCCAGGAAGAGGTAGCCTGCCATGTGGTAGCGGCTGCCGATGGGGTTGGAAAAGGGCAGGAAGGCCAGGCAGAGGACCAGGGTGTAGGCGGCCAGCAGGGCGGCCAGCACGCGGGTGGCGGGGCTCCACGAGCGCCTGCGGCCGCGCCAGAGGGCCGAGGCCAGCAGCAGGGCCATGCCCAGGCCGAGGAAGAGCCGCCCGAAGTCGGCGTGGTTGCGCAGGACGATGGCCAGGTTGCGGACGGCGCCCTGCCAGCCCAGGGCCTGCCGCCCGTCGGCCCATTGCGCGGACGGGGTGAAGAGCAGCCAGCCGGTGGCGTGCCAGTGGTAGGCCAGCCAGAGCGCCAGCGCGAGGCCGGGGCCGCCGTAGGCCAGCAGCCAGGGCAGAAGGCGTGGCGGGCGGTGGTCGGCGGGCGAGAGCCACCAGAGCAGGGCCTGCGTGGCGGCCAGAGCCCCGCCCATGACCATGCCGCGCTGGCTGACGGCGAGCAGCCCCAGCAGCCCGAGGGCGAACAGCGCGGGCCGCCCGGCGAGCAAGGCGTTGACGCCCAGGAGGTAGAAGAAGAGCAGGGCCAGGTCGGCGCTGGTCTGGACGTTCTGGGCCAGCAGGGTGGGCTCGAGCAGGAGCAGGGCCAGCGCCCAGGGCCAGTGCCGCGGGGCGAACAGCCGCCGGGCGAGCAGGCCGGCCTGCCAGGCGATGCCCAGGGCGAAGGGCAGGACGGCCAGGTGGGTGGCCCAGAGCGTGCGGCCGAGGAGCTTCCAGACGCCGGCCAGGTAGAGCGTGAAGAAGGGCGGGTGCCCAGAGTCGAGCTCGGCGGGCAGCAGGGGCGCGAAGCCGTTTTCGAGCTGCCAGGTGGCGCGCCGGGCCTTGATGATGTCGTCCCAGAAGAGGGGCATCTGCCAGGAGGCCAGGTTGATGGCGGCGTAGGCGGCCAGGAGCAGGCCCAGGGTGGCGGGCCACGTGGGGCCTTGCCAGGCGGTTGTGGCGGGATGCCGTTTCTGGCTCGTGCTCATGGGCTGTTGGGGGCTAGGGCGCTGCGGGTTGGGGCGAAAAAAGGTCGCCAGCCTTCGCCCCGAGGGGTTTCAGGCTGGCGAGCGTTCTTTGGGCTTTTGTCCTTGGGGAGGATTCGCCTGGGGAGGAGGGGGCTGGCGGACTCGGGCGCCGATTTCCTTCGGAATCCTAGGGCCAGGGCGCCTTGGGGGCCGGTTTCAGAAGTCGTCGAAGTCTTCGCCGTCGGCCAGGAGCTCCTCGTCGATGTCGTCGATGTCCTCGAAGTCGAACTCGTCGTCGCCTAGCTCATCGCCGTCGCCGAAGTCTTCGTCGTCGAGGTCCATGTCGTCCAAGTCTTCCGGATCGTAGTCGTCCGAGAAGTCCTCTTCTTCACCATCGAATTCGTCATCACCGAATTCATCCTCTTCAAAGTCGTCGAAACTGTCTTGGAATTTGCTCATAACCAAAGGTTTATGGAACGTTGATTTGGGTTTGTTAGAAAAAATGGTTTCACGGGTTGTCTGGACTTTGCCAAGGGTCGGCTAGCCGTCTGGCTGGCCAAGCCAAAGCAAATATAAATGCTTTTGGCCAAACTACCTTGGCATCTGCCCCACGAGTCGCGAAAGCTCGTCCGGTTGGGGTGGGGCGCGCCATCGGGCAGGGGCCGCGGCCGATTGGCAAAGAGTAGGCCAGTTGGGCGGATGGCTGGACGAATACCCATATGTAGGTATTTGCATACGGCCAGCTCTTGGGCATCTTTGCCGAATCCATCAGGAACTTGGGACCGTCTCGCGCGGAAGAGCTTGGGGGGCTGGCCCTGGGCGTGTCTTGGTCCGGAGTGGGCTTCGGCCCTAGCTCGCTGCCGTCCCCATTTCCAGGCCTCCGCGCCAAGTTTCGGGCGATGGGCATTTTCTTCAACCGTCCGGCTTCACAAAACGCATCGAGCTATGAACAGCAATCTTGATCATGAACTGGCCGAGCTGGCCAAATCTTTCGGACCGCAGTGGGCGGAGCTCAACAACCGGGTAACGGGCGATTTGCAGGAGCGAGAAATCTCCAAGCACGCGCTCAAGACGGGCGACAAGATTCCGGCTTTCAGCCTGCCCAACGCCGAGGGCAAGCTCCACCGCATCATGAACTTCAAGGGCAAGAAGTACCTGGTCATCAGCTTCTACCGGGGCCAGTGGTGCCCCTTCTGCAACCTGGAGCTCAAGGCCCTCCAGCGCGAGCTCTCCAGCCTGGAGTCCATCCCGTCGCTGCTGGTGGCCATCTCGCCCCAGACGCCCGACAAGACCCGCGAGACCCAGCAGAAGCACCAGTTGGGATTCGAGGTGCTCAGCGACGTGGGCAACAAGGTGGCCAAGCAGTTCAAGCTGGTTTACACGGTGCCCGACTTCTTGAGCAAGGTCATGCTGGAAGGCGGCTTGGACATCCTCGACTACAACGGCAAGGGCAATCTGGAGCTGCCCATGCCCGCCACCTACGTGGTCGGCTCGGATGGCATCATCCTCAAGCACTTCGTCCACGAGGACGCCACCAAGCGCCTCGACCCCAAGGCGGTGACGGCCTTCCTCAAGTCGCTCTGAACCACGGCCAGGACTTGGAATACACATTTGTAGGTATTGGCCAGGGGCCAAGCCTGGGGCATCTTCGCGGGAGCCTGGCCGCGCCAGGCTTCCGCATCGCCGATTCCCCTAGGCCATTGGGTTTCTGGCAACCATCGCGAAACAAGCAGGAGGCAAGAACGTGAGGCTATCCGAACTGACAGACAACCAGAAAGGTGTGATAACCAAGGTCAAGGGCCAAGGCTCGTTCCGCAAGCGCATCGCCGAGATGGGCTTCGTGCGGGGCAAGGAGGTCTTCGTGGTCAAGAACGCGCCCCTGAAGGACCCGGTCGAATACCGCCTCATGGGCTACGACGTCTCCTTGCGCCGCAGCGAGAGCGAGCTGATCGAAGTGGTAACGCCCGAGGAGGCCCTGGCCCTGGCCGAGGCCCCCGACAACGGCACGCTCGACCCCGAGGTGCTGGTCGAGACGGCCCGCCGCCAGCAGAAGCACATCCACGTGGCCCTGGTGGGCAACCCCAACTGCGGGAAGACCACCTTCTTCAACCTGGCCTCGGGCGCCCGCGAGCACGTGGGCAACTACAGCGGCGTCACGGTCGACGCGCACGTGGCGCGCCTGCGGCATGGCGAATACACCATCAGCCTGGCCGACTTGCCCGGCACCTACTCGCTCTCGGCCTACTCGCCCGAGGAGATCTACGTCCGCGACTACCTCGGCCGCCAGATGCCCGACCTGGTGCTCAACGTGCTCGACAGCACCAACCTCGAGCGCAACCTCTACCTGACCACCCAGCTCCTCGACATGAACCTCCGCGTGGTCTGCGCCCTGAACCTGTACGACGAGTTCGAGACCAAGGGCCACAGCTTCGACCACGGCACCATGGGCAGGATGCTTGGCGCGCCCTTCATGCCCCTGTCGGCCAAGAAGGGCACCGGGGTCAAGGCCCTGCTCGACAAGATCGTCGAGGTCTTCGAGGGCAAGGCGCCCCACGTCCGGCCCGTCAACGTCAGCTTCGGCCCCGAGATCGAGCAGAGCCTGGACCGGCTCATGCCCCTGGTGCAGAGCAACATCCACCTGACCGACCGTTTCCCGGCCCGTTTCCTGGCCCTGAAGATGCTCGAGCGCGACGAGCAGGTCGAGGCCATGATGCTCAAGGCCCAAAACGCCATCGAGCTGGCGCAGGCCACCCGCGAGGAGGCCGCCCGGCTCGAAGAGGCCTTCGGCGAGGAAGTCCAGAACCTTGTAACCGATGCCCGCTACGGCTTCATCTCCGGGGCCATGAAGCGCACCTTCCGCGCCAGCCCCCGCAAGCGCCGCGAGCAGACCGAGCAGGTGGACAAGCTCCTGACCCACCGCTTCTGGGGCATCCCCATCTTCATCGCCTTCATGTGGGTCATGTTCCAGACCACCTTCACCGTCGGCGCCTACCCGATGGACTGGATCGACGCCGGGGTGGCCGGGCTTGGCCAGTGGGTCGCGCAGACCCTGCCCGACGGCAGCTTCAAGGACCTGCTGGTCGATGGCATCATCAGCGGCGTGGGCGGCGTCATCGTCTTCCTGCCCAACATCGTCATCCTGTTCTTCTTCATCTCGCTGATGGAGGACACCGGCTACATGGCCCGGGCCGCCTTCATCACCGACAAGCTCCTCCAGAAGATAGGCCTGCACGGCAAGGCCTTCATCCCGCTGGTCATGGGCTTCGGCTGCAACGTGCCCGCCGTCATGGCCACCCGCACCCTCGAAGACCGCCAGCAGCGGCTGCTGACCATCATGATCAACCCCTTCATGTCGTGCAGCGCCCGGCTGCCGGTCTATGTGCTCATCATCGGGGCCTTCTTCCCCGACCGCCCGGGGCTGATGCTCTTCGCGATGTACTTCCTGGGCATCTTCCTGGCCGTGGTGCTGGCCCTCATCTTCAAGAAGACCCTCTTCCGCACCGAGAACGCCAACTTCGTCATGGAACTGCCCCAGTACCGCCTGCCCACCCTCAAGGCCACCGCCCGGCACATGTGGCACAAGGCCGCGCAATACCTCCAGAAGATGGGCGGAGTCATCCTGGTGGCCTCCATCCTCATCTGGGCCCTGGGCTACTTCCCCCGCGAAAACGACCAGACCCTGGCCCTCGACGCCCAGGCCAGCCAGCTCGAGCTCGACTACGCCCAGCGCCTGGCCCAGGCCGGGCAGGCCCAGGCGGAGGCGCTGGCCCAGGAGCGCGACAGCCTGCTGCGCGCCCTGCGGCTCAACCGCCAGGCCCACCAGCAGGCCAGCTCCTACATCGGCCTGCTCGGCAAGGCCATCGAGCCCGCCATCGCGCCCCTGGGCTTCGACTGGAAGATGGGCATCAGCCTGCTGGCCGGGGTCGCCGCCAAGGAAGTGGTCGTCAGCACCATGGGCGTGGTCTATCAGGCCAACTCCGGCGACGACGAGCCCAGCGCCACCCTCATGCAGAAGCTCCGCGACGAGACCTACCTCAGCGGGCCCAAGCAGGGCCAGCGGGTCTTCACGCCCCTGGTCGCCCTTTCCTTCATGGTCTTCATCCTCATCTACTTCCCCTGCGTGGCCGTCATCGCCGCCGTCAACAAGGAGGCCGGAAGCTGGAAATGGGCCCTGTTCATGATCGTTTACACCACCGCCCTGGCCTGGCTCATGTCCTTCCTGACCTTCCAGCTCGGCAGCCTCTTCCTCTGAAACCTTCCCAAAAACGCTCGCCATGATACAAGACCTGCTCACCTACGCCGCCATTCTCTGGGCCCTCTACCAAGTCGGCAAGGCCACCTACAACATGCTGGTTCCCAAGGTTTCCGACGGGGCGGGCTGCGCCACCGGGGGCTGCGCCTCCTGCGCCACCCGACCCAGCGAGCCCCCGCGCTTCCGCCTCGACCTCGAGCGGGTCGCCCAGCGGCGCCAGGGGCAGGGCCAAGGCTGATCGCGCCGCGACCCGCCGCGAAGCCGCGGAAATGATCTATTTTTGGAGGGCACGGAACCCCTTCGTGCCCTCTTGTCTTTTCCTGAACGACAACCTAACGAATCAACCTAAACCGAGAAAAAAATGGGGATGATCCAAGAATTCAAAACCTTCGCCATGAAGGGCAACCTGGTGGACATGGCCGTGGCCTTCGTCATGGGCGCCGCCTTCGGCAAAGTCGTAACCGGCTTCATCAACGGCATCGTCATGCCCGTGGTGGGCCAGGTGACCGCCGGCGTGGACTTCACGCAGCTCAAGTACGTGCTCACCGAGGCGCAGCTCGACGAGCAAGGCGTCGAAGTGGCCGCCGAGGTGGCCATCCTCTACGGCGATTTCATCACCACCGTCATCGACTTCGTCCTGGTGGCCCTGTTCATGTTCCTGCTGGTCAAAGGCATCAACAAGATGAAGAAGACCGAAGAGGAGGCTCCCGCTGCCCCGGCCCCCGCGCCCGAGCCCAGCGCCGAGGAGAAGCTCCTGGGCGAAATCCGCGACCTGCTCAAGAAGAAATAAGCCTGGCCAACTTGCCATACGCTTACCCGAAGGCCCGCGCCCACCGCGGGCCTTCGCCTTTTTTGGCGCGGGGGCTTCGTGCCCCAGCCTGGGCCAAGGGCCTTGCCAGCCGCGCCGCGAACCTTGGCGGATGGCGGGCAAGGGCGAGCAGACGGAAATCGGCATCCAAAATGGACAGTTCGTATCCTGCTCCTTTCTGCTTTTGGGAGTGATTCGTTGCTCTGTAAAGCATTGGTTTTCAATGCAGGGCAAAGCCCGCAAGAAAAGTGGTGGAGAAATTTGGCTGATTGAATGCTCCTTCGTAAATTGCCATTACGAGTCAATGGAAAAACGGACATGATGGTTTTCGCTTCCCAAGGGATGGCTTACAATTTCAGAAACAGCGGGCAATAGATTCCAAAAACACCCACTTCAGCCTATCGGAGTGTGTACGCGTTGGGGTTTTGCACGTAAGGAAACGTCTCGCATAGCAAGCTAGGCCATCGGTTGCAGTACACAATCGAACTTTCTTGGACAATTCTAAAACTTCATAAATGTCTCCCAAGAAGCCGAACCGGAGAAGCAGCATTCCCCACAAGTGGGAGCAATTCATCCAGCATCGAGAGCGGGAGAGGGACAGGGAAGTTGAACGGATGAAAAATGCGGTTGAAAATGTGAAATTGATCAATCAGCATACCTTGGCAGCGATGCAAAGCATGGTTAATTTGTTGACAAGTTTTGTTGGGCACGATATCAATAATGAAATTCATAACATTGACGGAATAATCTCGACCATAAATCCGAACGAGATTTCAGAAAAAGATATTGAGAGCATCAAATCATGTCTGGATAACATGAGGGAAGTGCTGGAGGATTTTAAGAACATTACCGAGGACAAAGAAAAAGAGAATTTTACACTCAATAGGCTAATTTCATCTCTTCTAGTTTTGCACAGGAACAACTTTAAAAGGGACAAGATTAGTTTTTCAGTCGATTATGTGGGCCTTGATAAAGATTTTATCATAAGATTTCACTTTCGGCAGTTTTTGCAATTGATAAATAATCTTTTGATCAATTCCTATAAGGCATTGAAAAATGTTGACAAAAGGGAAATCAAAATAATTATTAGCAATTTTGAGGATGGGTTGTCCATAAAAGTCTGTGATACTGGGGTAGGCATTCCAGAACACAATGTCCACAAAATATTTGAGCCATACTTCTCGACAACAGGCGGAAGCGGGGTTGGCTTGGCCCATGTTCAGCATGTTTTGGCGGATTTGAATGGAAGGGTTGAGCTGTTAACAAATGACAGCTACTACAAGACAATTTTTAATTTGATAATTCCAAAGCCATGAAACATACGATTCTAATTGTTGACGATGAAAAGATTCAGGCAGAATCTCTTCAAAAGGTTTTTCATAAAGAAAGAAGCCACCTTCATGTTAAAATTGCGACCCAGGAGTCAGAAATTACGAATTGCATCGAAAATCTCTATTTTAATGTGGCAATTGTAGATTTGCGGATGGATGATTTCTCGATAAGTGGTTTTGATATTATCAAAAGGATAATAAATTTAAATCCTTTTGCCAAGATTATCATCCAGAGCGCTTTCCTACCCGAATACTCAGAAGACATAAAAGATATTTATCTTTCTGGCAAAATAGCTGCAATTGTTGATAAAACAAAGTATGACATTTTCAAAGTGAAGATTTTGGAAGAGGTTGACAAAATTATTAATGCTTTTGAAGACAATCCCAAGATGTATCAAAAGTCTCTTGAGGGTCTTTATGCGGATGCCAAAAATGAAACAGAAACCTATTCTAAGGGTTCCAAATTTGAACAATTTGTTTCGATTCTCCTCGCTCAAATGGGGTTCATCCATATTACCCGGAGGGTTCGAGACAAAAGTCTAAATGAAATTGACCTAATTATCAGGAATGAAATAAATGACATGTTTTTTCAGAAATTTAGTCCTTATATTTTGGTCGAGTGTAAAAATAGTGAGGAAAAAGTTGATAAAAATAATTTCATACAATTTCTCCATAAAGTTGAAAACACGAATGGTTTGTCGAATCTAGGCGTTTTGATTACCTCCAGTGCTTTGAAAAGAAATACATACATCGAAGCTGTCAGAACATCAAAAACATCAACCAAAATTGTTTTTCTTTCTAACATCGAAATCAACAAATTGATTTATTCAAAAGACATGTTGGAAGAATTCAAATCCATCATTGATGAGCAAGTGAAAGACAATTAGCACATGCTTTGTAATTGACAATCAATTGATTGTCAATCATCTGCTTTTATGCGCAATGGATCCCGATGGGAAACAGTTTTGTCTGCGTTGAACCCCTGCGGGGTTCTGCTTTGCGCTGGTTCGCTGCTCCCCCCGATTGCATCTGGGGCTATCCAAACCTAATCCCTAAAGAGCTGGCAGAACTAGCCCGGCTTTGTCGGACGTGGAGGCTTGGGTTAGCTCTCCCTCGAACGCAACTTCGCACGCGTTTTCCAATGCTTCGAAATCTGGAATATCTTTCCTTGGCGAAAACACAAGCCACAAGCATGTTCAGACCCCCTACGCTCTCGCCAGAATGGGAAGAAAAGCTGCTCGCGGCCGGATTCCAGCAGACGGCGGGCCACGATGCTGGGATGCGCCACCATTGCCAGTGGGAAGGCCCCGACTTTGGCCTGGGCCTGTCCTACGACAGGGGCCATTATGACTGCCAGCTCAGCCAGTGGGCCGAGCCGCCGCTTTCGCTGCCGCTGCTGCCTTTGCTGGCCCTTGCCCTGGGCGACGCCGGGCCGTCACGCCGCGCGCTGGAGGCCCATGGAGCCTGGGGCTGCCTGCCCGCCGACCGCTACGTCGAGCTGGTGGTGGCGCACCACGAGGCCCTGCGGCGGCTCTTCCGCGAAAGGACGGCCCAGACCGGCCAGCAGGCGATGGACCTTTGGCGGCAGGCCTGAAACGTGCTGTCCGACAGGCTCATAGCCCGATGCGCTCGCCCATGCGCACGAAGGTCTCGCGGCGCTGGCGGGTGTTTTCGAGCAGGTCCGGGTCGAGGCGGACGGCGCCCGGGGGCAGGAGCACCACCAGCGTGGAGCCCCCGAAGGCGAAGTAGCCCATCTCCTGGCCCTTTTCGACCTGCTGGCCCTCGGGGTAGGTGGAGATGATGCTCCCGACCATCGTGGCCCCGACGGGGCAGACCAGCAGCGTGCCCTTGTCGGCCGTCTCCAGCCGGGTGAACTCGCGCTTGTTCTGGCAAAAGACCTTGGCGAAGTCCTTGGCCAGCGCGTAGGGCGAGACCGAGTAGTAGCGCCCCTCGATGCGCGTGGGCGCCGAGGCCCGGCCCGCGTAGGGGAAGTGGTAGCGGTGGTAGTCGTTGGGCGCCAGGCGGACGATGACCATCGAGCCGCCCTTGTAGGCCTCGGCCAGGGCCGGGTCGCGCAGGAAGTCGGGCAGGGTGAAGCGCTCGCCTTTGACGAAGAAGGAGCACAGCTCGCCCACGTCCTCGAAGGCCAGCAGCTTGCCGTCGGCGGGCGAGACGAAGCCCTCGCCGATGGGCCGCGCCTCGGGCCGGAGCTTGCGGAAGAAGAACTCGCTGAACGAGCGGAACCCGCCCTGGGGCACCACGGCCTCCGTCATGTCGATGCGGAAGCGCTGGACGAAAGGGGCGATGCGCTTGCGCGACGAGGGCCGGTCCATGAGCTTGCCGTAGAAGTTCGAGAGCATCTTGCGCCGCACCAGGGCCTCGAGCGGCAGTTTCCCGAAGGGGTTGGAATAGAGGAATTTGAGCATGGCCTCTCCCGGCGGGTTCTCGGGGACGGTCCGTCCGGTCTTGCGGTCGATGAAATGGATGTTCTTCATGGTTTTCGGGGGTTGGGGGGGGCGGTTGGGTCGGCCCCGGTGGAGCGCTGCCCCAAAGTTAAGCGGTTTGCGGAAATGCGCCCAGCCTGTCCGGGGCACAAAAAAAGAACCGCGGCGCAGGCCGCGGTTCTTGTGGACGGGGTGGGGCAGGGGCTCAGGGCTCCTGCGGGTAGAGCAGCTTGTCGCCGGTGTCCTTGGCCACGGCGTCGTTCCACTTCTTGGCGTAGGGCGGGTGTCCGGGCGTGCCGCTCTCGTCGCGGACGTTGCCATCGAGGTACTTGACAATCAGGAACTCGCCGAGCTTCTTCCAGTCGGCCATGACGGTGGCCACCTGCTGGAGCGAGTAGTCGGTCAGGTAGGCGCGGGCAGCCTCGGGCGACTGGGCGTGCATCTGCTTGGCGGCGGCCTCCACCGAAGCCTGGCGCGCGAGGAACCCGCCTTCGAGGCGCTGCTGCTGGCGCTGGATGTCCTGGATCATGTCCGAGTAGCGGCCGTAGGCGTAGTTGGTTACGAAGTTGAAAGTCCAGAATGCCGACTCCCAAGAGAAGGTCTCGAAGTCGCCGTTGCCGACCTCGAGCGCGGGCGGCACCTCGCGGATGCCGCAGTAGATGGGCATGTAAACGGTGCTGTACGTGTCGTCGAGGCCGAACCAGAGCAGGCCGCCGACGGGGTCGGGCAGCCACGAGCGCGACTGCGTCACGAACGAGAAGGCCGTCTGCTGGGTGGAAATGGCCCTTTCGTGGAAGTAGGTCTTGCCCTGGCTCTCCCAAGTGAGCGGGCGCCAGCGGTAGGGGCAGGCGTAGGGGCCCGCGCCCAGGTCCTGGGTCATGTCCATGGGCGTGCCCTGGTAGTGGTCGCGCATGAGCTGCATGACCTGGTCCACCGAGAGCTTGCTGTCGGGCTTGATCCACAGGGGCATGCGGTTCTGGGGATTGGTTCCCATGGCGTAGTCCTGGTACTGGTCCATCTGGGCGTTGACCCGGCGGAAGGCCGACCAGACCCGGGCCTCGCAAAAGCGCATGGCCCCGAAGTCGAGCGGCGCGTAGGTGTCGGAGAAGCTGAAATCCTTGTCGGCCCCGTCGAAATAGCCCATCGTGCGGGCGAAGCTGATCACGTCGGGGCTGTTGAAGGTCTCGGCCTTGGGGTCGTCCCACTTGTTCTGGCTCTGGAACGGGAAGGTCGTCACGCGGGCCTGGTTGGCATGGCCGCTGATGTAGCCGTCGGGGATCATGCGGGCCACCCAGACGGCGCCTTTCTCCTTGGTTCCCTTGCTGATCATCTCCAGGATCCAGACCTCGTTGGGGTCGGCCAGCGAGAAGGACTCGCCCGAGCTGTAGTAGCCGTGCTCGGCCACCAGCTCCGTCATCACGTGGATGGCCTCGCGGGCGGTCTTGGCCCTTTGCAAGGCGATGTAGATCAGGCTGCCGTAGTCGATCACCGCGTCGGGGTCCATCAGCTCCGAGCGGCCCCCGAAGGTCGTCTCGGCGATGGCCAACTGGTGCTCGTTCATGTTGCCCACCACCGTGTAGGTCAGCCGGGCCTGCGGGATGGTCCCCAGGTACTTGCCCGTGTCCCACTCGTAGATCTCGCGGCGGGCGCCGGCCGGGAAGATGCCGCCCTGCCAGTAGTACAGCTCGCCGTACAGCTCGTGCGAGTCGGCCGCGTAGGTCAGCATGGTAGAGCCGTCGGCGCTGGCCCCGCGCGTCACCAGGATGTTCGTGCAGGATTCCACCTCGGCCGGCAGTCCGGCCACCACAAGGCTGGCCAGGGCCAAGAGGGAAAGTTTGGTTTTCTTCATGGGATAAGTTTTTAGGGTTAGCGATGGTCCGCCCGAAGGGGCGCGGTCGCGAAAATAACCAATTCCGCGAGCCCGAAGCCCCTCGCGGCCCGCCTTTTGGCCCCAGCGAAGCCCAGCCCGGAACCCCCGCCCGCGCCCCAAAATAAAAAGCGTCTGCGAAAATTTCCGAACGCGAGAAAAAAAACGCTATATTCGCAAAGCGCCCCACAAAAGCGCGTCCCAACCACCTTCAATCCATCGCAACCATGAACTTGGAACTGGCAACTCAAGTCGATGCCCAGAAACTGGCCGGAGAGTGGCACGAAATCGCCCGCTCGCACTTCTACATGGAGAACTATCTGGCGCAGGTTGTCCTGAAAGTCGAATGCGGCGACCCCGCCAAGCTCGAGCTCAGCGGCAGGCTGCGCGAGCCCGAAGGCCCCATCGAGACCCACTCGGCCACCATCCGGCCCACCAACCCCGAGGCCACCCGCTGGAGCATGACCCTCTACGACACCCTCGACGTCGATCTGGAGCTCCTGGCCCATGCCGAGGACTATTCCTGGTTCATGGCCACCAACCCCAACAAGCGCCTGTTCTGGTGGTTCGCCAAGCAGCCCGGCACCTCGCCCGAGGACTTCCAGGCCGTCGTCCAGTTCGCCAACCAGAACGGCATCGAAGGCGACGAGATCTTCACCACCGCCGAGCACAACGTCATCGAGCTGGTCAAGCCCAAGGACCGCAGCGCCATGTCCGACGATTCCGACGACGAATGATCCCGCGCCCCAAGCCCACCGTCCGCCGATCTTAGGCGACGGTTCCAAAGCCCAACGAATTTCCAAGTCCTCCGGATTTGGAAATTTTTTTTGCCCCCTGTATAGGCCTGTGGTACGGGATTGATGCCGCGCTTGGCAAGAGAATAGGCATAAAAGGCTTGTCGGAAACCAACCTGAAACAAAACCGAATTTTTTATCTGACTTATCCTTATTTGCACCAAGCAATTTTCGAACTTGATTATTTCAACCCAATTCGTCAGATGCCATCTGACGAATTGCAAAGCCCTGAAAATAAGCTAATACCAATTCGTCAGTTAGCGACTGACGAATTGGTTTGGATGCAAAACGTCGCTCTTCGAATTCGTCAGTCGCCAACTGACGAATTGAGAGTTCCGGCTGAGAAGCTACTGAAAAGGCTTCGGGCGTTCTGAATGCCCGCGTCAGCCTCGACGGCCAGCCCTTGCCCAGCGGATTCGAGTTGCTCTGGGCCCGGGTGCGGCACGAGGCTTCCGAGCTGGCGCCGCCGAGCCGCTTCCCCGCCTTCAGTCCCGAGCGGCGCGCTTACCTCAGCCCGCACAATTCCGCCCACACCCCCAAACGTAGGCTTTCCCATTGACCATCAACGGCTTGGAACTAGCCAAAAACGTATCAACCACAAGGCATCCAAGATTCCGAAAAAAACGTCCAGGTGCTTGGTTTTTCTAGGTACAGTTTGTATCTTTGGCTATCGTCAATTTCAAACCCCCGATGAACAGGCTACCCTCCAAATGCACTTTGGGGCTTTTGGGGTTGAGGATGGTGGAGGTAATGACCTTATGGTGTTTGGCAAAATACGAACTGCAACAAACGTACAGACAAAAACTGATACATAAGATAAAGCTCTATGGCAAAGATAAATGCAATTGAAAAGCAGAATAACATAGAAAAAACTCTTTGGGATTCAGCGAATAAATTGAGGGGAACAGTAGAATCTTCAGAATACAAACATGTTGTATTGGGATTGATATTCCTGAAATTTGCGAGCGACAAGTTTGAAAAACGCAGAAAAGACCTGATTGCCGAAATGATATAACCCTACAAAGGCAAAATTTATGACTCTGCCTGTGGTTCGGGGGGTATGTTTGTGCAATCCATCATATTTATTGAGAGCCACCGGGAACAAAAAGGAAATTTCCATTTATGGACAAGATTAAACCTCCGCAACCCACGCATGGCAAGGATGAACCTTGCCATGCGTGGCATTTCGAGTAATCTGAGAGCTGTGCTGATTTATTGAAACAGGAAGAACAATCGGAAACCGAATTATTAAACGTTTTTAAAGAATTGGGCCATGAAATTGGACAAACGAAAACAAAGAGGGAAAGAAAAAGATAAGGTTGTTTTTCCGATAGCCGAAAGTTTGACAGCAATGCCCTTGGGCTATAAAACGTTTATTGCCCAATTGAAGGAGCAAATAAAGAAAGAACGCCTTAAAGCTGTGCTTTCGGCAAATAGTTCAATGATTATCATGTATTGGCATATTGGCAAATCAATTATTGACCAACAAAACAACGAAGGTTGGGGAAGTAAAGTAATCGACAGAATGTCGCACGACCTTAAAGAAGAGTTTCCCGACATGTCTGGCTTTTCGCCCCGAAACCTAAAATATATGCGAAAATTTGCCGAAGCTTGGCCCGATTTTCAATTTGTGCAACGCACCGTTGCACAAATTCCGTGGCGTAGCAATATTACTTTGTTAGATAAACTCAACGAGCCGGAGCTAAGGCTTTGGTATGCCCAAAAAACCATAGAAAACGGATTTGGTAAAGATATGCTTGTGTTTCAGATTGAAACGCAACTACACCTGAGAGAAGGAAACGCTGTTTCCAACTTTAAAACATCACTACCTGCATTAGATTCCGATTTGGCTGTACAGTCGTTTAAAGACCCCTATATTTTCGACTTTGTAGGAAACATAAACCATATAAAAGAAAGAGAGTTAGAACAAAAATTAATTGACCATATTCAAAAGTTCTTGCTAGAACTCGGACAAGGATTTGCCTTTGTTGGCAGACAAGTACATTTAGAACTTGGAGGCTCCGACTATTATCTCGACCTTTTGTTTTATCACATCAAGCTAAAAAGATATGTAGTTGTGGAACTAAAAGCCGGAGAGTTTGAACCCGGATTTGTAGGCAAACTAAATATGTATCTTAATGTGGTGAACGATGTGCTGTGCCAGCCCGACGACAATAAAACATTAGGGCTTTTACTGGTAAAAGGAAAAAACAAACTGGTGGTAGAATATTCCCTGTCGGGCTTCAATAACCCAATAGGCGTTTCAAACTGGGAAAACGAAATAATGAACTCAATTCCCGAAAACTTAAAAAGCAGTTTGCCGAGTATTGAAGAAATTGAAAAGGAGTTTTTGAACGAATAAGTTTTTCAAAAGTTTTAAACTCTCCTCAATTCAAGCTACGAACGCAACGCAGGGGGCGGCAGGCAAAACTTTTGGGTGGCGGTTCGGCGGCGCGAAATCCTTACCTTTAGCCCAAATCGACAACGCCATGCCCCATCCCCCTTCA
>JFJP01000313.1_pt1 | contig 15868 bp, 13 predicted proteins | sample 431651 | NCBI WGS metagenome assembly JFJP01 (sample SAMN02602958, study PRJNA72255) | Microbial mat metagenome, whole genome shotgun sequencing project. | biome: fresh water; feature: sink hole; material: water; isolation source: purple microbial (photo- and chemosynthetic) mats found in... | reverse complement strand
GCAATGCCTCCGTGGTGACCATCCAAGGGAAGGTCAACTTCGAGGTGACGGCCCAGCTGCGCGACGTGATCCGGGACACCGTGACCACGCACCAGCCCAAGCTGCTCGTCATCAATCTCGAAGGTGTCAGTTTTATCGATTCCTCAGGTCTCGGACTCCTGGTGGCCGCCCGCAACAGCGTGGACAAGAACAACGGCAAGCTGCATCTCTGCGGCCTTCCGCCTCAGGTCAAGAAAACCTTCGACCAGACCAACCTGACGAACTACTTCTCCATCTTTGCCACGGAGCAGGACGCGCTCCGCGGGGCCTAGCATGATCCTGGGGGAGGCATCGGCTCGCTCGGGTCGCAGGATCCCCCCTGATGCCGTTTACGCAGTGCCCGGAGGCGATCCGGACACTGCGTTTTGGCGTACCCACCCCGGAGCCCAGGGATGAGCAAGGGCGTGGTTCTGGTCGTTGATGACGAGGCCCAGATCCGGGATATTCTCGGCTTTTACCTCAAGCGCGCAGGCTACCAGGTGCTGCTCGCCGAGAATGGCGCCCGAGCGCTGGAGGTCATGGGCAAACTTCAGCCAGACCTCATCCTGTCGGATCTCCGGATGCCGGAGATGGCGGGCGATGAGTTCTGCCGCATCATCAAGGGTTCGCCCGAAACCCGCGACATCTACTTCATGCTGGTCTCGGCCATGGACGGCACGGCCTCCAAGATCGGCGGGTTGAATCTCGGTGCCGACGACATGATCGTCAAGCCTTTCCATGCCCAAGAGGTCATGGCCAAGGTGGAGAGCGCCTTCCGCATCATTGAGATGCAGAAGGAAATCAAGCGCCAGAACCAGGAACTGACTCGATTCCAGGAGCGGATGACCACGGAACTCTCACTCGCTGCGCGCCTACAGATCGGGCTCTTACCCGGGCTCCCCGGCCTAGCACCCGGCTTTCGCTATACCCACCGTTATCTTCCCGCCGAGGGCATCGGTGGCGACATTTACACGATTCTACCCATGGCCGATGGCGATCTCGCACTGATGATCGCCGATGTGAGTGGGCATGGTGTGACGGCGGCGCTGATCTCGGCCATGGTCAAGACCTCCTTTGAGAGCCAGGTGCGCCTGGGCGGCACTCCCCTCGCCTGGGCTGAGGGCATGAACCGCGACCTTGCGCGCAACACCCTTTCAGAGCAGTTTGCCACCGCCTTTCTGGCCCGCTTTACCCCGGCCACCCATGAACTCCATTACCTCACCGCCGGACACGATGCTCCCTTCCGAATTCCCAACGGGGCCAAGGGCGGCCTTCACCGTCCTCAGGTGCTCAGCGGCCACGGGTTTATGCTTGGTATCGAGGAGGGGCTTCCCTTCGATGAAAAGGTGGCTCCTTTCGAGACCGGCGACCGGTTGGTTCTATTCACGGATGGCCTTGTGGAAGTGGAGCGCGAGGATCGCCGACTGCTCGGCGAGGAGGGTCTGCTTCGCCTCTGTGCGGAACTCCCCGCCAACGAGGACGAAGCCGCCAACTACCTTGTGAGCGAAGCCAAGGCCTTCAACGACCCGGCCCCCTTTGTGGACGATGTCACCCTGGTGATCCTCGACCGAATCGGGTAATCCAAAAGACTTCAACCGATGGCTTCATCCTCGGCGGATCTTGACTTCCACCACCGGGGCCCCAATTCGGCCAGCAGCATGGCACCAAGCAGAAGCGTGCCCCCGGCCAGTTGCAGGGGACTAAGGTGTTCCTTTATGCCGGGTACCCAACCCGTCATGGCGATCAGTGCCGTGTATACAGGTTCCATCGAGTAGATGATCGCGGCCTCCGTGGCACCAAGATAGGCCTGATAGGTCGACATACCCCAGAAGGCGAGGGCCGTGGCCAGGAAGGCTTGGTAGGCCAGGGCGACCCACACGCCGGGCTCCGAGAGTGGCTTGAGGATGCCCTGGAAACCATGGGGAGCCGGCAGGAGCCCTGTGATGAACGCTGAAATAACGGCAACCACCGCCACCTGGACAGTGGCCAGCACCCAACCACTGGAGCGCCGGGAATAGCGGGCCGTAAGGGCGATGTGAAACCCGCAGCCCACCGCACAAATCAACGTTTCAGAATCCCCCCGGTTCCACCCTCCAAAACGCGCACCCGGTTCGTGGACCAACAGGTAGAGCCCGAGGGCAGCAATAACGGCTCCCAGGGCGTGGGATGGCTTGAGTCGATCCCTGAAGAGCAGGCTCACCATGGGCGTAAAGAGCACGTAGAGACCAGTGATAAAGCCACTCTTGGCAGTGGTCGTGAACCGAAGGCCATCGGCCTGAAGCCAGAAAACGATGGTGAGCCAGAGCCCCAGGATGATGCCATCTCGCACGGCCTGTCGCGAGAAGGGTACCCGGAAGGCCTTGGCCATGAGCCCCAGGCAAAGTGCACCCAGGGCAAATCGCAGAGTGAGCATCGCCCCCACACTCAAAGTGGAATTCAGGGTGAACTTCATGGCTGCGAAACTGCCACCCCACACCAGGGCAAGACAGGACATCGCGATTACAGCGGTAAGGTGCTTGCCCTTGGTGGACCCGACGGCAGACATTCCCGGAACTAACGCAGAACAGCAGAAAGCCGAACATCGATTTCCGGCTGATCAGGATCGTCCAAGGTGAACAAGATGTGTTCGTTGTAGCTTCCAGTCCGGGCCTTGGCTCCAAGGGTGACTATCAAATCCTGCCGCACCGCTGCAGCCTTTCCAACACCCTCCACCTGGATCAACGGATGGCTTGGTTTGGCGGTCAGAACCCTGAAAGGCTTCCCCTCCGCATGCTTGAGTGTCAGGGTAGCCCGCAGGGGCTTCCCGGCAACCTCGGCCCAGGCCAGCTTGGCGGGTGAGGCCGTGATGGTCGGACGCAGCGCCCACTGGATGGAGATCGGAATGATGGGCATCCGTTCGCTTCGAGTGCGAATCGTCAGCGTATCCACACCACTCTGCTGCATGGGGCGCACCTTGCTGCCATCCAGGACAACCTCAACTGTCACATCGCGCCCCTCACTACGAAAGGTGGCGCTCAAGTAGGGAGCCCCCGGAGCCTTCGCATCCAAGACCTGAACAGGCTGACTGTTGCCCGACTCCAGGCGAAGTGTTGCCTTCCTTGGGGCGCTTCGCAGCACATCATCGAAAAACAGGGCTGTGGTGCTGGGCATGATCTCCTGGACCACATCTGCCTCGAAGGAGAGCGTGATGGCGGGATTCACTGGGTCTTCCGATACGATCTGCATGGTCTTCCGCACCGCGCCACGCATGCCCGCGGGATTGAAGGTGGCCTCGATCTCCGTGGATTCTCCCGGCTTAAGGTACCACTGACCCACCAAGGTGTAGGTGCAACCACAAGAAGGCACCACCTGCTTGATTTGAAGCGGTGCTCCACCCGCGTTCGTGGCCTTGAATCGGTAGGAGACCTTGCGGTCTGCGTAGATCCGCCCAAAGTCGTGATGAACCTTGTTGAAGCTGAGCACCGGGGTTGGCACCTGGGCCAGACAAATGCACCCAATGGCAAAAGGCAGGATTCGACGCATGGCTACCTCACTTCACGATTCTACCTGACTTAGTACCGGGGGTCCCGTCCATCCAACCCTCGATGGGCGGCCCAGACGCCATGCCACGCCGCGCGCAACAGCCTTGGCCGCCCCTGGAAAAGCCTCATCTGGAACAGGTAGAGCGCGATCCAGAAGCGCTCCACGCTGCGATCTGGATGGATTTCCCGGTGCAGGAGCAGCCGATTCCGCGCGCTATAAAAAGCCTGCAACGGGCTGCGCTTCCCCACCGTGCGGGCGCTGCGGTGAATGATACGCAGATCACTGAGCACGAGGGGAAGGCCCTGCGCATGAGCCTTGCGGCACCAGGCGACATCCTCCCAGTAGAGGAAGAACCCCGTGGGCCAGGGGCCCATCCGCTCCCAGACCTCGCGAGACACCAAGAGTGATGCGCCACTCAAGGTTTCCCGGGAAGTGAGCTGCCGACAGCCTGGCGGGGTGGCGAAGGTCGTCAGTCGAACCCCCCGGCAGAACCAGCCATCCATGCGATCCGCCCCTTGCCGTCGACGGCCATTCTGCTGGTGGGTACCCCAGAGGCCGACCTCTGGGTGGGCCTCTGCCAGTTCAAGCAGAGGCGCCAGAGTCGGCCCCTCGAGCACCGCATCGTTATTGAGGAACCAGACTGCCGACGCCCCGCTCCCAAAGGCATGGGCCGCCCCTCGATTGCACCCACACCCGAACCCCGGATTGCTGAAGTCCTCTAGCACCGTCAAGCGAGGATGGGCGCCCTCGAGGGAACGACCCAAACCGGGCTCCGGTCCATGGTCCACAACGACCACCGAGTGAGGCTCGAGCTCCATCTCACGGAGAGACTCCAGGCATCGTTTCGTGAGGTCTGGAGCCCCATAGTGAATGAGGACCACTGCGGGCAGAGAGACTTCTAGAGCGTGGGATTCGTGCAAGAATGTCACCTCATCCAAGAAGTTACCGTCAATCAAGGGGGTTCATGCCAGTCAAAGGTTTCGCGTCGACGGGAGCGCTGGACTCGCCCTTATCTTCACAGGGAAATTGGCTCCGAGAATGGGCCCGGCTCAAACAACACGTGGGGGACTTCCTCTCCTCCGTGCAATCCATCCGACACCGCCGCCAACAGACCGCGGTCCTGAGGCAACTCGTGACCCGCTCCGCTGCTATTCCCAGCGCCGAGCTTGCTCAGCGGCTGCAGGATGCCTTTGCCCGAGCGGTTCCATCCGCACCTCGCGCCAGTATCATCATCCCTGTTTTTAATAAATTCAGTTTTACCGCACGATGCCTGCTTTCTTTGGCCGAACTTGGATACGCCGCATCTACGGAAATCATCGTGGTGGACGATGGCTCCTCCGATGAAACCCAGCTCGCCCTATCCAGTCTTCCCGGGCTCCACTATCACCGTAACCTCACCAATCTGGGTTTCATCGACTCCTGCAACGCGGGTGCCTGCTTGGCCTCAGCGTCACACCTCGTCTTTCTCAACAACGACACTCTGGTAGCTCCGGCTTGGCTCGAAGAGTTGGAGTTCTGTTTCTCGACTCGGAACGACTGCGGGTTAGCGGGCTCGATGCTGATCTACCCGGACATGAAACTCCAGGAAGTCGGGGGTCAGGTCTATCACGATGGTTCCGCGGGCAACCGAGGGAAGCGCCGGGATCTTGGCCATCCTGACTTCAACTACCTCCGGCCGGTGGACTATTGCAGCGGTGCCTCGATCATGATCGAGCGCCACCTGTTCGAGACCATCGGGGGTTTCGACACCCGCTATCGCCCGGCCTATTTCGAGGACGTTGATCTGGCCTTCTCGGTACGGAAACAGGGCCTCCAGGTCTACTGCCAGCCAACCTCCAAGGTGATCCATTTCGAGGGCATCACCTCGGGCCGGAAGACCTCCAGCGGCGTGAAGGCTCACCAGGTGACCAATCGCGCACTTTTCTCCGAAAAGTGGGCCGAAGTTCTCTCTGGGCAACCCGAACGCCGGGGGATCCGGCGCGAGGTTCCACTTCCGTCCGCTGGCCGGATCCTCGTGATCGATAACCAGACGCCTCGGCCCGACCGGGATGCCGGTTCCCTGCTTCTCTTCAACAGCCTGAGAATCATGGTGCAACTGGGCTACGCGGTGGACTACCTGCCCTTCCGCCGACCTCGGCATATCTCCGGCTACACCCCCCAGCTCCAGAGGGAAGGCATCCGCTGCCTCTATAAGCCCTATTTCAGAGGCCTCGCTCACCACCTGAAGCACCACGGCTCCGATTACGATTTCGTTTTCGTTTCCAGGATTAAGACCATCAAGAAAAGCTTTGCCCTGGTCCGCCGCTTCTGCCCAGGGGCCAAGGTGATTTTCAATACGGTGGACTTGAACTTCCTGCGGGTCGGACGCAGGGCGGAACTGGAGAAATCGCCTCGCTTGGCCCGGAAGGCCGAGGCTTATCGGCGCGACGAACTCTTCTATCTCAATCACGCGGATGCGAGCATCATCGTCAGCCCCGTGGAGCTTGATCTGATCCGGCAGGATGTTGATCCAGCCAAGATCGAAATCATCCCCCTGATCCTGGAGTTCCCGACCCGCCGAGCCACCTATCAAGACAGCCGCAACCTCGCCTTCATTGGCCACTTCACCCATGTCCCCAATGTGGACGCCATGAAATTCTTCCTGGCCGAGGTCTGGCCAAAGGTACGGCAGGCCATGCCAGGGGTGCGTTTCGACATCATCGGGAAGGACTTCCCCGCCGAATTATCCCCCATGCTCGACGACGCCGTCACGGTGCATGGCCTAGTCCCCGATCTCGACACGATCTTCCCCTCGATTCGCGTCTGCATCGCACCCCTCCGCTTCGGGGCCGGGCTCAAAGGCAAGCTGGCCACCTCCCTCGGCTACGGGGTCCCCAGCGTGGTTTCGCCCATCGCCATCGAGGGCATGGGAATGGTCGATGGCGACCACGCACTTGTCGCGGAATCCCCGGACCAGTGGGTGGAACAGATTCAGCGGCTCTATTCAGACGAGGGATGCTGGCAGCGTATTTCGACCCAAGGATTGGCCTTCGCGGAAGGCGAATATTCCATGGCCGTCAACCGGGCCCGCTTCAAGCACCTCTTCGACCGACTCAAGGCCATTCCGGAACACCCATGAACCAGCCCCTACTCACCCTCGCCATTCCCACCTTCAACCGGGCAGACCTCCTTGACCTCTGCCTCTCCCAGGCCGGACCCCAAGTTCTTCAGCATAGAGGACAGGTGGAGCTGTTGGTTTCCGACAATGCCTCGACCGATCACACAGCCGAGATCGTTGCCAAACACCAGGCAGCCGGGGTGCCAATCCGTTTCCTGAGCAGCGACACAAACTTCGGAGCAGATGCCAATTTCGTAAAATGCCTCGATCACGCCGGAGGCACGTTTCTCCTTATCCTCGGCGATGACGACGTGCTGATTGATGGTGCGCTCGACAAACTCCTGCCCCTCCTCAGAGATCCCGAGGTCGGCGTGGTGCACTTCGGCTGCCATCCCTTTCGCCAGGACTTCAAGGCCGAGCGGCCTCGTCGAGCCCTCTCCAGCAAGGTCCTAACCTTCACGAATCCCCGCGCTTTCGCCGCCAAGGTGAACGTGATGTTCACCTTTATCTCTGCGAACGTGATCAACAAGTCCAAACTCCCTGCCGACTTCAGTCCGCAGGAATACGTAGGCACTAAACTGGTTCAACTGTCCTGGACGCTCACTGCGGCCCTAGGTGCAAAATGCAACCTCGTTCTCGATGACTACCTAGTGGCAGCCAAGGCCGAAAACACCGGCGGGTATGAACTCTGCCGTGTGTTTGGCACCCACATGAACGACATCTTCCGGAGGCTAGAGGAGAGAGGCGCGGACCCGGAATGCTTCCGGGTCATCAAGCAGAAGACCCTCATGACCTTCTTCCCCAAGTGGATTCTCACCCTCCGTTCCAAGGGCGAGAAGTTCACCAGTGAAGATCATTTCGATACGCTTCGGCCCGTTTTCAAAGGTTTTCCAGCTCTCTGGCTCATGGTTTGGCCCTCGGCCAGATGGCCTCTCCCGCTGGCCAAGCTCTGGCTCAAGCTCTGCCGACGATGCCTCAAGACCCTCGGCAAGTGGTGACGGGAGGATAGTGTCATGGCCTATTTCTCCGAGCATGGACTCGCCCTCACCCTGATCCGGAAGCTGCGGCGCATGCGCCGGAAATGGTTCAACCGCCTGCTGTCGCTGAAGCTCAAGATCCCAGGCGGCACCAACATTGATCCCAGCGTTCAAATCCTCGGCCTCAAACACATCACCATTGGTCGCTCCTTTCGTGCGGGCGCCCACCTCAAGCTGGAGGCCCTGACCCGCTACGGGGATCAGACCTTCTCGCCCCGCATCGTCATCAAGGACAACGTCGAGATCCATGACTTCGTCCACATCGGGGCCACCAACTACGTGGAAATCGGCAACAACGTCCTCATGGCCAGCAAGATCTACATCTCCGACCACAACCACGGGTTCTACGCGGGCGACCACCAATCCGACCCTGAGCAACCCCCCGCGCGGCGCCCCATCGACGCCACCCGCAAGGTCATCATCGAGGACAACGTGTGGCTGGGGGAGTTCGTCTCCGTGTTGCCGGGAGTCACCATCGGCAGAGGCAGTGTCATCGGCGCCAACTCTGTTGTGGCCAGAGATATCCCGCCCCACTGCATCGCCGTGGGATCCCCGGCCAGGGTGATCAAGCGGTGGGATCCCGTAGCGGGACGATGGGTGGTGGAACCACTGTAGTCCTTTGTTTATTTTTGGTCATACTGATCACAAGAATGGCAAAGCAAGGCCCCAGAACAGGAGATGGTTCATGATTTTAAAATATTTTTTTAAACTTAGGGAAAAATACAAATCTCGGTTTCGATCCAAGTTGTTGCTTTGGCTAAAGAAACGAGAATTTAAAGATGACCCTTCATTTAATTTAAATTTAGTCAATACTGCCTTCGTCGATCGGCCAACAGACACTGGGGGAGATGCCGAAATAATTCAGCGGATCGTTCGCGCGTACAATAAAGCGAAATTAGTTCAGCAGTCTAAAGGACCGAGTTTTAATGTCAGCAACGAATGGCTGCCCATATACGAGCAACATTTTGGAAATTTTATCAGTGCGCTACAAAAAGAGAATATATCTGAATTGGAGCCCATATTTTCGAATTTCATGAGAAACGAATGCAGTAATGGACTGCACGGTCTTCCTCTCGATATGAACAAAGCATTCTTTGGCCCAAAAATTAAAAAACACAACAAACTCCGATTTCTTGTTGATTGCATTCATCGATTTAATTTATGGAAAAATCTCAACGCTAATACCCATCAAATCAAAGACTTGGCTTCACCGCAAATCGGAAATCCATATGGTTTAACAATCGAGAATATATTTATCAGGGCCGGATCCGACTACCAACATTATTATGCAACGCTTTTACAAAGACTTTCCCGCCAAAAGAGCCATTCTATCATCGTAGAACTTGGGGGTGGCTACGGTGGTCTAGCTTACTATTACGCTCGAGACAACACAGATACAACGTTCATTGATTTCGATCTTCCAGAAGCACTTGCACTTGCGTCTTATTATTTGATCAAAGCGTTTCCAGACAAACAAATCAAACTTTTTGGCGAGATTGATCTAGCGGACGCCGAGTTAAACAAATATGACATCATTCTTTTGCCTAGTTTTGAAATAACTAAGCTTAAAAACAATTCTGTCGATGTTCTGTTCAACTCTTACAGCCTTGCAGAAATGTCCCAAGATACGATTCGAACTTATATTGACGAATTTTTACGAATTGGACGCGATTACATATTGCATGTAAACCACAATAAAAACAGCGTTGTCGTCGCCGATGATTTTGGTATTGCGCCCGATCAATATGATTTGATTTATAAAATACCAGCCCTGTGGAATGGAGGCAGGACATTGGTTGTGGATGAATACGAATATCTCTACAAGAAGATCCAGGCCCATAATTGAGTTCGCCCAATTCAGTGATCGGGCCTATCTCGCTGGAGCCAACCAGAGCGATCGCGGGAATCCTGTCATCAAAATTTCCTGGTCCGAGAGGTCACTGTGAGGAAATATCGAATCGCGATACTGGGATCTGGGAATATCGGGACAGATCTTCTTATTAAAGCCCTTAGATCACAGCAATTAATATGCGTGGCCTTCATTGGTCGAAGTTTTGCATCCCCTGGAATGGCTAAAGCCAGAACCCTGGGAGTGCCCTGCTCCGACAAGAGCATCGGCTACATCCAAGAGCACGCTCAGGACATCGACCTAGTGTTCGACGCAACTTCCGCGAAAGACCACGCCATTCACGCTCCCATCCTTAAAGAGCTTGGCATCCGGGTGATCGATCTGACCCCAGCCAAGATCGGCCCAATGTGCATTCCGGCAGTAAACCTAGATGCCTCACTGGGCAGCAACAATCTCAACATGGTTACCTGTGGTGGCCAGGCCTCCATTCCAGTAGCTTTTGCCATCGGCCGCACCCACTCCCAGGTGGATTATCTTGAGGTGGTTTCAAGCATCGCCTCAAAAAGCGCTGGACCCGCTACCCGCATCAATTTGGACGAGTACATCGAAACCACAGAAAAAGGCCTCCAGACATTCTCCGGGGCGAAACACACCAAGGCCATTCTCATCCTGAACCCCGCCGTGCCCTGCATCGACATGCAGACCACCATTTTCGCCAGCGTCAAGAATCCGGATATTCCCGCCCTCAAGGCTCTGCTGGACCCAATCATCCAAAGGATCAACGCCTACGTGCCGGGCTACCGCATCCTGGTGGGACCTATCCTCGAAAACGGCCGCATCGTCGTGATGGTGAAGGTACGGGGACGTGGAGACTACCTGCCCGAATACGCAGGCAACCTCGACATCATCAATTGCGCGGCCATTGCCATGGCCGAAGAATTCGCCAAGGAAGGAGGGCACTGATGGCCAAGGTCACGAAGGTCCTCATTAGCGACCCCTCGCTGAGGGATGGCAACCATGCCGTATCCCATCAGTTATCCGCAGCCCAGATCGCCTCCTATTGCCGATCGGCCGATGCGGCCGGCATCCCCATCGTGGAGGTGGGTCATGGCAATGGACTTGGGGCCTCTTCTCTTCAGGTCGGGTTATCCAAAACCGATGACGAAACCATGCTGCGAACGGCCAGGGAGAATCTGGCCAACAGCAAGCTTGGCATTCATGTCATCCCGGGTTTCGCGACCATCCAGCGTGACCTGAGTCGTGCCGTGGATTGGGGCGTGGATGTAGTGCGAGTGGCTACCCATTGCACCGAGGCTGATCTCACAGAACGGCACATCCGCTTCTGTCGTTCCAACGGCAAGACGGTTTTTGGCGTGCTGATGATGTCTCACATGATCAGCAAGGAAATGCTGACCGAGGAGGCCCGGAAACTCGAAAACTACGGCGCGGAAGCCGTGGTCATTATGGATTCGGCCGGACACTACCTACCTGCCGATGTGAAGGAACGCATTGAATGCCTCCTGGAGGGCCTCGCCATCCCCGTTGGCTTCCATGCACACAACAATCTGGGTATGGCCATCGCCAATTCTGTGGCAGCCATGGAGTCCGGGGCCACGATCCTGGATGGCTGTTCCCGCGGGTTCGGCGCAGGGGCCGGCAACGCTCAGCTAGAAGTGCTGGTGGCCGTCCTTCATCGAATGGGCGTCGAGACCGGCATCGATCTGTATCGAATGCTTGATACCGCTGATTTGGCGGAAAGAGACCTGCTCAAGGAAATGCCCGGCATCACCTCCCTGAGCGTTGTGAGCGGTCTTGCGGGTGTCTTCTCCGGCTTTTCCAAACATGTTCGACGACTCGCCGAAGAATTTGACCTCGATCCGAGGGACATTTTTTTTGAACTGGGGCGACGCCGGATCATCGCTGGCCAGGAAGATCTGATCATCGAGGTTGCCACGGAACTTGCGGCCAGGAAGAAGGAGGGCTTATGAAGCAGGTGGCCATTCAACTGCTTCAGGAGGATTGCGCCAGGGTGGCCCAGGATCACCTCACGGATCTGGATCTCCTGTCCGATGCAACGGTATTCATGACCGGAGGAACAGGTTTCATGGGGGGCTGGATCTCCGAGCTCGTCTGCCACCTCAATGAACACCATCACAAGCACATCAAGCTCAAGCTGCTAGCCAGGGATCGGGCGCGCTTTCTGCAGAGGTTGCCCCATATTGCGGCCAAGTCCTATGTGGAATTTCTCCAGGGCGATGTGCGTGATATCGTCGACACCCCCAGGGACGCGAACTATATCATTCATGCGGCTGGGAATCCGGACAATCGGGCCCACACTACCAATCCGATGGAAACGATGATCACCATCGCCGATGGCACACGAGCCCTCCTGCAAGCCGCTGAACGGGCCCCAGACCTGCGGATGATCCTGAATGTGAGTTCCGGCAACGTCTATGGCGGGCAACCTCGCCACTTGGACAGACTGCCCGAAAACTTCACTGGGGCCCCGCTTTGTGGCGCCGTCGAATCGGCCTACGCCGAGGCAAAACGCTTTGCCGAGACCCTCGTTACTGCGGCCCGGAATCAGGTGCGACTTCCCGTGTTAACCGTGCGCCCCTTTGCCTTCCTCGGCGCCTATCAGTCCGTGGAAGCACCCTGGGCCTTCAACACTTTCCTTAGCGATGTGCTCCAGAAACGTCCCATCCGGGTGCTGGGCGATGGTCAGACTGTTCGCAGTCTCATGTACGGTGCCGACATGGCCCTGTGGCTGCTGGTTATGCTGGTAAGGGGCAAAACAGGCCGCGTGTACAACCTGGGGTCAGACTCAGGTCTCACCCTCGAATCTCTGGCCAGACGCGTTGCGACACAATTCCAGCCTTGCCCCGAGGTGGTCCTGAACGCCGCCCTTTCCCGAAACATTCCCACGTCCATGCTGGTGCCCGATACCCATGCTGCGGAGACGGACTTCAATTTGAAGATCCGCACCGATCTTGACACGGCCATCGGGCATACCTTGAGATGGTACCAAGCTCAGTAGAATTGAAGGGTTTACCAGCGGGCCTCCGGGCACAACCAATACACCCTCGGGTGATCGATTCATTCTGGAGGCATCTTGAGGGTTGCCGATTACATCACACGACGACTCTATGAAGCCGGTGGAGAGCACGTCTTTCTCGTGACCGGTGGCATGATCATGCATCTCACCGATGCACTGACACAGTTTTCGCAACAATCTTTCATCTGCTGCCACCACGAGCAGTCCGCCACCATGGCGGCCGAGGCCTACGGGAGATACACCGGGAAGCTGGGCGTAGCTTACGTCACCGCCGGCCCGGGCGCCCTCAACACCATCACAGGTGTGGTTGGCGCCTATGTGGATAGTGCACCATGCATCGTGGTTGCTGGGCAATCCAAATTGGCTCACGCGACGATTACGGGACCCCGTCAATTCGCCCTGCAGGGGTTCAACAACCTCCCCCTCTTTAGACAGATCACCAAACATGCAGTGATGCTTTCAGATCTCTCCAAGGTCCGTTACGAAATCGAAAAAGCGATCTTCCTGGCTACTCATGGGCGCCCCGGGCCCGTGTACGTGGAGTGTCCGGTAGACGTACAGGCCATGACTTTCGACCCGGAAGAACACATTGGCTTTGATCCAACACTTGAGCCTGACCTTATGGAATTCAGAACCCCGGACTCCGGGGAAGTAGCCAGACTCCTCGAGCGCCTCGCCCGAGCAGAAAGACCCTGCATTCTTGCCGGTGCAGGTGTTCGAAGTGCTGGCGCCGTCGACCTGCTCCATCGGTTCGCAGAACATCTCAACATGCCTGTGCTGACTTCACGGTTGGGCATGGACCTCATCGGGGATGAACACCCCCTCTTTATAGGGCGACCCGGCACCTACGGGGATCGGCCCGCCAATTTCACCCTCCAGAATTGCGATTTCCTTCTCGTTATTGGATGCCGTTTGGGAATGGGTCTGGTGGGCTATGCGGACCCCAAGACCTTTGCCCCTCATGCCTTCAAGGTTTCGGTGGATGTGGACGAGCAGGAATTGAACAAACCCCTCGTGCGCTATGACCAAACCCTGCTGCTAGATGCAGGGGCATTTCTCCAGACGGCACTGGACCTCCTTCCCCCGGAGCGCCAGCCTCGACTCCGCTGGGTGGCTCAAACGCAGAGCTGGAAGAGTCAATACCCGGTTGACCTTCCCGAGTACGCTCAGGAAAGCACAGGGATCAACTCTTACCACTTCACACGTCTCTTTGCCGAACGGCTCAAGAATGATGCCGTCGTGGTTCTGGACACAGGTTCCTGCTTCCACGTGCATGCCCAGGCTTTCAAGGTCAAATTCGGCCAGCGCCATATAATCACCGGCGGGCTCTCCACCATGGGCTACTGCCCAGCTTCTATCGGAGTCGCAGCAGCGTGCAAGGGAGGGGATGTCTACTGCATTACCGGAGATGGATCCGTACAGTTCAACTTACAGGAATTTGAAACCATCGCCTACAACCGGCTGCCCGTGAAAACGGTCATTTATAATAACGGCGGCTACCTCCTGATCCGCCTGACGCAATCGAATTTCTGCGAAAATCGACGGATTGGGGAGAGTTCCCACACAGGCGTTGGATTCCCGGACATGTCCAAGATCGCTGATGCGTACGGAATTCACTACCTCCGCATTGAATCCCCAACAGAGCTCGACTCCAAACTAGAGGAACTGATCTCCCATCCGGGTCCGGTCATCTGCGAGGTGTTGAACCCACCCGAACAACTCCTGATGCCACGGGTCGCCTCAAAGAGGCTAGAAGACGGCACCATGATGTCCATGCCCTTCGATGACATGTTTCCCTTCCTTCCCCGGGATGAATACGAAGCAAATTGTGTCTGGAAAACCTGGAGCAACCCATGAAAGCGGTCATCCTCGCAGGCGGCATCGGATCACGCATCAGCGAAGAGAGCATGCTGCGCCCAAAACCCCTCATCGAAGTGGGAGGCCGACCTATCCTGTGGCACATCCTAAAGATGTACTCCGCTCACGGCATCCACGAATTCGTTATTTGTCTTGGATACAAGGGGTTCATGATAAAGGAATACTTCGCCAACTACTTCCTACATATGTCGGATGTCACCTTCGACATGGCCCAAAACAAGATGGAAGTGCACCACCAGCATTCTGAACCATGGAAGGTCACACTGATTGACACGGGCGAAGCCACCATGACCGGTGGCCGCATCAAGCGGGTGCGAGATTACGTCGGGGATGAGGATTTCTGCGCAACCTATGGAGATGGTGTCGGAGATGTCAACATCACCGAACTCCTAGCCTTCCACCGCCGACAAAAGACATGGGCCACCCTCACCGCCACGCAGCCGCCCGGCCGATTCGGCTCCCTCGCGCTGGGCGAAGGCAGGGTGCTTGCCTTCCAAGAAAAACCCTCAGGCGACGGCGGGTGGATCAATGGCGGGTTTTTCGTTCTTTCCCCCAAGGTATTCGATCTCATCGAGGATGATCATACGATCTGGGAACGAGAGCCCCTGGAGCGTTTAGCCGCCATGCAACAGCTATCCGCTTTCCATCACCACGGATTTTGGCAGCCCATGGATACGCTACGTGACAAAGTCCAGCTGGAAGACATGTGGGCCAACGGCAAAGCCCCCTGGAAGATGTGGCCATGAACCACGCTTTCTGGAGTGGCAAGCGCGTCCTACTCACGGGCCACACCGGCTTCAAAGGTGGCTGGATGGCCCTCTGGCTCCAGTCCCTTGGCGCTGAGGTGGTCGGCTATGCCCTGGCACCCCCCACCGAACCCAGCCTTTTTGAGTGCGCCAGGGTTGGCGATGGGCTTGCCGCATCCCACCTGGGAGATGTCCGAGATCTCGACGATCTGCTCCGAGTCTTCCACGGGCATCGCCCGGAGATTGTCTTCCACATGGCGGCCCAGCCGCTGGTGCGCCTTTCCTACTCAGAGCCCGTAGACACCTTTTCAACCAACGTGATGGGTACGGTCAACGTGCTCGAGGCCGTACGGCGCACGCCAGGCGTCCGCGCCCTGGTCAATATCACTACGGACAAGTGCTACGAGAACCGCGAATGGGTCTGGGGTTATCGCGAGAACGACCCCATGGGGGGTCATGATCCGTACAGCAGCAGCAAGGGCTGCGCGGAACTAGTCTCGGCGGCCTATCGCTCCTCCTTCTTCAACCCCAAGGACTTCGACCGCCACGGCGTGAGCGTGGCCTCGGTGCGGGCGGGCAATGTCATCGGCGGAGGCGACTGGGCCGGAGACCGGCTCATCCCGGACATGATCCGCGCCTTCTCCGCAGGAACGCCAGTAATCATCC
>JFJP01038811.1_pt1 | contig 15869 bp, 11 predicted proteins | sample 431651 | NCBI WGS metagenome assembly JFJP01 (sample SAMN02602958, study PRJNA72255) | Microbial mat metagenome, whole genome shotgun sequencing project. | biome: fresh water; feature: sink hole; material: water; isolation source: purple microbial (photo- and chemosynthetic) mats found in... | reverse complement strand
CGTACAATTCGAGTGCGAAAGTGCGTTTCAAGTTTTCAATATTTGTCTGATAGTCGCGCTGAAGTTCCGGACTTATCGGTTCGGTGCTGTTATAATCAATCATTCTCCACGAACCCATAAGCATTTCTTCACGATTGGTGCAACCTATAACAGCAAATACCAAAACCATAGCTATAACTAATAATTTACCAAGTTTCATAGTTTTATTTCTTTTTTATGTTTGAAATTTTATGCAAAATAAATTTACCCCGAGTTTCCGGGCTTATTATTAACCTATTTTCCTATAACCGGAATGGTACTCAGCAGTTTAATATTTTGCAAATCGGTATAGTCGTATTGGTAAAAACCATTGGAACCAATTAAAAGCAAGGTTCCGGAAAGCGGAATAACATCGTATGCATTAATATTTTTGTAATGAGCCAGCAAATTGTTGGTAATGGCGTTTACATCGGTAGCGTCATAAATTTTCAATCCGTCACTTCCGTCGCAAATAAACAAAATGTTGTTGTCTATTCCCAAGCCGTAAGGACCGGTCATGGGGTACGATTTAATAAATTTCGGTGCAGTAAGCGTTGTAACATCGTACACTTGCAGTTGGTTCAAATTATCGCCGCAACGGTTGCCGCCGCGCAAAGTTACAAAAGCAGTGTTGCCCGAAACCACTACCGGGTCGCACGACCTAAAATGGCTAATGGTTGAAAGTTGTTTTGGCGCGGCAGGCGAACTTATATCGAAAATAAGCATGCCGGTGGTTGAACCCACGAATAAATTAAGTCCTTGACGAAAAATGGTTTCAACCACAAACCAAGTTTGTACTTCTGCACCTTTAACCGGTTTTAGCATATTCGAAATATCGAAAACCTGCAATTTAGTTTCGTGCACCGTATATAAATACGAGTTATACAGTAGAAAACGAGCCATACTTCCGCCCGTACTAACTACCGAGGCTTGGTAACCGGCAGAACCTGAATTGGTTGCTTTATCCGACATTGATACAAATATATCTCCTTCCCTGCTACTCCAATTAGTATTGAAATTTACTTCTACCGAACGCTCTACTTGTTCCAGTTTCCAACCAATAATAATTCCTTTATTTAGGTCGAATTCGCCCAGCGGATACGCTTGGTTCCAAACCGGGAAAAACTGCTGAAATACATTTTCCAAACGCGAGGTTTCATGCAAATTCGACAAATCGCTAATATCAATAGTAACCAGGTCGGTATAACTATCGGCAAACAAGGTTGTTCCGCGAACAGCAATATCAACGTTTGCCGGAATTTCGATAAATGCTTTTTTTACCGGATTTTTTGGGTCTGAATTGTCAATAACATGTACGCCTTTATACAACTCGTTAATAAACAAGGTAGTGCCGTAAATATACATTTTACCCGGGTTTTGGAGTGGTGTATCGGCGGTAAGTTTAACTTTAACTGCGGCTTTCAGTTCTTCCTTGGTTATATAAACGGGAACATTGGCAGTAAATTTTTCGGTTCTAATAACCGAATCTTCGCACGATAATGCAAATAAAGGCATTAACAACAGTACGAAATATCGAATATCCACTATTTTTTTCATAAAAAAGGTATTTTGAATAAGTTTTATTACTTTTAATTCGAATTAAACAAGTTGTCGAAAAATAGACTTTTAGAAAGGTATTTTGGTTGCATGTAAAATAAAAAATATTTTTTGGTGCAACCTTTCGTTTGCTTTTTTTGTCTGCAAATTAGTAAATTCACAATTAAAATATCATGAAAAAAATCGTTTTACTATTAATTGCATTTGCTTTAAATTATTCAATTTTTGCCCAGCGTAACCAATCGGTTGTATTTTTGAAATCGGGCAGTATAATTCATGGCAAAGTGCTTGAACAAAAGACCGATGAATTGGTTAAAATTGAAAGTCGTTGCGGCGATATTTTAGTGTTTAAAGCCAACGAATACGATTCGGTAATTACCCAACGAACGCAGGCTTGGAATCGATTTAAAAACAAACAAGTTGATACCTATTTTTTTTCTTTTACTCCGATGTTACATGTAAATTCGAACGACGACCCGTTTTTAACCTTCGAATTTGTCGGAGCACGACGGTTTTTGGGTAATTTCAGCGCCGGTATTGGCACCGGCTTACTAATTGCAAACCAAATACTTTACCCTATTTATGCCGATACCCGATTGTATTTAACTAAATCGGCTAATTCTCCTTTCATCGAAATGAAAATAGGTAGAGTTTTTTCTGATAAAACCGGATTTGATGAAAACCAAGTAAGGTATCGCGGAGGTTTACTTTTTGGCTTCGAAACCGGTTTTGCTACCCGATTGGGCAAAGATGGATTGTTTGAATGCAAGCTTGGGTACAGGTTTCAGAATTATACCGAAATTCAAAAAAACAGTTGGTGGAATGAATATATAACCGAAACCGAATATAACCTAAATCGGTTTTCATTCGGTTTGGGTTTTACATTTTTTTAGTTCGAAATTATTTCAATAAACCTCTTACTACCTGATAATCGAGATAATATAATAATTTAAACGACAAGCTGTTAACATAAGGCGCATCGAGCGAATAGTTGATATTCTCTTTATAACTTCTATATTTAATGCCTTCGGCTTTGTTGTAGGTCATAGCATTGCTTTTCCATACCACCGAAAGTTCCGAACCGGGTGCAAAACGCCAAGTGTAACCGGCATCAAGGGTAATGGCATTAAACGTTACATCGGCGTTTTCGGTATAGTTTTCAGGGTTCGCTTGAAGGGTACCGTCTAAATTTAAAAAATAATACTCTTTGTAAAACGCCGACGAATGATAATGTCGAGCACGCAAATTAATCATCGATTTATTATTGAATATAAAAATACTTTCCAACGTATTCGAAAGTTCTTTAATATCACGCCTTCCGAAGTAAACATCGGTATTTGAATGGCTTGCATAGCCCAAACTGTTGTTTCTGAAACCCAGCTCGTTTTCCAACGAAACTGAAATACGGTCGGTTATACGCCAAGTTGGTTCAAACTCAATGGAAATCATTTGTTGGTTATACTCCGAAACTGATGTCCAACGACTTATATCTATTTCCAATGACAGTTGTTTTCTTTCGTCGCTGCTTAAATAGAAACCTAAAAACGTGCCCGGTTCTTGGTAAAAATATCGACCTTCAACTCGGGTTTCAAAATATTCGTGCCCGCCCAAAGGTTGTCCGCCTATGTATAACACCGTTGAATAATAATTTTTAAAGGTAGCTTGCACCGAAGTTTGAATATTGGAAGAGGTGAAAGCACGCGGTTTAAAAAGCATTCCGTACGAACTGTTCATGTTAAACGATACATTACGGAAAATGCTGAACGGCTCCAGAATACGATACGCTAAGTTGCCGGCAAATGCCCATTCGTTGGGACTTTGCAAATAACCCATATGGTTTGGGTTATAATTATTACTTTCAACATTCTGGCTTAAACCGAATAAAAAGTTTCCGCCGGTTTTTGCAAAACTTACATAGTGCGAATATCCGGTAACTCGGTCGGCATTTTTTTCTTTTACATTGCTAAAACTGCCGCGACCTGCAAAACTGTAGGTGTTTTTTTTATTGTTTAAGCGAAAATCGAGTGCGGTAACATCGGCCATTAGGTTTTTATTGTAAACATTGGTGTTTATAAGACTTACCGAAGAATTTGAGGGCAACGATTGGTCGAAAACCAATAAATTGTAATTGGTGGTAGCTTGCGTTTCGACGTACGATTTATCGCCTGTAAGTATATCTTCAATAACCGCTTCCGAGCGGTTGGTAATGGCATTAAATATACCTACGCCCAAACCAAAATTGGTTCTGCCCGATACTTTTGTGGCATTTAACAGTTGTGTTTCAAGCGGGTTGCTAACAATTTTCTGATTTGAATTTACCGAAACATTATCGTATCCGGTTGGTTGTGCACCAATTCGTTTCGAATAAAAAATATTTCCTTTGTTAAAAAGTTCGGTGCCTTCGGTAAAAAACGAGCGTTTTTCGTCGTATCTAATTTCAAACGGGCCCAAATTAAGTTGATGGTCGTCGGACTGCACTTGTTTGAAATCCGGAATTAGAATCATATCCAGGGTAAAACTTTCGTTTATTCCCCACTTTAAGTCCATTCCGCCTTTAAATTGTTGCCCTTTTGAATTGGTTTTCTGATTATTTTCATAATAATATGAAACATAAGGAGTAACCGATAAACGCAAAGGAGGTGTAATGTTATTTATTCCTTTAAGTTCGCCGGATTGAGATATAATGCTGTTTATCTGATTATTTATGTAATTCCACGACGACCATTCACCAAAGCGACTGATGTGTCTATATAAGTTGAAACCCCAAATTTGAGCCTCTGATTTAGGAAATCGAAGTGCCGAATACGGAATTTTCATTTCTACCACCCAGCCTTCGTTATTTATTGTAACTTCGCTTTGCCAAACGGCATCCCAACTGTTATCTTCAATGGTTGGTGTAATTTTAATATCTGTTTGAACCCCGGCGGCAGAAACTCCGAACATGGCAGAACTTTGACCATCATTATAGGCTAAAATATCGACACCAAAAAAGTCGGTATTCAGCTCGAAACCGCTGTCGCGCGAGCCAAAAATTCGGCTTATGCTGTCCGGTTTCGAATCGAAAAGCATGGCACCAATATAAATGGCATCGTTGGTATATAAAATACGTACATCGGTATTATAGCTTGGTTTTTTGCCATTATAAGGCTCAAATTGTGTAAAATTGTCAGCCGGTGGTGCATTTTTCCATTCGGGCTCGTCCAATATTCCATCAATTTTCGGAGCATGTTCGGTTTTTAGCACTTGGGCAGCTCGGCGGGCAACTTGAGCATTTATTTGAACTATACATAATAAGGTTAAAAAACAGACAAAAAATGTTTTCATCAAAATATAAGGTTTTAGGAATTTTTTTTGAATAACAATCGGGTTATTTTATGCTGAATTATGGCATTTTTATTCAATGTTTTTTTGTTAAAAAATTAACAATACACAACGTTAATGTCAGAGCAATAATTAGTTGTCCGAATAAGAATTTCAGCATAAAAAAACCGGCATTAATTGTAGCTCAAGCAATGCAACATATATTATGCCTAAAGTATTAATATGCTAATTAGCATGTATAACCCATTGTATAACAACCCGCAAAACTGTCCGATTTCGAACATTTGTTGTTCGGAATTGTGCAATTTAGCTACTTTTTCCGCGTTTTGCCATTGCTTCCCAATGCTGCGGTTTTAGCGAATGCAGCCAATTGAATTCGCCTGCACCGTTTATCCATTCTCCGCCATCAATAGTTACCACTTCGCCGGTTATATATTCCACTTCTTTCGAAATTAGAAAAACTGCCAAATTGCTAAGTTCCGAATGTATTCCGGCTCGGTTTAGCGGAATTTTCTTTAATAATTCAGCCTCCATGCCGGGTTCGGGCAACAGCCTGTCCCAAGCGCCTTTGGTTGGGAACGGCCCCGGAGCAATGGCATTTAGCCTAATTCCGTATTTGCCCCATTCGGCTGCCAACGAGCGTGTTAGATTAAGCACACCGGCTTTGCTTATGGCACTTGGTACAACAAAGCCTGAACCGGTTGAAGCGTAGGTAGTTACAATGTTCAGCACATCGCCTTTAATTTTTTGTTCAATCCATCGTTTGCCCAAAGCCAAGGTAAAATTGTAGGTTCCGCGCAAAACAATATCCACAACCACATCAAATGCCTTGTGTGTAAGCTGTTCGGTTGGGCTAATAAAATTGCCGGCTGCGTTATTAATAAGCACATCGGGCAGTTGCCATTTTTCGGTTACGGTATTAATAACAGTTTCAATTTCGTCGTATTTACGCACATCGCAAGCAAGTGCCAGCACTTCGTTTCCGGTTTGTTGGCTAATGTCGGCAGCGGTTTGTTGCAGCACATCGAGCTTTCGGCTTACAATGGCAACTTTGGCACCCAATTTCGAAAAATGTGTTGCCATCGATTTTCCTAATCCGGTTCCGCCGCCGGTTACTATTATTACGCGGTTCTTAAGCAGATTTTCTTTAAACATGATTAGTTGTTTTTACGGAACGAATTTAGTAAATAAATACTGAGGATTCAAAATACTTTGATACTGAATTTTTTCAACGCTAAATTTAGCTTTTATAAAAAATTGCGGCGCTATATTAATTCGAGATAAATTCAGTGAAATGTACAAAAATTGTATCTTCCCACAATTTTAGTTCAGAACGAAATGATTCCGGTTACCGATTCAATAAGCGGTGCAAACTTTGCCGTTTATGCGCCCGTTGGTTTTACTCGGACAGCCAACGGCAACGTGTACACTTCTGAAGCTATAATTTACTAAAAAGGCGGTTCAACATCAGTTAAACCGCTTTTATACTTTCTATTCAACCTGAAAGTTTAATTATATTTTTACCCCTATCAGTAAAATATCGTCAATTTGCTCATAGCCTTTCATCCAGTCGTCTAAAAATGTATTCAGAAAAACTTGTTGGTGTGCTCCCGAATTTGCCGATTGCTCAATAAGCATGTCGCGGAACGGTGCATATTTAATCTTTTTACCTTTAGGTCCGCCAAACTGATCAGCAAATCCGTCGGAAAACATATAAATCCAATCGCCGCTTTGCAAATCGTATTCGGTTAGGGTAAACGAGTCCATGGTATCGTAAATAGCCACCGGCATTTTATCGGCTTTCAAGGTTTCGGCCTCGCCGTTGCGCACAATATAAATAGGATTGTTTGCGCCGGCAAAGTATAGCTTTTTAGTTACTTTGTCAATTACGCAAATAACCATATCCATGCCATCGCGCGAGGTTGAATCGGAACTTTTCTGATGAAGCGAATGAATTATATTATCGCGCATCATATTGAGCACTTTTTCGGGGCTATGAACACCGCGTTCGTTTACAATTTTATTGAGCAAACTAACGCCCAACATGCTCATAAATGCACCGGGAACACCGTGTCCGGTGCAATCGGCAGCTACTGCGGCAAAAATATCGGGCTTATCGCTTGCCCAATAATAATCGCCCGAAACAATATCTTTTGGTCGAAAAACAATAAAGTAATCGCTCAAAAAATCGTTGTCGAATGCCAATGTTTCCAAGGTAGCTTTTTGAATATGCAATGCGTATTCAATACTGTCTTTAATTTCCTTGTTTTGCTCGGTAATCATGTCTTTTTGTTCCTGCAAATTGTCGCGCTGAGTTTCAATTTCATCTTTTTGCGCTTCAATTTCTTCTTTCTGCTTAACTACTTCGGCAGTACGCAATTTTACCAGTCGTTCCAATTCTACTTTTTGTTGCCTTATGCGTTCGAACCTGCTCCTTACCCACATAGCAATGCTAATTAAGGTAAAAAGAAAAACTGAATACAAAAACCAGTTGGTTTGCCAAAAAGCAGGGTGAATATAAATAAATACTTCGGCACCCTCTTCGTTCCAAATGTCGTCGTTATTAGAGCCTTTTACCTTAAAAACGTATTTACCCGGCGGCAAATTGGTGTAATTGGCAAAACGCCGGTAACCTACATCATTTAGTTCTTCGTCATAATTATTTAATATATAAGCGTATCGGTTTTTTTCGGGGAAAACATAATCGAGTGCCACAAAATCGAACGATAAGAAATTTTTATAATAAGGCAGGTGAATCACTTTCTTTACCGAAATAGCACTGTCGAGCTGATAATCCTTATTCGAAACTCGAAAACCGGTAATTAAAACTGCCGGCACATGCGGGTTATCGCGAATTTGTTCGGGGAAAAATGCATTGAAACCGTTTACTCCGCCAAAAAACATTTCGCCGTTTGCCGATTTCATAAACGAGCCAACCAAAAATTCGTTGCTCTGCAAACCATCGCGCACATCAAAATTTCGCACCGAAGTTGTCTTCTTGCTAAATTTCGAAATACCTCGGTTTGTGCTTATCCAGAGGTTTCCGCCGTTGTCTTCCAAAATGCCCATAACCACATCGTTGGGCAAACCATGCTCTACGCTGTAATTTCTAAAATTATCGGTTTTAGGCAAATACTTGCTTAAACCGCCGCCCTTGGTACCAACCCAAACTGTACCCTCCGAATCTTCAATAATGGAATAAATTCGGCTGTTTCCAATGCTTGTGCTGTCGGAATCATTTTTGAAATAATGCGTAAATTCATCGGTTTTTCTGTTCAATTTATTCAATCCGTTGGTTGTACCAACCCATAAGGTACTGTCGGAGGCTTCAAAAACCCAAGTTACTGAATTGCTGCTTATTGAGTTGGGGTCTTTATCCGACTGTTCGAAACGTTTGAATGTTTGCGTTTTACGGTCGAATAAATTAAGACCGCCCATGGTAGCCACCCACAAATTTCCGCTTCTGTCTTCTTCCAAATGCCAAACCCGATTGCTCGAAATAGAAGTATTTTCAACCGTATTTTTGAAACTTTTAAAATTTTTCGTTTTGCGGTTCAGCAAGCTAAGTCCTCCGCCATCGGTAGCTACCCAGAAATTTCCTTGCGAATCTTCCAAAATATCGCGTACATGGTTGTTCGGAATGGCGTTTAGGTCGCCCGGAATATGTTTAAACGCTTTGAAGCTTCGAAGTTGCGTATCGGTATAGTTTAAACCACCTTCAATAGTACCTACCCACAAAATACCGTCTTTCGACTGATAAAAGCAACGTACTAAACTATTGCTTAAACTTTTAGGGTCGTAGGGGTTATGCCTGAAAACATCAATATCTTCGGCTGCACGATTCCATTTATTTATACCGCCCAACGAAGTACCCACCCATAAAATTCCCGATCGATCGGAATAAATACCGCGCACCACATTGTTGCTTAAGCTGGTGCGATCCGAAGGGTCGTTTTTAAAAGCAATAAATTCGTCGGAATTTGGACTTTTCTTCAATAATCCTCCGCCTTCGGTTCCAATCCATAAAATTCCTTGTGCATCGGAAAATAAGGTATTTACCTTGCTAAATAAGGCATTTTCACCATCTTTGGCAATTTTATGCACTTTAAATTGGTCGCCTTCCATACTGTTCAATCCTTTGTCGGTTCCAATCCATAATTTTCGGTCGGCATCAAAAGCCAAACATAATATTTGGTTGCTTAACAGCGAATTAGGCGCATCAGTATACGATTTGTAATAAAGTGAAGTTTTGGTTTTTAGGTTAAATTTATGTATTCCGTTGCCGGTTGCCATAAGCAAATACCCATCGGGGCTGTAAACTACGTGGTTGATAGCCTGCTCTGCGCTTCCGTATGAAAACGGATTTTTGTATGCAGTAAACTGCTGTTTGTCAGGGCTATATTTATACAAGCCCTTGTCGGTTCCCAACCACAAATTTCCATCGCCGTCTTCGCAAATGGAGCGTATATAATTTTGTCCGTAGGAAATTGCCGATTCGTTATTAAAAAAATAGTTCTCGAAACTGTCGCTTATACGGTTATATTTGCTAAGGGCATTTGTTTTTGTACCCACCCATAAATTTCCGCTCTTCGATTCATATAAGCACGTAATTTCATTATCGATAATGGTATTTCTTTTATTACCCAACCTCCGATAAGCTTGCATTTCGTAGCCGTTATACTTATTTAAGCCATCGAGCGTACCAAACCACATAAAACCTTGCGAGTCTTGTATTATGGCAGTAATGGTGCTTTGCGAAAGTCCGTGCTCCAGATGTATATTTTCAAATTTTAGCCGCTTAATTTGGCTTTCTGCGGCAACAGTTAAAAATATGAATAGTAGTGCTAAATATATGCTTTTTTGTTTGAACATAGTTAACATTGAATTAAGTCCGAAATTGGTATTTCAATAAAATTCGAACATGCAAATTGGCTTTTTGGCAAGGTAAATCATCCAAAAACTTTACCAATATTACAAATAAAACTCAAATTTCGTAAAAAAAAACAATTATTGTGCGAATTTAACGAACTATTTTCCAGATCTTAGGTATGTAGCTAAAATTCAGCACTTTTTATTTTATCGAAATAAGTGCAAAATGCTGATATTCCGCATTTGGTGCATTTCGGATTTCGCGCAGTACAAATATACCTGCCGTGCAAAATAATCCAGTGGTGTGCTTTAGGAATTAAGCTTTCGTCGATATGCTTAACCAATTGCTTTTCGGTATCTAACGGGGTTTTCGAATTAACGGTAAGCCCTATGCGAGCCGCCACCCTGAACACATGCGTATCAACCGCCATTGCCGGTTTGTTGTACACTACTGAAGCAATTACGTTGGCAGTTTTTCGTCCTACTCCCGGCAATAATTGCAACTCATCGATACTTTCCGGAACCGTACCACCAAATTTTTCGGTAAGCATTTTTGCCATACCTACCAAATGCCCGGCTTTATTGTTGGGGTAAGAGCAGGATTTTATAAGTGCAAAAACTTGGTCTTTATTGGCTGCTGCCATTGCTAATGCTGTCGGGAAAACCTCAAAAACCTTTGGCGTAATGATATTTACTCTTTTATCGGTGCACTGTGCCGAAAGAATAACCGCAACCAATAATTCGTAAGGCGAGTTGTAGTGCAATTCGGTTTCTGCCTCCGGGTTATTTGCTGCAAACCATTCAAGCACTGCATTATATCGTTCTTGTTTCTTCATTTTAAGCGTTTATTGCAATTTTAATTACAAATAAAGACTTTTTTATCCGAAATCGAAAATAAATTACCGATTTTAAGCTTGTTTACAGCCATTTTTTATAAATTAATAAATTTTTTCGAAGTCATGTGGCGTGCTTTCATATACATTAATTAAATACTTAATTGTACGCAAGTTACAATCGACCAATTTAGCCGTTCGGATTGAAGCCGAGCTTATCATGTTAAAGGAAACGAAAACCTTAAAGCGCATCGAAAGCGAACACATAAGCTGCATAGTTAGCTTGGTTACATGTTCAGCGTTGGTGAGTATGAATATTCCGTTTTGTGAATTAAGCAGGATAATATACTAATAATGATTAAAGTAACAAAAAACTCGTTTCTTGGTAAAAAAATTGGTAAATCTGATAATTTATTCGTCTGCTCACGAATAAGTTAATTAGGCAAACCAACAAAAAAACTACCGATACGCTCACGCAATACCGGCAGTTTATCTATTATCTAAAATCTAACCTTTCAAGTCTAACGTCTCACATCTAATTTCTATAAATCTAAAAAGATATTTATATCAATTTTAGCCGAAAGTTTGCTCGTCGCAAAAACCGATTTTAAGGCTTCGAATTCGAAACTTTGGTATTTTTTTGTATAATAGAAAATAGATGCCAATGCACTATTACGTGCTCCAACTTTTTCGCGGAACGGCACTTTTATAACCTTGGCGCCGGTTTCGGGGGCTTCCAAACTTGCATCGATAAAAATTGTTCCGGTAGTCATTTTTTTGGCAGCCGGTTTCGAATAATCCAACCCATCTTGCGAGGTAATTATCAGAACATCAGGGATGTATAAGCCGTTGTATAAAATTTCTTCGGGTGAAAGAATTACCTCGGCAGCCGAAAAACCTACGCCAACCGTAACCGGATACGAGCCTTTTTTGGTTACGTTCAACCCTGCGGTCATACCTGCCTGTGCCAACATATCGGCAGCGCCTTGTACGCCTTCGCCAGCCGAACCTGCCATCATAATTTTCACTTTATTGCTTAAATTATGCGAAAATTTGGCCGTTACTTCGTATTTTGGGTTTAATAAACTTGCTGTTTGCTCTTTTTTGTTAGGTTGAAAAACTCGTCCGTCGGTATCGGCAAAAACTTCGGTTTGCAAGCCGGAAGCTTCAACCACGGTTTTAAGTTTCATGCCGGGGTTCGATTTTACACCATAACTTGGGCACATTTCCATCACTTCAACCAACGAGAAGCCTTTTACGGCAAAGGTTTCGGCCAAAGCATCGGAAAAATCGCCAATACCCGTTACACGACGCACATACGTACCTTCGATACTCGAAATTACGCTACAAATATCGAACGAATTTTTGTGGCTGCCGTCGGGCAGGGTAGGCGTTTTAAAACCTTGCGGGGTAAATTCCGAAGGTTGTCCGCCGGTCATTCCGAATAGCATGTTGTTATGAACAACAACCGTTAGGTTGAAGCCTAAATGCGCAGCAGAAATAATGTGGTTTATACCAATGGTTGCGCCGCCATCGCCTACAAAAACGATCACTTTTTTATCAGGATTGTTAAGTGCAGCCGATAATCCCGACGCCAATGCCACCGACCTGCCGTGCAAACCGTGAAAGGTGTGGGTTAAGAAATTTTTATCGACAATTCCGTGGCAACCAATGTCGGTAACCATAATTACATCCAGCGGGTTCATGCCCATTTTTTGAAGGGCTTTTTCGGTATTTTGTGCTATGCCGGTGTGGCCGCAACCTTTGCAAAAAGGCAGTTCGCCACCGGATAAAAATGCTTGATTACTCATTGTTTACGCCCTCCATAATTTCGTTCGGACTAATCATTTTACCAATTCCGTTTATACCACTTACGCCCTTGCGCCCGGCATAACCAAACAACAATTTGCGGTATTGGCCATCGAAGTTTTCTTCAACCACCACTACTTTTTTGTATTTTTCGGCAATTTCCAGATAAACTTGCGGAATAGGAAACAAAGTTTTTGCTATAAGCACCGACACTTTTTTGCCTTGTTTGCGCAGTTCTTCGGCAGCTTCGCGCGTGGCTTGCGAGCTTACATCCATCGACAAAAGCAAGGTTTCGGCACCTTCCTGCTTATCGTAATCGTAATAGGTAAACGTATCGAGGTTTTTAAGCATTTTTTCTTGCAAACGAGCGCTGTTTTCTAAGGCTTCGGGCGCAAGGTTTTGCAAAATACCGGCTTGGTTGTGGGTCGAAGCTGTAATGCGTACTTGGTGCTTGTTTTGTGTATAAGGCAAATACTCCGGAACCAAATTGGCTTGCGGTGCATATGGTTTGTAAACCGATGCTTTGGTTTCGTTATTCAACTTAATCTTTTCAATGTTAGGCAATTGGCTCCAGTCGTAACTTCTCAAGGTCATAATCATTTCTTTTGAAGTTAATAGCACCACCGGCGAGCGCAATTCAGCTGCCAAATGTACCGCTTTGCCTGCCAATGTCCAGCAGTCGTCGTAATTACTTGCGCAAAGCGTTGGCAATTGGTAGCCGCCCGAAAGCGAGCCGTGAATTACATTTATATCGCCCTGAGCGCCACAAGTTGCTGTTCCGGTAGCCGGGCCGAGGCGTTGTACCAGAATAATTACCATAGGCAGTTCCATCATATGTGCCATGCCAATGGATTCTATCATAAGCGCATAGCCGGGAAAAGAAGTGGCTGTAACCGGAATTTTGCCGGCAGCCGCAAAACCGCTCATCCATTGCAGGGTTGTTATTTCGTCGGGTGCCGCCATCATTTCGGGGTAGCGAGCCACGGCATACGAATACAACAGGTTGGCGGGTGTAATAGGGTACCCAATAAATACATCGGCGCCCGCTTGTACACAAGCTTCGGTTATAAGACGCGATGCATCAACGAATACTTTTTTGGTTGTGTTGTTGTCTATCATAAACTACATTTTTATCTAATAAATTAGCTATAATTTGCGGCGGCAAGTTAAGCATTTCTTTTAAAATTTCTAAAGAATTTTCACCATAATGCGGTGGCGCCGAAATGCTTTCTGCAACCGGTTTTCCGTCAATGTTTAGAGCAACCGAGCGCACCCCGCAAATATCGTGTCCGCTTGAAGTTACACCATACATAAGCATTTCTTTGGCTTCGGGCAGTTCAAAAACTTCTTCCATATCGAATACTCCGCCGGCTGGAATGCCAATTTTTTGGCACTTGCCCAGTAATTCGTCGCGTGTTACTTTGCCAATTGCTTCAACTAAAATATTGGTAATAGCTGCTCTATTTTTAACGCGAATTAAATTATCAATAAATCGCGGTTCGTTGGCAACTTCCGGAATGCCTAAAATTTGGCATAACTGACTGAATTGCTTGTTGCTGCCTATTGCCAAAACTACCGCTTTATTGTCGGCACTGTAAAAAATGGTTCCGTATGGTACAATGTTTGGGTGGTCGGAACCCATTCGGCGAGGTATCGTATTGCCAACCAGCCAATTGGTTGCCTGATTTGCCAACGAAGCTACACCGCTTTTGAACAAACCTGTTTCAATATACGCACCTTTTCCGGTTTTTTCCAACTGCCACAATGCCAACAAAATACCTTCCTTTAATTGATGACTTGCCAACAAATCCATTAAGGCAACCGGCATTTTGCCCGGCTTGCCGTCGGGTTCGCCGTTCATGTAGGTAAAACCGCTTTCTGCCTGAATAATAGCATCGTAGCCGGTTCTGTTATTGTACCTTCCGTAGCCGGTTATGTGGGCGTAAATTAGTTTTGGGTTTAGGGCGCACAAGGTGTCGTAATCTACTTTCAGCTTAGCATCGTCGCCCGGCTTGTAGCTTGCAATTACAATATCGCACTGCTTAACCAATTGGTAAACAATATCTAAGCCGTCCGCTTGCGTAATATCCAAAGCCAACGATTTTTTGCCCCAGTTTACACAACTGAAATAGCCTGAAATATCAGTATCGGCCGATTCGGTGGGTAGTTTCCATGTGCGTGTTACATCGCCTTTGGTGCTAAGGTTTTCGACCTTAATAACGGTGGCACCAAGCTCGGCAAGCGCCAAGCCAACCCCGGGGCCGGCTAAAACGCTTGCTAATTCGAGTACTTTTATGTTTTCTAAAGGTTTGCTAACCATTGCTATGCTTTTTTGTCAATTTTTTTCTTAATAAATCCGATAACAACGGCAATTAATGCAAAAATTACTGCACCGTATGTTTTATCCATGTGGAACCAACCGAATTTGTCGGCAATAAGACATAAAAATACAGCAGCCGTACCGCCAACAAAAGCCAATTTTACGGTAAAAGGTGTAATGTAACCGCGCATATAAATACCGCCGACAATTACAATAGCACCAATAGCACGAATGGCATAGCTAATGTAAGCAGCATCTAAAATTCCGGTGTTAAAATAATATGCCAACGGAATTGTTATTAAACTTACGATAATCACAAATCGGCGAGCCATTTTAAGTACTTGTTTTTCATCGGCTTGCGGATTGATAAAACCATGGTAAATATCTTTTGTGGCAATAGTTACTACCGCAAAATTTACCGGACCAACGGTTGAAAGAATTGCCGCCAAAATACCCGACAATGCTAAACCGCCTAAAATTGGGTGAATAAATTCCGGCGTAGTTAATAGTGTGGTTAATACCATTTTAGGGTCGGTTGTAGCCGGGTCGAGGTACAACCCGGTGGCAGCAATTAAGCCTAAAATAGCCGTCATAATTCCGAAAGGAGCAATAAACATAGCCGAAAGCAACGAAGCTTTTTTAGCAACATTGGCATTTCTGGCAGCAAAAATTGGCTGAATACTGGCTTGTGCAGCCATTCCGCCTAAAATTCCACCTAACAATAACGAGAAAGCGCCATCCAGTCCGGCACTAAAAGGATTGTAAATGCTGCCGGTTGCGCCTTTGGCTTCCAACAAAATTTGTAATTGGTCAAAACCACCCACTTTTATTAAACCGGCAACCATGGCTATTCCTAAACCGCCAAACATCATGGCTGTATGAATAATTGCCGTAATTGCAATGGCATGCATACCACCAATATAGGTGTACAAAGTAATAACACCTGCCGAAATGAGCACTGAAGTTACCCAATTGGTTTGAAAAATTGCACCAATTACGCTGGTAGCTGTTTGCAATTGTACGTAAGCTAATGTTATATAAGCAATTAAAAAGGCAATTGCAGAAACCTTTTTGGCACTTTGCCCGAAAAGCAGTACCAACATTTCGCTTACCGTGTGCACATTGTTGTTGCGGTAATGGCT
>JFJP01020443.1_pt1 | contig 15869 bp, 11 predicted proteins | sample 431651 | NCBI WGS metagenome assembly JFJP01 (sample SAMN02602958, study PRJNA72255) | Microbial mat metagenome, whole genome shotgun sequencing project. | biome: fresh water; feature: sink hole; material: water; isolation source: purple microbial (photo- and chemosynthetic) mats found in... | reverse complement strand
CGCCCCCTCCTCCTGCTCGCCGCCTCCCTCCTCCTCGCCGGCGAAGCCGCTCCGCTGCCGCCCGGCGTCATCGCCCGCGTCGGCGCAGTCGAGATCACCCTGCCGCAGCTGACCCAGGCGCTGCTCAAGCGCGAGGGCTCCGACGCCCTGCTCAACTGGGTCCAGGGCCACCTCGACGGCCTCGCCTGGGAGGAGCTGAACGATGACGCCGTGGTCATGGCGGTCGGCGGCCACCAGCTGAAGAAGCGCGAGCTGGCGGCCATGCTGGTCAAGGAGAAGGGCGCCAAGGTGCGCGAGGAACTGATCGACATCAGCGTGGTCGAACAGGCCGTGGCCAAGGCCGGCATCGCCATCGACGATGCCTTGTTGGCGGCGGAATTCCGCCTGATGGAGCGCGATTTCCAGCGCCGCGTCACCGCCTCGGGCCAGGGCCACGTCGACTTCGCCAGCTTCCTGCGGGTGAAGGAGAAGATCAGCGTCGAGCAGTTCCTCGCCCAGCCGGCGGTGCGCATGCTCGCAGGCATCCATGGCTTGGTGCGGCGGCAGATCGCCGGCGAGTACGATGACGCCCGCCTGCAGGCCAAGCTCGACGCCGAGCGCGCGCGCTGGGACGAACGCGCCTCGGTCGACCTCGCGGTCATGCACATGCCGTGGAAACGCGATTCCGCCGGCAAGGTCACCGCCGAGGAGCAGGCCCGCCTGCAGGGCGTGGTCAACCTGCTGCATCGCCAGATCGCCGGCAAGGAGGTCACCTTCGCCAAGGCCTGGGAGGCGTTCGGCAAGGCCTGGGACGCCAGCGGCCCGGGTGGTCGCGTCGGCTGGGTCGATGCCGAGGGCCGGCGCGCCGACGAGAGCGCCCGGCGCATCCCCAAGCCGCTGGTCGAACGCGCCTTCGCCACCGATGGGCCGTACCCGGCACTGCTCATCCCGCACGTCCACGAGGCCGGCATCGACCTGGCCCAGGTGCTGGGCAAGCGCCCGGCCCGCGCCGTCACCCTGGCCGAGACGCGCGACCGCCTGATCCAGGACATCCTCGAGCGCGAGCTGGAGGCGCGGACCAAGGCGCTGGTCGCCAAGCTGCGCAGCGAGGCGGCGATCGCCTACGGCTCGTTGCCCGACGCCTCACGCTGAAGCCCGCCGATGCTGATCGACATCGTCAAGGTCTTCATCCCGATCTTCGTCATCGTCAGCCCGATCGGCGCGGTGCCGCTGTTCCTCGGCATGACTCAGAACGATGCGCCTGAGCGCCGCCGGCGCACGGCCTGGATCGCCGCCATCGCCTCGACCCTGGCCCTGGCGCTAGCCTGCCTGATCGGCCAGCACATCTTCGACTTCTTCGGCGTCTCGATCGATGCCTTCCGCATCGCTGGCGGCATCCTGCTGTTCATCATCGCCCTCGACTTCGTCCAGGTGAGGCAGACGCGGATGCGGGTGACCGAGCCGGAGATCGCGGAAGGCGTGGAGAAGCAGGAGGTCGGTATCATCCCGCTGGCCATTCCGATGCTCGCCGGCCCAGGTTCGATCGCCACGGTAATGGTCCTGGGTGGCAGCGGCAAGGGCGTCGGCGGCATGCTTCCGCTGCTCATCGCCATTGTCCTCACCGGCATCGTCACCCTGGTGGTGCTGCTGCTGGCCGGGCGCATGCAGAAGCACCTCGCCGCCTCGACCCTGGGCATCGTGCTGCGACTTGAGGGCCTGCTGCTGGCGGCGATCGCCGTGCAAATGGTGGTGACCGGCGTGACCAATCTGGTGATTACGAGCTTGCAGCCGGTGGCAGGAAGCCAGTAGCTGGAAGCTGGAAGCGGAGTGCTGTGTCCAGACATCCAGACATCCAGCGGCCAGCGGCCAGCAGCCAGCAGCCAGCAGCCAGCGGCCAGCGGCCAGCGGCCAGCGGCCAACTCCTACTTCCCCAACCCGTGCAGCGTCTTCTGCCAGTAATGGGGTTTGGTGATGACCTCCCACACACCCTTCCACGCGGCGATGCTGATCAGCACCCAATAGAACGGTGACAGCAGCGCGGGCAGCAGCAGGCCCTGCTGGCCAGGCCGACGACCGAACACCGCGGCGGTGACGATGAAGGCGAGATTGCCGAGGGTCAGGGCGATGGCGGCGATGAAGAACACCACCGACATGGTGCCCAGGACCGGGTCTTCAAGCCGGCCGGTGTAGAGCATCTGCCAGCTCAGCGGCTCAACCGCCGAAAGCGGATCCACCGGCACCGGATGACGGCTGGCGAGCAGCTCCCACAGGCGGAAGCCGTTCGAGAGGTCGGTCGCCAGCAGGGTGCCGTAGACCGCGGTCGACAGCCACAGCACCAGGTTGAGCGCCGACAGCGCGGCGACGCAGAACACGCTCATGATGAAGCCGAAGGCGCCCCACGGCCCGAGCCGGCTGATCAGCCACAACGGCCGGCGCCACCACACCAGATGGGTGATGAGGTAGCCTTTGAGCCAGCGGCTGCGCTGGCGGATCCAGTTGCCCACCCGGCTGTTGGCTTCTTCCCAGGTGACCGAGTCGAGCATGCGTGTGCGATGTCCGGCGACATGCAGGCGCACGCCCAGATCGCAGTCCTCGGTGACGTTGAACGGATCCCAGCCACCGAGCTGGCGCAGCACCTCGGTGCGGAAGTGGTTGCTGGTGCCGCCGAGGGGCACCGGCACGCGCAGACGCTCGAGGCCGCTGAGATAGCGGCGGAACCACACATTGTACTCGATGGCGAACCAGCGCGTCAGCAGGTTCTGGGCGTGGTTGTGGTAGGCGAGCTGGGCCTGCAGGCACGCCGTGGTCGGCGGGCTGGCGCGGAACAGCATCACCGCCTGCTTGAGCTGGTCGGGATCGGGCTTGTCCTCGGCGTCGTAGATGACCAGGAACTCGCCGCGGGCGCGGGCCAGGCCGTGGTTGCAGGCGCGCGGCTTGGTCTTGGGGTGGGCCGGCGGCGCGATGACCACCTCGATCCAGTCCGGCAGGCCGGCCTGCTCCAGCGCTGGCAGGGTCTCGGGGTCGTCGGCTTCGAGCAGCAGCTTCACGTCGAGCCGCTCGCGCGGGTAGTCGAGGCCCTGGAGGCTGGCGAGGATCGACGAGGCCACTTCAGGCTCGCGGTAGAGCGGGACGAGGACGGTGTACATCGGCCACATGTCGGCCGGCGCATCTGCCGGAATCACCGCCTTGGGCGGCAACCGTCCACCCAGGCCCAGGGCGAGCAGGCGGAAGACGATGGTCGAGGCGTAGATGACGCAGATCAGGCCGGTGACCACGCCGAGGCAGGCGAGCGCGTCATAGAGCAGCAGATAGGCGAAGGCGACGACGGCCGCGCCCAGCCACGGCTCCTGCGCCGCAGGCACGCCGTGCGGCCGGATCAGCGAGCCCGCCAGGGCGATGATGGCGGCGCCACCGAGCATGCCGAACAGGGCGGCGCTGGGATTCCCGACCAGGCTGTGGATGGCACGCACCGTCTCGCCCTCGGCCCCGGTGAGAGCCTCGGGGGTGCCGGCCAGTTGCGACACTGCGATGGCGCCGGCGACGGCGGCGAGAGCGCCGAAGAGGATCCACCACCAGTGCACGATGTGGGCGGCGCAGGTGGCGCGGTTGGCCTCGACGTAGGCGCGGACCAGCGGATCGGCGCCGCCGTTGTCAAGGTCGATGCGCGTGGTACCGCTCATGGCTGGAATCCCGCCGGCGCCTCGACGCGCGCCTGACGGCCAACCGCCGCGTGGGCGAAGGCGAAGCGCCAGGTCGGGGCCAGCGCCTCACCGATGCGCTCGGCCCATTCGATGGCGGCGATGGCGTCGGCGCACAACTCGTCGAAGCCGAGGGCGGCGAGCTGCCCGGGCGATTGGAGGCGGCAGGCGTCGACGTGGATCACAGGGGGATTGCTCTCGTAGCGATGAAGAAGCGTGTACGTCGGGCTGCTGACGCACGTTGCATCGCCGCCCAGGGCGGCGACCAGGTGCCGCACGAAGGTCGTCTTGCCGGCCCCCATCGGCCCGTCGAGGGCCAGGCGGTCGCCAGTGCGCAGATGCGGGGCGAGCCGCCGGGCCAGGTCGGCGGTCGCTGTTTCGTCGGGCAGGTCCACAAGCATGGAACGGGCATGATCAGGATTGTTGCGCCATTGCCACTGGGGGGTGCCACGCCATTGCCCCAGGGGTTAGGGGTTAGGGGTTAGGGCCGTGTGGATGGCATCGTAGGAACGGCTGACGTCTCAATGCGTGATGCGTCGTGCGCCGTGGTGGTCCGCTTCAATCCCGCCCTACGGCCCTAACCCCTAACCCCTGGTGCAATGGAGGGGCATTGTCCTAACCCCTGGTGCAATGGAGGGGCATTGTCCTAACCCCTGGTGCAATGGAGGGCATTGTCCTAACCCCTGGTGCAATGGAGGGGCATTGTCCTAACCCCTGGTGCAATGGAGGGCATTGTCCTAGCCCCTGGGGCAATGATGCTCCCCCGCCATGACCTTGGCCCCGCATCCCGACCGCTTCGTCGACCGCCACCTCGGACCGACGCCTGCCGAACGCACCGCAATGGCCACGGCCATGGGCTACGCCTCGCTGGACGCGCTCATCGACACGGTGGTGCCAGGCGACATCCGCCGCCGCACGGCGCTCAACCTGCCGCCTGCCGCCGGCGAGGCCGAGGCCACCGCCGAGCTGGCCAAGCTGGCCAAGCTCAACGAACCGCGGCGCAGCTACCTCGGCATGGGCTACCACAACTGCCACGTGCCGGCGGTGATCCAGCGCAACATCCTGGAGAACCCGGGCTGGTACACGCAATACACCCCCTACCAGGCCGAGATCAGCCAGGGCCGCCTGGAGATGCTGCTCAACTTCCAGACCCTGGTCACCGAGCTCACCGGCCTGCCGGTGGCCAACGCCAGCCTGCTTGACGAGGCCACCGCCGCCGCCGAGGCCATGCACCTGTGCGCCGGCAACAAGCCGGATGGGACGATCTTCCTCGTCTCGATGAAGGTCCACCCGCAAACCATCGACGTGCTGCGCACCCGCGCCCGCGAGCTCGGCCTCGAGGTCCGCGTCGCCGACCACCGCACCGTGCAGGTCGACGCCGCGGTCATCGGCGCCCTGGTGCAGTACCCCGGCACCGACGGGCCGATCCGCGACTTCCGCCCGCTGGCCGACAAGCTGCACGCCGCCGGCGCGCTGCTCTGCGCCGCCTGCGACCCCCTCGCCCTCACCGTCCTCGCCCCGCCCGCCAGCTTCGGCGCCGACATCGCGCTCGGCAGCATGCAGCGCTTCGGCGTGCCGCTGGGCTACGGCGGCCCGCACGCCGCCTTCTTCGCCGTCAGCGAGGCGCTCAAGCGCTCGATGCCCGGCCGACTGGTCGGCGTGAGCAAGGACCGCAACGGCGGCCGCGCCCTGCGCCTGGCGCTGCAGACGCGCGAGCAGCACATCCGCCGCGAAAAGGCGACCAGCAACATCTGCACGGCGCAAGCCCTGCTCGCCAACATGGCGGCGGCCTACGCCATCTGGCACGGACCCGAGGGCCTGACCGCCATCGCCACCCGCGTCCACCGCCTGACCCGCATGCTCGCCATCGGCCTGCACCGCCTCGGCTACGAGATCCGCACCGAGCCGTGCTTCGACACGATCAAGGTCGGCCGCGGCCCGCGCCTGCCCTCCGAGATCCAGCGCGCCGCCGACGCCCGCGGCATCGACGTGCGCCTGCCCGACGCCCAGCACGTCGTCGTCGCCCTCGATGAGACCACCACCGACGCCGACATCGTCGACCTGTGGGCGGCGTTCAACGGCGGCGAGGATCCGCGCTTCACCCCGGCCGACCTCGGCCTGCCCAAGGCGGATTTCGGCGGCTTCGCGCGTCAGGACGCCTTCCTCCGCCAGGGTGTCTTCCACGCCCATCGCAGCGAGACGGCGATGATGCGCTACCTCAAGGAGCTGGAGGGCCGCGACCTGTCGCTGACCCACAGCATGATCCCGCTCGGCTCGTGCACGATGAAGCTGAACGCCGCCGCCGAGCTGATGCCGATCAGCTGGAAGGGCTTCGCCGGCCTGCATCCCTTCGCCCCGCAATCGACCGCCCAGGGCTATCAGCGCCTGTTCGCACAGCTCGAGCAGTGGCTCGCCGACATCACCGGCCTGGCCGCGGTGTCGCTGCAGCCGAACTCCGGCAGCCAGGGCGAGTACGCCGGCCTGCTGGCGATCCGCGCCTTCCAGCGCTCGCGCGGCGAGGGCCATCGCGACGCCTGCCTCATCCCGGTCAGCGCCCACGGCACCAATCCGGCCAGCGCCGCCATGGCCGGCCTGCGCGTGGTGGCTGTGGCATGCGACGCTGATGGCAACGTCGACCTCGCCGACCTGGCGAAGAAGGTCGCCGAGCACCAGGACCGCCTGTGCTGCCTGATGGTCACCTACCCCAGCACGCACGGCGTGTTCGAGCCCGGCATCGCCAAGGCGACCAAGCTGGTGCACGAGGCCGGCGGCCAAGTCTACATGGACGGCGCCAACATGAACGCGCAGGTCGGACTGACCAGCCCGGGCCTGATCGGCGCCGACGTCTGCCACCTCAACCTGCACAAGACCTTCGCCATCCCGCATGGCGGCGGCGGCCCGGGCGTCGGCCCGATCTGCGTCGCACGCCACCTCGCCCCGTTCCTGCCCAAGCACGGCGTGGTGCCGGTGGGCGGCTTCGGCACCGATCCCGGCCCGGTCTGCGCCGCGCCGTGGGGCAGCGCCTCGATCCTGCCGATCCCGTGGATGTACATCCGCATGATGGGCTGGGACGGCCTGGTCGAGGCGACCAAGGTGGCGATCCTCTCGGCCAACTGGATCGCCCACCGCCTGGGCAAGCATTTCCCGGTGCTCTACCGCGGCGCCAAGGGCCTGGTCGCGCACGAATGCATCCTCGACCTGCGTCCGCTCGCGGCGAAGACCGGCATCGGCGCCGAGGACGTGGCCAAGCGGCTGATGGATTACGGCTTCCACGCCCCGACCCTGTCCTTCCCGGTGGCCGGCACGCTGATGATCGAACCGACCGAGAGCGAGCCGTTCGCCGAGCTGGAGCGCTTCTGCGACGCCATGCTGGCGATCCACGCCGAGATCCAGGCGGTCGCCGACGGCAAGGCCGACAAGCTCGACAACCCGGTGAAGAACGCCCCGCACACCGCGGCCGAGATCTGCGGCGACACCTGGAAGCACGCCTACGGCCGCGAGCAGGCCGCCTTCCCGTTACCCTACGTGCGCACGCGCAAGTTCTGGCCTCACGTCGCCCGCGTCGACAATACCTGGGGCGACCGCAACCTCATCTGCACCTGCCCGACGGTCGAGGAGATGGCGGCGCAGCGCTGAGCTACTTTGCCGTCAGCGAAGCCCACGCCCCCAGCACCGCCTGGCTGGCCGGGTCGGCCAGCCAGGCGCGGGCGGCGGGCACGTTGCGCAGCTGCGCGTCCCACCACGCCAGGGTGACTACCGCCACCGCCTCGACCTGGCTCGGGTCGGGTTCCGGCTCGCCCATAAGCCGGGCGCCGGCCCCACCGGAATAGGTGCTGTGGATGGCGCCCTCGAACCAAGCGAGCAGCTTGCCGCCGGCAGGCATCAGCTCGAAGGCCTGGCGGCGCCAGGTCCCGGCGCGGACCTCGCCGGGCGTGGCGAGGAAGGCCGGCTGGCGGTCGTCGCTGCCGGTCATCACCAGCACCGGGCGGGCGATGCCGGCCCAGTCCTCGGCCCGGCTGTGCGGACCCTGGCCGCCCGGCGACAGCGCGGCGAAGGCGCGCGGCCGCGGATCAGACCAGTCGAACGGTCCGATGCCTGGGCCGCGCACCTGCATGCCAGCGACGCACATCGTCGTCCAGGCGCCGAAGCTGTGGCCGCCAACGCCGATGCGCCCGCGATCAAGCCTCCCGGCCAGCGCCGGAACCGCCAGTTCCAACGCCGGCAGCGCGTCGATGAGCCGGCTGACCAGCCGCGGACGTCCGACGATCACCGTGAGATCGGTGGTCGCCCGCTTGAGCGCCGCCATCAGCTCGAGCGGCTGGCCCTTGAGCGGCCTGAACGCATCGGTGTCGCTGCCCGGATGGTTGGGCTGCACCACGACGTAGCCGTGTCCCGACCAGCGCTCGGCGAGGAAGGAGTAGCCCTCGCGCGAACCGGCTAGGCCGTGCGAGAGGATGACCACCGGCCAGGGGCCGGCGCCGGCGCCGGGATGGTGCACGCGGATGGCGGCGGTGCCGCCATCGGGCAGGGCGAGGTCGAGGTCGAGGCGCACCCGCCCCTGCGCCGGGAGCGCCCCGCTCCAGGGCTCGGCGGCGGCGCAGGTGAGGACGAGGGCGAGGGCGAGCAGGACGTGCATGGCGGTTATACGGCGCAGCCGACGCATGGTTACGGCCCCGGCTCGCGCCACTTCCCCGACTCCTTGATCAGCTCCAGCAACTGGTCGCGGCCGCTTTCGAAGGGGATGTTACGGCGCACCACCTCCTTGCCGCGGTAGAGGTCGACCTTGCCCTTGCCCGAGCCGACGAAGCCGAAGTCGGCGTCAGCCATCTCACCAGGGCCGTTGACGATGCAGCCCATGATCGCGATCGACACGCCGTCGAGATGAGCGGTCTTCTCGCGGATGTGCGCCGTCACCTCGAAAAGGTCGAACTGGGTGCGGCCGCAGCTGGGGCAGGCGACGTAGTCGGCGCGGGTGGCACGGGCCTTGACCGCCTGCAGCAGGGTGAAGGCCAGACCGCGCGGGTCGCGCACCGCCGGCAGGTAGAGGCAGTCGCCGATGCCGTCGATGAGCAGGCCGCCGGCCACCGCCGCCACCGCCAGGTCGTCGGCGAGGAACGGCAGCGCGAGGCAGATCGGCTGGCGCGTCCCGGCCCCGGCGCTGCGCGTTTCGGCGCTGCGGAACTCGTCCTCGATCACCGCCGCGAGCAGGCGGTAGGCGCGGGTCTCGCCGAGCGCACCTGGTTCGGCGATGCCGACCGCGACATGCTCGGGCAGCACGGCGAGGCAGCGGTGCAGCGAACCGGCGGGATCGGCGTCATCGATGCCCAGCAGCACGATGCTGCGCTCCGGCACGTAGGGCGAGGCCATCTCGCCGCGCAGGTGCACCACCGGGATGTGCCCACCGGCGGCGCTGACCGCCTGGCGCACGCCGCTGCTGGCGCCGCCGATGAAGCCGGGCACTTGGCGCGGTTCGGCCGGCCACAGGTTGGGATCGGCGACCATGATGTCGGCGGGTGGCTTGCCGGCCGCCGTGCCGGGGATGGCGAGCACGCGTGGCAGCTGACCGCCGCCGATCGGCACCTCGCCCAGCCGCACGATCTCGGCGTTGCGGCGGCGGAAGGCGTAGGGATCGACGGATTCGGCCGGGCAGTCCCGTGGCGCGGACCGCGCACGCCACGCGGCGTAGCGCGCGACCAGGGCCCGGGCGACCGGGATCTCGGCCTCGGGCGCCTCGGTCAGCGACACGCGCACGGTATCGCCGATGCCGTCCTCGAGCAGGGCGCCGATGCCGGCCGCGCTCTTGACCCGGCCGTCCTCGCCGTCGCCCGCCTCGGTCACGCCAAGATGCAGCGGGTAGTCGGTGCCGTGCGCGCGCAGCCGCGCCACCAGCAGGCGGTAGGCCGCGACCATGACCTTGGGATTCGACGCCTTCATCGAGATGATGATGTCGCGGAAATCCTCGGCCTCGGCGATGCGGATGAACTCCATCGCGCTTTCGACCATGCCGGCAGGAGTGTCACCGTGTCGGTTCATGATGCGGTCGGAGAGCGAACCGTGGTTGGTGCCGATGCGCAGGGACCGGCCGAGCTGCTTCGCCCGCCGCACCAGCGGCCGGAATCGCTCCGCCACGCGCTCGACCTCGGCGACGTATTCGGCCTCGCTGTACTCGGTGACGGCGAAGCGCTTCTTGTCGGCGTAGTTGCCCGGGTTGATCCGCACCTTCTCGACATGCTCGACCGCCTCGAGCGCGGCGTTGGGCATGAAGTGGATGTCGGCGACGAGCGGGATGTCGCGGAATCCGGCGGCATCGAAACCGGCGCGGATGTCCTTCAGCGCCTGGGCGTCCTTCACCCCGGGGGCGGTGACGCGCACGATCTGGCAGCCGGCCTCGGCCAGCCGGATCGACTGGGCCACGGTGGCGGCGACGTCCTGGGTCGGCGTCGTGCACATGCTCTGCACCGCGATCGGGGCCGTGCCACCGACCGGGACCCGGCCGACCATGACCTGCCGGGAGAGCCGACGGGCGTAGCCGAGGCGCTGCGGGACATAGAGACCGGGATCAGACATGGGCGGGCAGGATAGGCGGAAGCGCGCCGCTGGAAGGCCGGAGCCCAGGGACGCTCGGCGAATGGTCACACGGATCCATATTCATCCCACCCCGCGCCCATGTCGCCCGGCTTGGGCCCGCGCATCATCCCGGCATGATGCCCAAACGCGACGTCATCCGCAGCCTGCTCGCCAGGCAGATCCCCGACCGTGTCGGCCTGCACGAGCATTTCTGGCCGCACATCCTCGAGAACGCCTGGACCGCCCAGGGCGTTCCGGCGGAGGTCGACTGGGTGGAGCGCTACGGTCTCGACCTGCGCTCGCTGCTCTGGTGCAGCGCTCCTGGCCCGCGCCCGGACCTGGAAGGCGTGATCGAGGAGAACGCCGAGTGGAAGACCAGCCGCGACGCCTGGGGCTCGACCTTCCGCTACTGGAAGCAGAAGAGCGGGACGCCCGAGCACCTCGGCTTCACCTGCACCTCGCCCGAGGTGTGGAAACGCGACTTCCGCGAGCAGTTGCGCAGCATCGACCCGCGCAGCGTCATGGATCTGCCGCGCATGCGCGCCGACTACGCCCGCGCCATGGCCGGCCAGGAGTTCGTCACCTTCAGCGGCCTGTCCGTGTTCGAGGAGCTGCGCCGCATCCTCGGCGACGTGTGCATGCTCGAATCGTTGGCCAGCGAGCCGGACTTCATCGAGGACTTCTGCTCGGTGATCACCGACTGGCATATCCGCTACTGGGATGCCGTCCTGCGCGAGGTCGGCCGCCCGGACGGCTTTCACATCTACGAGGACCTCGGCTACACCCAGGGTCCGTTCTGCAGCCCGAAGATGCACTGCCGCCTGATCCAGCCGCACCACAAGCGATACTTCGGCTTCATCAAGGAGCACCGGCTGCCGCTGATCGTCCACACCTGCGGTGACTTCCGCCCGCATCTCAAGGCCCTGCACGAGGCCGGCGCCGACTGCATCCAGGCGCTCGAGGCCAAGACCGGCATGGACGTCGTCGAACTGGCCAAGGAGTGGAAGGACAAGCTCTGCTTCATGGGCAATCTCGACATCCGCGCCTTCGAGTCCGGCGACCGCGCCAGGATCCGCGACGAGGTCACCTACAAGCTGGAGGGCATGAAGCGGGCCCGCGCGCCGTGGATCTTCATGAGCGACCACTCGATCCCGCCGACGGTCACGGTGGCGGATTACGAGTACGCGCTGGAGCTGTATCGGGCGGGTTGCAGATACTGATCGCCACCCGTCGAGGTTAAGGCCGTGTGAATGGGTCGACTCCGCGGCCCGCGGCCGCGATCATTCCGGCAACGGACCGCCGCACGCCCGGGGCATTGACAGGGCAATGGCTGCCCCTTGCACCGACCAGGGGGGGGCGCGCTATGCTCCCTGACCACGGAGGCCTCATGCGCACCACCTTCCCGCTGACGTTCCTGCTGCTCTGCCTGACCGCACTGATCGCCGCCGAAGAGAAGGTCGTCTTCCGCGGCTCGGTCGCGGTCAAGCCCATCGTCGACGCCTGCGCCAAGGCCTTCGCCGCCACCCATCCCGGCGTCACCGTCGGGGGTGCCGGCTCGACCTCGGATGTCAGCATCCAGGCGGTGATCTCGGGCGAGGCCCAGCTCGGCGCCCTGGTCAAGGACCTGACCCCCGAGCAGAAGGCGGCCAACCCGGACCTGCGTACCATCCCCGTCGCCCTCGATGGTCTGGTGCTGGTGGTGAACAAGGCCAACACCGTCGTCAACATCAGCAAAGCGCAGGTCGTGAGCCTGTTCAGCGGTACCATCGCCAACTGGAAAGACCTTGGTGGGGCTGACGCTGCCGTCCTGCCCGTGGTGCGGATGAAGAGCTTCGCCTCCTCGGCCTTCTTCGGCGGCAGCTTCGGCATCGAATACCAGGAGACCGGCGAAGGCGCGGCCAAGCGCATGCAGCACCGCGCCAAGGGCGCTGCCGATTGGGGATCGGCCATGGCCCTGATCACCGATGACCATCCCAAGGGCTTGGCCAAGGTGGTGACAGCGCCGGAAGCCGTGACCTACGCCCCCTATGGCATCGCCAAGGCCATGGAAACCAAGGGCGCGGCAGTCAAGCTCCTCTCCCTCGACGGCGTCGAGCCGACTCCAGCGACGATCCAGGGTGGCACCTACACGGTGACCCGACCCTGTCTGCTGCTGGTCAAGGGCGAGCCGACCGGCGCACTCAAGGACTTCATCGCCTTCATGACCTCGGCCGAGGGCCAGAAGGTCATCGAGGGCTGCGATTTCGTACCCCTGGCCAACTGATGCGCCTCGGCCTGCGCGCCAAGGTCGTGATCGCCCTGGCCGTGCTCGGCCTGGGCCTGACCGGCTCGGCCCTGCTGCTGATGCAGCGGGGCCAGGTGACCATGGCTCGGGCGGTCGCCGACCGGGCGCAGGCCGCCAACGTCCACACCGCCGAGGCGGCGGCGACCGGCTTCGCCAGCGTCCGCCAGGAGCTGCTGGCGGGCAGCCGGGCCGGTCTGCAGGTCAAGGCCGAAACCCGGGCCCAACTGCTCGCCGAGCTGGCCAAGACGCCGATCCTGACCATGGCCACCGATACCCTTGACGAGTACTGCGCCCTGGTCGGGAAGGATCCGGACGTCGTCGTCGCCTGCGTGCTGAAGCCCGACGGCAATGCCCCACTGTCCTCGTGGTTCGAGGCGCTGAAGACGCCGGGAGCGCCGCAGAGCCTGTCCGAGGCCCTGGCGCGGGCCGGCCTGATCACCAGCCGCATCGAGGCCGTGCAGGACGGCAGCAGATTGGGCATCGCCTTGGTCGCGGTCGCCGATACCGCGGCCAAGGCAGCCGAGACCGCGGTGGGCGCCCGCCTCGACGGCATCGCTGCCGGTCAGCGCGAGGCCTTCGCCGCCCAGCAGGCCGCGATCACCGCCGCGCTGGCGGAGGAGGGCTCCTCCAACCTGCGCAGAGTCGGCCTGGTCTCCGGCTCCATCGCCCTCGCCGCACTGCTCGCCGCCGTGCTGCTGGCCGAGCTCACGCTGCGGCCGATCCGGCGCATGCGTGATGCCCTGCGCGCGGTCGCCGCCGGTCAGCTCGACCTCCGCACCGGTTTCCGCGGCAGCGATGAGATCGGCCAGCTCGCCGAATCGCTGGATGCGACCATCGCCAGCCTCGAGCAGTCGATGGGCGCGATGCGCGAACTGCTCGCCGCCCTGGCCGAGCAGACCAGCCAGGTCGGAGTGGTCTCCATGAGCCTCGACCTCGCCAGCCAAGAGCTCGGCAGCCAGGCGGCGACTTCGGCGGAACAGGCCGGCAAGGCGGACCTGGACGCGACCGGGATCGCCGGGGACATCGCCAGCGTCGCCAGCGGGACCGGCAATGTCCAGGTTTCGATCACCACCATCGCCGGCAACGTCGAATCGATCGCCGGGACCAGCCGCGAAGCCGTGCGGCTGAGCGACGCGGGGCGCGATTCGATCGGCCGCCTCGCCGCCAGTTCGGCCAAGATCGGCGAGATCACCGCCCTGATCAGCTCCATCGCCAACCAGACCAATCTGCTGGCGCTCAACGCCACCATCGAGGCGGCCCGGGCGGGCGAGGCCGGCCTCGGATTCGCCGTCGTCGCCGGCGAGGTCAAGCATCTGGCCAGGCAGACCGCCGACGCCACCGGCAGGATCTCCGGGCAGATCGATGAGATGCAGCGGCAGGCGACCGCCGCCGCCGCCGACATCGCCCGCATCGTCGAGGTCATCCGCGCCATCGACAGTGCCCAAGCCAAGCTGGCCAGCGAAATCGAACAGCAGCAGGCGATGACCAGCGAGATATCCAGCGCCGCCGACCAGGCGGCCGGCCGTAGCGCCAGCATCGCCGGCAGCATCCGCGCCGTGGCCGAGGCGACGCGCACCTCATCGCAACGCGTCACCGAGATGCTGGAGGCAGCCGGTCAGCTGCATCGCCTGGCCGAGAGCCTGAGCGCCTCGCACGCCCGTGCCCAGCAGGTGTTGGGCGGCTGAACCCGGAGCGGACCGATCCTGGCTGCCGGGCCCTCCGGCAGCGGGCTCCTACTTCTTCATCCGCACCAGCACGAGTCCATCCCGCCCGGCGTCGAACGAGTCGCCTGCCAGCCGGTCCGGATTCTCGACCGCGACGTTCTCCCACTTGGTCGGGTCGCCACCCCAGCGGATGATGATGCGCTCCTTCTCGACCTGCCAGACGCCGTTGAACACCAGCGGCCCGGCCGTCGCCCTGGCCGACTTGTCAGCCATGATATCGACCTGGGCCATGACTCCGTTGGTCTTGCTCATCTGCCATGAACCGACGGCTATCCTGGCTGGATCCCTGCCTGCCGGCCGATCCTCGCCAAGCAATCCGGCGGCGTCGACCTCCTCCGCCTTCTTCAGCTCCTCGATGCGCGCCTTGACCGCCAGGGCAGCGTCGAGATCGCCCGACTTGGTGACGGCGGACTGGGCCTTCTCCAGCTCCTTGATCGCCTTCTGGCGCTCGACCGAACGCTGCTTGGCGGCATCCGCATCGATCCTGGCTTCGGCCTTGGCCAAGCGGTCGACCACGGCCTGGGCGGCCGGCGGCAGCTTGGCCGGCTCGGTCGACTCTCCGGCGAGCAGGGCCATGGTGGCCAGTAAGGAGATCAGGGCGGATCGCAGCATGGCGTGAGGCTCCGTGTAGTTGTACGGGGAGACCGGCCGCGCGTTACCGGACGCTGGAGCCCGGCCAACGCCGTGGCAGCCTCCGGACATGTCCAAATTCCTCCTCTCCCTGCTCGTCGGCCTGATCGCCGGCCTGCTCGCCGCCTGGTGGTGGCTGGGCGGCAGCCCGCGCACCCTCAACCAGCCGAGCGAGCGGCTGTTCGCCTGGGTCGAGGTCTCCTCGGCCGAGCAGTTGCCGGTCGATGCCGGCGGCAAGCCGTGGATCATCGGCTGCACCGTCCATCTGCGCAACTTCACCACCTCGACCACCAGCGTGACCGTGCCGGCGCAACGCTTCCTCCTGGTCCTCGGCAACGGCTCGACCGTCGTCGGCCATCTCGCCGAACCCGCCACGGTCACGGTCGGCGAGCAGCAGACCGCATCGGTGGCCCTGCCCAAGGTGTCCTTCTTCAGCCGCTCGCAGGATGCAGCCAGCGTCATCCTCGCCCTCGATGAAGGCGATGGCCTGCGCCTGGTCGCCGCCCCGGTGGGCGACGCGCCGGTGAAGCCGAAGGAGGAGCAGGTCGAGGAGAAGAAGGCGGAGCCGGAGAAGAAGTAGGTCCTGGGACCGACCAGCTCCAGCTCGTCGGTCCCAGGGCCTCAGTTGACCGACGGCTCCGGCAACCCCTGCCCGCCATCCAGCAGCCGGCGCCAGAGTTCGGCCGGCGGCGCGACGAGCAGGTGATCGAGCTGTCCGGGCCGCACCAGCCACGAGCCCTGCTCCAGTTCGTGTTCCAGCTGACCCTGGCCCCAGCCGGCATGGCCGAGGAACAAACGCGGCCCGCTGCGGTCCGCGCCCTCGGCGAAGCGTTCCGCCAGGGCGGCGACCTCGCCGCCGATGGCCAGGCCGACGCTCAGGCGCTGGCAGCCGTGCAGATCGGTCAGGCCATGCAGCAGCAGGCCGCGGTCGCGCTCGACCGGGCCGCCCTCGGCCGCGACCAGGGACTCGGCAAGGCCGGCGGGGAC
>JFJP01022219.1_pt1 | contig 15873 bp, 17 predicted proteins | sample 431651 | NCBI WGS metagenome assembly JFJP01 (sample SAMN02602958, study PRJNA72255) | Microbial mat metagenome, whole genome shotgun sequencing project. | biome: fresh water; feature: sink hole; material: water; isolation source: purple microbial (photo- and chemosynthetic) mats found in... | reverse complement strand
GCCGCCCTTAACTTAATGGCATTGTACCCCGGCCCCTCCCCGAAGGGGAGGGGAGAACACTCCCCCTCTCCTTCGGAGAGGGGGCCGGGGGGAGAGGTGGGGGGCCGGGGGGTGGGTGTGAGGCGGCTTGTTACGGAAATCCCGTTGCGATTCGGGGAATCCGCCTTGAAATGCCCGTTACAATCTCATAATTGATAGTGCCTATTTTTTCAGCGATTTCATCGGCTGTGATTTCCTCATCGCCCTGTCTGCCGATAATAACCGCCTCATCTCCCAGCCCGACGTTGCCCCGCAGCGCGGTCACATCAATCAGAGACTGATCCATGCAGATTCGCCCCACCTGCGGACAGCGCAGACCGTGAATCAGCACTTCCATTTTGCCGGAAAGGAGTCGGCTGATGCCGTCGCCGTATCCGAGAGGAATCGAGGCGATCAGCGAAGGTTTGTCTGTATGAAATGTGTGTCCGTAACTCAGTCCTGTTCCGGCAGGTACTTCTTTCAGAAACGTAATGCGGGTTTTCCATGTCAGCACCGGTTTCAGCTCGTTGACCAGCGGATTCTGCATTGAAAGAGAAGGCTTGAGACCGTATATGGAAATTCCGGGACGCGCCGCATCAAAAGCAGCATCCGGAAGATCGAAAATGCCTGCACTGTTTGCCAGATGATATATTGAAATTCCGTATCCCTGAGATATTTTTCTGATCTGCCGGAAAATTTCAATCTGTCGGAGGGAAAAGGATTTGTCTGCTTCGTCAGCACGGGGGAAATGACTCATGATTCCTTTTACAAAAATACCGGGCAAATCACGGCATCGTCTTAGAAATTCAGTCACTTCATCAGGACGGATGCCCACTCTTCCCATGCCGGTATCCACTTTGAGATGCACGGCAATCTGTTTTCGGAACTTTGACGCGGCGCGGGAAAGACTTTCGATCATTTCAACAGTACAGACCGCCGGCTCAAATCCGTATTCGGCAATACATTCACTGTGTTCCGGCAGCATCGCTGACAGCACGATAAAAGTTGCTTTCAGCCCGGCATCTGCCAGTTCCGCGGCTTCAAAGCTGTGCGCCACACACAGGGTTTTATAACCCAGGCTGATGAGATGAGAGCCGATAACTTCTGCTCCGTGTCCGTAAGCATTCGCCTTGATCGCGGGCCACAGGGGGCGATTTCCTGCCAGTTGCTGAAGCAGTTTCATATTGCGGGTTAAATAATCAAGGCGGAGAAAAATTTGTGTGGAATGTGTCATAAGGGGTAAGCGGTAAGCGGTAAGGGGTTATGGGTGAGAGGCTGTCGGCTGAATGCCGACAGCATTGCACATGCACACCACCTGAGATTAGCGTTTTGAAAACTGAAAACGGGCTCTGGCGCCTCTCTGACCGTATTTTTTCCGCTCTTTGACTCTGGGATCCCGTTTGACGAAACCGGCTCTTTTGAGGGCCTGTCTGAAGTCGGGGTTGATTATCATCAGTGCTTTGGTGATACTGTGCCGAATGGCACCGACCTGTCCTGCAAACCCTCCTCCCGTCACCTTGATGCTGATATCATAAGCACCCGCGGTGTTGGTAAGCGTAAGCGGCTGTGTCATAATGATTTTTGCGGATTCAATCGGAAAATATTCTTCCGCAGGCCGCTCATTGATAATAATTTCACCCTTTCCGGGCTTCAACCACGTTCTGGCAATCGCGGTTTTTCGTTTTCCTGTCGCGTAATAAATCGTTTCTTTTTCCATTGTCTGTTTTTGATTCCATGCCTCCGCAACCGGAGGCGGCGTGTTAAAGTAGGAAAACACGGAAATGACATTTTTTTCCTGTTTTCTCGTTCCACGCTCCGCGTCCGGTTGAATGTAAAACGCCCAAGCTAAAAATAGACATCTGTTTTTAGCCAGGGCCGTTCTACGTTTCCGGTTGAATGTAAAACGGGTTTGAAACCCGTTTCCACTCGGAGCATGGGGGCAAGAAAAAAACCGCTTTACTTTTTTTCATTCCCGTGTTTTCAAAATAAAAAAAAACTGTATTTTCTGATGTAAAAATGCAGTTTCTTGCAAAAGAAATTTCTCTGCCTTATACTTCCAGAACTTCGGGCTGCTGCGCCTCATGCGGATGCTTATCCCCCACATAAACCTTCAGCTTTTTGCAGAGTTTCTTTCCCAGCTTGTTTTTGGGCAGCATCCCTTTTACCGCAGAACGGATGACCTCTTCAGGTTTCTGTTCCAGCAGTTTCTTGGCGTTGATTTCTTTGAGTCCGCCGATATAACCGGTGTGCCGATAATAAATTTTCTTTTCCAGCTTTTTGCCGGTCAGCACAATTTTATCGGCGTTAAGAACAATCACACTGTCGCCCGTATCCGCATGGGGAGTGAACAAAGGATTGTGTTTTCCTCTGATCCGGGCGGCGATTGCTGTCGCAAGCCTCCCCAGAATTTTGCCTTCCGCATCAACCACCCACCATTTGTCCGGATTGTCCGAACTTTTTGCACTGTACGTGTATTTTTTCATTGTGTTTAAAACTCCTGTTCATAAATAGAATCTGAATTTTTAAAATAAAAGACAGGCTTATGTCAAGAAAAAAAAATATTTTCTCTGAAAACAGAATACAGAATTGACACCGAAGCCGTTTTTTCATATACAATTTTTACAGATTTTGTTTCTCCCGGAGACGCCCCCGGCTCAAATCAGACGCGCAGAGAAAAAAGACTCTTCCGCTGTCTGAACTGTGATTCGTCTGATTTGTCTGAATACTCTGAATTTCAATCAGATTCATCAGAATAATCAGACGAATCACAGTTCGGACAAAGGGTAAGCACGGGGGCTTACCCCTACGGCGTCTTTGCGAGAATTTTATTTTACCTCAATCAGCGGAAAATATATGCAAATAATACAACCTCTTGAAATCGAAGTCAAATTTTATGTGACAGACATAAGCGCTCTGCGCGACAGAATCCTTGCAGCGGGTGCGGTCAGCGCAGGGCGTATTTTTGAAAATAATATACGATTTGAAGATATAAATCAAAGTTTAATTAAAAAAAATTGCCTGCTGCGGCTGCGGCAGGATACAGGCGCAAAACTCACCTTCAAATCCACGCCGCCTCCGGAAGACAATCAGTTCAAGATACGCAGAGAGCTGGAGGTCGGGGTCAGTGACTTTTCCGCCATGTACAGCATATTGGAATCGCTGGGTTTCCATAAGGAACAGACTTATCAAAAATGGCGGGAATCTTTTGTGATAAACGGAACGCATCTCTGCATAGACGAAATGCCTTACGGGAATTTTCTGGAAATCGAGGGCGAAAAAGAAAATATCAGGGCTTGGGCGCATCAGCTCGGTTTGCAGTGGGAAAAAAGGATTCTTCCCAGTTATCTGAAAATTTTCAGTATCATAAAAGAAAAACAGCATCTGGTTTTTTCTGACCTTACATTTGACAATTTTAAACATATTGCAGTGGATTTCACGGAATATCTGCCGCTGATCGAAGCCGGGGAATAAAAATAATGTTTTCAGTCATCACTTTCAATCTGCGTTTCGGACTGGCAAATGACGGTCCCAACAATTGGGACACGCGCAAAAAACTTTTTCCCGCTCTTTTTGAAAAATATCAGGCGGATTTTATCGGATTTCAGGAAGCAAATGATTTTCAGGCGGATTTTCTGAAAGAAATTCTGAATGAATATAAGATGATCGGAGAAAGGAGACCCGCGCCCCGATTCTGGCAGAACAATCTTATTTTTTACAGATCCGCGTGGGAATGTATTCATAAGGAACATTTTTTTCTGAGTCCCACGCCGGATATTCCGAGCCGTTCCCGAAACAGCCGCTGGGCCCGGCAATGCACCGTCGGTGTGTTTGAAAAATCCGCTTATCGCCTGATATGCGTCAATACGCATTTTGATTTTGATGCCCAAGTTCAGAGCGAAAGTGCTGAAATCATCATGCAGCGGCTCTCGCGTCTGCCGGACAATGTGCCTGCCGTGATTACGGGCGACTTCAATGCTGATCCGTCCCGGCGCTGCCATAAAATTTTTACCGGCGAAGTCTCAGCCGGAGCGCGACTTTATTTCAAAAATGCTTTTGCACCGTCTTTTCCCGGCACCTATCACGGATTTACCGGCAAAACCGACGGCGACCACATTGACTGGATTCTTTACCGGGGACAGATATTTCCCGAACATGCTGCCGTTATATGGGATGCCGGCGAGGGCATTTATCCTTCGGATCATTTTCCGCTTTGGGCAAGTTTCAGGGAGGGAATTTAAACGAATCAATTTTACGACTGTTGTGGATAAATATAATGATCCGCTTTTGTTTTTCTGCCACAGACGCACACAGACATGCACAGACCGATTTCCGCCTCTGAATATAATTTCTTGAATGATAAGGAATCATTCTTATTTTATATAGAAAATCAAATATATTCGGGAGGCAGGCTATGAATGAAAATAAAATAAAAATCGGAAATCTTACAAAAGTGACGCTCGGCATTGAAGCCGGAGCATCTTCGGATGACAATAGTCCGAGGCAGGAAGCCTTTTCTTTTGAATTTATCTTCGGTCTGGGTACGGCAGGACTGACGCCTTTTGAATGCGAGTTAGCCGACAAAGCTGAAGGAGATGAAATTTTTCTGAATTTGAAACAGGCGCATCTCCGCAACACTTTTGAACATATCTGTTTTCCATTGCATCAGCTTTCGGGACAGACGGATAATTTTTCGCTGAAAGCGCGAGTCCTCAAAGTAATTCCGGCAGAAAACCGGGAGGTGATAAAGGCACTGGCGCAGATGGCTGCCTGCGATCACGGAGACGGAGCCTGCGGAGATTCCTGCTGTCATTTTCATTAACCTGATGAAGTTTCTCGCAAAGACGCAGAGAAAAGCTTTTTTTTTGAACGGTTCTGCTTTGCGCCTTTGCGAGAAACTTTTTCATTTCCGAGGGCAGGCGGCCTTCCCTTACATAACTTTTTCCAGAAGCCAGAAAAGAAACATGCCCAGAACCACGGTTCCGCCGAGAGATTTTGTTTTCACTGCAAAAAGAAAAGTCGGAATTGCCGCCAGCAGTTCGGGGCGAAATATCTCGATGTGTCTCGGACTGCCTGCGGTGATGAGTTCCGGCAACAGCAGCGCGCTCAGAATGGCGGCAGGAATCAGATCGAGCCATTCAATAATAAGCGGCGGAAGCTTCCGTTTTGACAGGAAAAAAAGCGGAATCCAGCGGGGAATATAGGTGACAAGCCCCATGCCGACAACAAGTATCAGATATTCAGATTTAATCATAATCTTCTTTTTTGAGAGATAAAGTTTCTCGCAAAGTTCGCAAAGTTTTTTTATAAAAAGCTTTTCTTTGCGTTCTCTGCGCCCTTTGCGAGAGATAAAATTTCTCGCAAAGCACGCATCTGTTTTCAGCCGGGCCGCAAAGAAAATAAAGGATTTTTCTTATAAAAATCTTTGCGCTCTCTGCGCTCTTTGCGAGAAACAAAATTAAAGTCTCTTAAATGCGAGCATCAGCGTTGCCGCCAGCACAGACGCCAGCACAACATAGATATTTCCGGGAATTATCAGCGAAAAAATAACGGATAAAACGCCGGCAAGAATCGCTGTGATCAGATGTTTTCTCCCCCGAATCTGAAATATGAGCAGACAGATAAACATGGCAACGAGCGCGTAGCCGATTCCGAATGCCCGCTCCGGAATGAACTGTCCGCCGTAGCCGCCGATCACCGTGCTTGCCACCCATGCCATGTTGGCGATGTGATTGACGACCAGCGAGCGGTTCAAATCCCAGCCGCCCTCCCTGAATCGTGCAAGATTGATCGCAAAACTTTCATCTGTAACGCCGTAGGCAAAAAGCGAAAGCTTCTTTCTGTCCGAATTGCCCAGAAAAACCGCCAGCGACGAACTCATCAGCAGATGTCTGATATTGACGATAAAAGTGGTGAGGATGATGGAAGCGGCTGCCGCGCCTGCGGAAAGCATGGATACAGCGATAAACTGGGAACTTCCCGCAAAAACAAACAGTGACATCAGACCGATTTCAAGGGGCGTCAGACCGGCTTTGCGGGCAAGCACGCCGAAAGCAATACCGATGGGAACATATCCGACACAGACAGGCCAGACCGCTGCCCATCCCTGCATGAGTGTATTTTTATTTTCTTTCGTGTTTTCCTGTTTCATCTTTTTGTGTTTCATATTTCGTACTTTCGCCAAAACATAAAAACAGACTTCGTGCTTTCACGGTTCATTTTTTTACCACATTTTTTCCCTGTCAGAAAGAAAAATCTTGACAGAATTATTTTTTCCAAATATATACATTGAGTTTTTGATGATCGCAATCGCAATATATTGAAATCCCTGTTTGGGAGTATCTGTGCTTCCGAATAAGGGTTTTTTTTTGCTTTTACCGTAAAGTCCGGACCATGATTTGTAGGATTTTAAGGATTTACATGATTTTGTTTACCTGCCTTCCGGATACGAGGCGCGGCGGCAGATCCCGCGAGAAAGCTCAGATTTGCCGATCTGAACCGAAAGAAAGCGGAAAGTCATTTCTTCTCGGTTTCTTAATCCTCAATATCTCTAAATTCTCATAAGCTTTTGAAATTACTGATACAGACATTCATCATCAACGATATAAGTGATGTACAGCTTTTTTTTAACCGCAAGGGACACAAAGATCACAAAAGTCAGAGACTCCTTAGTGTTCTTTGTGCCTTTTTGCGGTTAAAAAAAAATTGTGTTTGAAAAAATCGTAGGGGCAACCCCCTGTGGTTGCCCTGTGCTTGGTTGCCTATTTGCAGGGTAAGCACAGGGACTTTACCCCTACGGACATTTTATTAAAATCTGGTCGCAAATTATGGTCGTTAAATATATAATTTTTTACACATTTTTTGTACAAAGGAAGGATTATGAAGAGCGATATTAGAAAAGTCAGAAACATCGGCATCAGCGCGCACATTGATTCCGGCAAAACAACGCTTACGGAACGCATTCTCTTTTACACCAAACGCATCCATGCCATTCACGACGTGAAGGGAAAGGACGGCGTAGGCGCGACCATGGATTCCATGGAACTTGAGAAAGAGCGGGGCATCACCATTGCTTCGGCTGCCACTTTCTGCGAATGGCGGGAGCATGAAATCAATATCATTGACACGCCCGGGCATGTGGATTTTACCATAGAAGTGGAACGCTCCCTGCGGGTGTTGGACGGCGCGGTTCTGGTGCTGTGTTCGGTGGGCGGCGTGCAGTCCCAGTCCATCACGGTTGACCAGCAGATGAAACGCTACAAAGTTCCCTGTCTGGCATTCATCAACAAATGCGACAGAAGCGGCGCGAATCCTTTCCGGGTCATTCAGCAGTTGAAAGAAAAGCTGGGACACAATGCCGTTGCCCTGCAAATCCCCATCGGTTTGGAAATGCACTTTGAGGGTATTATTGATCTGATTGCCATGAAAGCCCTTTATTTTGAAGGCGATAACGGCGAAAATGTCCGTGCGGAAGAGATTCCCGAAAATATGCTTGCCGAAGCCCGTGAAAAACGGGAAGAACTGATTGACGCCGCGTCCATGTTTTCCGATGAACTCATGGAAGCCGCGCTGGAAGGACAGGTCACAGAAGAAATGCTGCTGACCGCCGTCCGCAGAGGCACGCTCACCCGTGAACTCACGCCGGTGTTGATGGGTTCTGCCTATAAAAACAAAGGTGTACAGCCCTTGCTGACCGCTGTTACCGATTTTCTGCCCTGTCCCTCGGATGTTGAAAATGAGGCGATTGACATGGATCATGACCATGCGTCGGTCATTCTTTCCAGCGATCAGGGAAAGCCCATGGTCTCGTTTGCATTCAAATTAGAAGACGGGCAATACGGGCAACTGACTTATATCCGGGTGTATCAGGGAACCCTTGCCAAAAGCGACACGATTATCAACATCCGCACCGGCAAAAAGGTGAAGGTGGGCAGAGTGGTGCGTATGCACGCGAATCAGATGGAAGAAATTCAGAAAATTCCGGCAGGCTATATCGGCGCGCTCTTCGGAATTGACTGCGCTTCCGGGGACACCTTTGCCGCGCCGGGCGTCAACATGACCATGACGTCCATGTATGTTCCGGAACCCGTGATTTCCCTTGCCATCGCGCCCAAAGATAACAAATCGGAAATCAATATGTCCAAGGCATTGAACCGCTTTACCAAAGAAGACCCGACATTTAAAACCTTTGTCAGCGAAGAAACGGGCGATACGATTATCTCCGGAATGGGCGAACTGCATCTGGAAGTTTACATTGAGCGGATGCGCCGGGAGTATAATGCCGAAGTCATCACGGGCGCGCCCCGGGTCGCATACCGGGAAACCATTACCCGGAAAGCGGAATTTAATTACATCCATAAAAAACAGACCGGCGGCTCGGGTCAGTACGGTCGGGTGGCAGGATATATCGAGCCTTTTTCCGATGGCGATTTTGAATTTGAAAACAGAGTGACGGGCGGCTCCATTCCCACCCAGTATATTCCGGCATGTGAAAAAGGCTTTCGGAAATGCCTTGTAAAAGGTCCGAAAATGGAATTTCCGGTTACGGGTGTCAGGATTGCGATTAATGACGGCGCGTCGCATTCGGTTGACTCTTCCGATATGGCGTTTCAGGCAGCCGCGCGGGGTGCCTTTTTAGAAGGTTATGCCAAAGCCGGCGCGATTGTTCTTGAACCGATTATGAAGGTGGTTGTGGAATCTCCCACGGAGTTTCAGGGACCGGTCATGGGTTCTTTGAACCAGCGGCGCGGCATGATCGTGGGCGCGCAGGACGAGGGACATATCTGTGTGATCGAGTCTCAGGTTCCGCTTGCAGAGATGTTCGGTTATTCCACCGTTCTGCGGTCTCTGACGCAGGGAAAAGCGCAGTTCACCATGGAATTTTCCGCTTATAAGCAGGTTCCCAAAAGCATTGAGGAAGAACTGATTAAAAAAGCCGCGGAAAATAAAAAGCATGTGGCATAGCAGGGGAATTGAGAATTGAGAAGTGAGAAGTGAGAAATAGTTATACCAATTCGCTTTCAAAAACCGTGTTTTCCGTAAAACCGCTTTTCAATACCAATTCGCTTTCAAAAACCGTGTTTTCCGTAAAACCGCTTTTCAAGCGGTTTCAGCGATTTGAAAAATCGCTGTACGGTCTGAAAATGCCCATATTTGAAAGCGAATCCGTATTACTTCTCATACCGATCCGATTTCAGCATTGTTTCTCACTTCTCAATTCTCAATTTTTTATTACTATGGTTATTTATCTTTCAGAAAGGAAATACAGGATGGAAAAAAAAGAGTTTGTTTTTCGTAACCCGCTGAGACTGATGGGATATGAGACAGAAGATATTCTTCCTCCGGGAGGGTTCGGAGCTGTTCTTGCCCGCGCCGGTCTCGGAAAAACAGCGATTCTCGTGCAACTGGCTTTGGACAGCCTGCTGCACAGCAAAAATGTCCTTCATATCAGCCTCGCGGATCCGGTGAAAAAAGTCTGTCTCTGGTATGAGGAAGTTTTCCGCAATGTTGCGGATCATTACGGTATTCAGCAGACAGATCATATATGGGAAACGATTTTGTCCCACCGTCTGATTATGACATTCAATATTGACAGTTTCAGTGTGCCGAAACTTGAAGAAAGGCTGACAGACTTTGCAGAGCAGGCAATTTTTCTGCCCCGGGTGGTTCTGATTGACGGGTTCCGCTTTGATGAAGCCGAAGCAAGAAAATCGCTTCCCGATCTGAAGAAATTGGCGGAAAATAACGGGCTGCATGTCTGGTTCACCGTGCGGACCCATCGCCATATTCCCCCGGGACCTGACGGCATTCCTCCCGCACTGTCCGACGTGATGGGACTCTTCAATGTGGTGTTTCAGCTTCAGCCCGACGGAAAAGAAATCCGCCTCCTTGATCTCAAAGGCGGAAACGCTCACCCGGAGGCGTCTCCGCTGCTGCTGGACCCTTCCACAATGCTGATAAAAGACCGTGCCAGCGCCTGACCATTCCGGAGTACTGTAGAACGGCCCGGCTAAGAATAGACCTGTTTTTAACCCGGGCTGTTTTACTGTGTTCAAGAATGTAGAACGGGTTTAAAACCCGTTTTACCACTCCGGACACGGCGTGAATTAAATAACAGTGAAATGAATTGCCTGAGGCGAATCCGGTGTGACCTTGCGCCCGAGTCCGATAATGCCGCTGCCGTGGATAGGCAATTCATCCTGTTTGAGATTCATGCCTTTTTTTCCGACAATAAACACATAAGTGCCGTTGGTACTCTGGTCAATGAGCAGAAATTTGCCGTTACGGTATTCAAATCGGGCATGAGAGCGGGAAACGCGGTTATCCTGCACCACCAGATCATTGTGACGCTGGCGTCCCATGGTCGCGGCGGGGCGCTCCTGACTGATTTCAATAATATGGTCATGGAACCGCAGTTCAAGCAGACGCAGGGGCGGCGATTGGTGTGTCGCCTGCGGTTCCGACATCTGCGTGACAGGAAGCAGCAGTATGGTATCACAAACCCTGCATCGGGGAGGGGGATCCGTGTCAATATTGATATGATCCGTCTCGATCTCGTTTTTTGTACCGCATTCCTCACAAAAGACAAGCATGATGACTGTCTCCCTTCCGGATGCCTGATACCGTTGCGGTTATTGTCTTTCTCTCCATCGTTTCAATTCTTCTCTGTCAATGCAGAGCGGCCCGGGTTAAAACAGACAACCCGCTTTACTGAGGATGTGCTGTAGAGCGGCCCGGGTTAAAACAGACAACCCGCTTTGCAGATGTTATTGTCTTTCTCTCCATCGTTTCAATTCTTCTCTGTCAATGCAGAGCGGCCCGGGTTAAAACAGACAACCCGCTTTGCAGATGTTATTGTCTTTCTCTCCATCGTTTCAATTCTTCTCTCAGGGCTTTGAATTCGGACTGAATGGTCCGGTGAATTTCTCTCAGCATCTGCACAACGGCATCCTGATGACTGTCCGTATCTGTCCGGAGCGGTTCGTTATACGCGACAACCGGTTCTTCCTGAACTGAGCCGGGAAATCGGGACGGTATCGGCGCGGAAATGCCGACTTCCTCTTCTTCTGCATAGCTATGCTCAGGCGCATGAGATGCCGGTGCGGGTTTTTCCTCCGTTTTCAGAGGAGAATCCGATTTTCCTGTGATAATATCTTTTAATTTTTTATACTTGTTTACTTCGCTGACCAGCAGTTTTTTCTTAGCTGCCTCATTCATATCCGGAGATGCTGTCACTTTCTCAAGATTCTCGAAAACAGAGTTCAGCAAACTGATGGAGTCGGGATGGGATTCCGCCTTTTTTTTCTGGATATACTTACCCAATGAATCCAGTAATTGCAGAAAAGCGACGATAATTTTATCCTCTTTGCATGTCACTTTCAGCTTTTCAATCTCTTCGCCCAATTTCTGCATGACCTCATCGCTTATTTCCCATTCTAATGATAAAATAACAGATTTGAGATCGTTAATCAGGGAATTTTCTGCTTTCACGGTTTTCATTTCTTCCCCTTCCTGTTCCCATGCACCGGATTCAAAGTGAGAGGCGGGGCCGCCTTTAAGTTCAACAACGTCCTGTTCGTCTTCTCCCCCGGCAAGACCGCCTCCTCGGTTCTCCGCCTCTGTTCTTTTATTTCCGAAAGAAGCGCCCTGCCGGTCATCATCATTGTCTCCGAAGAGATCATCAAGGCGGCCGTTTACTTCGGCAGCGATTGTGCCATCTTTATTGGAGCCCAATTGTTTACCCTCCTGAGAGTCTCAGATGAAAAAAAGCCCTGATCTTAGCCCTGACCTGATTTGCAGACTGCATGTCCGCCTGACAGGGCAGCCTGTGACAGCCTGTAAGACATGGCGGATTTTTTACCGTAAATGCTTTATTTTTTCAACCGCCTCTCCGATTTTCAGACGCAGCAATCCCAGCGACAGTTCTTTTCCGACGATGGAAATCAGAAGAAACTCATTGTTCACCCTGCTGAAGTGAATACTTTCCTTTTCGCCTTTGTGGAAGAGCAGAGAAAATTCGTTCTCTCCGACAATTTTCGCCATGGTATCAACTGCGGCAAAATTTGCCGATGCCAGCGCCGCCAATGAGTACAGATCATGCTCACAGGTCCCGTCATCGCATTTTGCCACGATATTTCCTGCCATGTCAATCAGCAGAACACTGCGGATGCCGCTTTTGACAAGGTACTCCCTCAGCACATTTTCAATATGATCCAATTCTTCCTGATTCAGCGTGTAATCAGTAAAAACAACATGGTCGTCATAATTGGAACCCAATTTCATTCCCTCCTATTTCAGAACCCTGTTATTTTAAAACAGATTGCAGGGAAGTCATGGTCAGGGAGATAATTTTTTTCATGGTCGCCACCACATTGTCGCCGGTCGCGGCGCTGGCAGGAAAAAAAGGAACTTTCAACTGGCTGTTGAGGTCTTTTTCCATTGTTTCCAGTGACAGCAGCGGAATCCCCTGCGCTTCAAGGTCCCGTTTGTTGTATTGCAGCACCAGCGGTATCTTGAAAATGCTTTTTTTGTATGTTGCCAGATTTTCCTGAAGGTTTTTCAGGGAAAGGATATTTTTTTTCCGCTGTTCCTCCTGAGAGTCCGCAACAAACACCATGCCGTCCACACCCTTGAGAACCAGCCGTCGGGTCGCATCGTATTTGACCTGTCCCGGAACCGTGTATAACTGTATTTTCACATCATATCCCATGATCTTTCCGATGTCAAAAGGAAGGAAATCAAAAAAGAGCGTCCGGTCTCCGTGAGTCTTGATACTGACCATATCCGACTTGATTCTGTCCCTGAATTTCTTGTAAATGTATTCGAGGTTGGTGGTTTTGCCGCCCCTGCCAGGCCCGTAATAAACGACTTTTGCCTGAACCTCTTTGGTCCTCATATTAACAAATGCCAAAACAGTTCCCTCCTCACCGCGATGTATTAATCAAATAGTGACATTCCGTAAAAAGAAACCCCCCGGCTCCCGGCACATCAGTGTTTCCATACCTTATGGATTTTATCAACAGCTTCAGCAACTTTGAGCCGCAGCAATCCCAGAGACACTTCTTTTCCGAATATGGTGATGAGCAGGAAATCGTTGTCAACCTTGCTGAAATGGATATTTTCATTTTCTCCTTTGTGGAAGAGCAGGGAAAACTCTTCTTCTCCGACAATTTTTGCCATCGTATCAACTGCTGCAAAGTTTGCGGATGCCAGCGCTGCCAGCGAATAGAGGTCATGCTCGCAACGTCCGTTATCCCGCTGTGCGATAATATTGCCGGCCATGTCAATCAGTAAGGCACTGTGGACACCGCTTTTAACCAAGTCCTGGTCAAGGACATTTTCTATCCTTTCCAAGTCTTCCTGGCTCAGGGTATAATCCGTAAAAGTGACATTGTCGTCATAATTGGATCCCAATTGTTTTTCCTCCTAAGTTCAATTCATTTTTTAAGGAAGTCATTATCTGATATATATTTCATTTTCAGGGCTTTCCCGCTTTTTTGTCTGTGATTTTCCGCAGGGGGGCATGAAATGCCATTTTTAACACAAAGGCTGAAATAACCGATAGCATATTTAAGAATATTATATCCCATTCTTTTGCCGATGTCAAAAAAATCGCTTACAGCACACAGAATTTACCGGAATTGACAACTCGTTAAAACCTGAGTCCGATATAAGCCCTGCGTTTCCCTCTTTGCAAAAAGGGGAAGCCCCCAGGCTGCATAACATGATGTATTCAAACATTTTTACATTTACAACATCGGCAATTCCGCATATATTGGACATTATCGGAAATAAGCGGCTGCCCCCCCCTTTTTTTTTATTAAAAACGATATTAAAAACGATATTAAAATCGGTCTCGCAAAGGACGCAAAGAGCGCAAAGGACGCATCAGTAAAGCGCCCGGCTTAAAACAGACTCTGTTTTCAGCTTGGGTCGCTTTAAAGCGATTTGGTCTATTTTAAGCCTGGCGCTTTACTGAGACCCCTCTGCGCCAAAGCTAAGACCAAAGCTAAGAATAGACGCGAGAACCTTTTTTTATTTCCGATAATGTCTGTTGCGTTTATATTCATAACAAATCGTACAGAGCCGTGTCAATATTTCAGAATAAAACACACTGCTGTTTATCCTCACATCTGCTGACCGGACATAGCTGATCCTGTAAAATATAAAAAAATCTTTTGTAAACGGGAATCTTCTTTGACAAGAACAGCTCTGTGGCATAATATAATTTTATATTTTGAAAAGTTCAAAGAAAAAAACTTGAAAATGAATCTGTTCCGCAATAAATTTTTCGGAGAATCTTGCCGCGTTGAAAAAATTATTCATTTCCATTTTGATTGTTCTGTCAGTGCTTGCCGCTGCTTTCTGTTATGTTTTCAATGATATTATGCAATATGGACGCCTGCCCGCCGGCGCAGCGCAGACAGAGGTTTTTTTAGACATCGGCCCTGGACAGCATTTCAATGTCACCTCGGAACTTCTGCATCAAAAGGGGCTTATTAAGCATCCGCTTAAATTCAAACTCCTTGCCAGAATCAAAAACGCCGACAAAAAAATCAGAGCCGGGGAATACTGTCTTTCCGCCACGATGCCGCCGAATGAAATCCTTGAAATTATGACAAGCGGAAAAATTTTTCTCCGCAAGCTGACGGTTCCCGAAGGTGACAATATATATCAGATTGCCGCAGCCGTCAGCCGCTCAGGGCTGGGAACGGAAAGCGATTTTTTACAGGCGGCGACAGACCCTGATCTTGTCCGCAAAAAAGGAATTGAAGCGCAGACCTTTGAAGGCTATCTTTTCCCGGATACATATTATTTTCCCAAAGGCGTGAAGCCGGAAAAAATCATTGCCACGATGGTAAAACGCTTTCACGGCATTTTCAGCCATGAGTGGGAAAAACAGGCGCAATCCCTGAATTTTTCCGTGCATGAGACTGTTACCCTTGCCTCTGTCATTGAAAAAGAAACCGGCGTTGCCGAGGAACGTCCTCTCATTTCTTCGGTTTTTCACAACCGCCTGAAAAAAGGGATGCGTCTTGAGAGCGATCCCACTGTGATTTACGGGATCAAAGATTTTGACGGCAATATCACCCGCAGGCATCTTGAAACCCTGACGCCGTACAATACTTATAAAATCAAAGGTCTGCCTCCGGGTCCCATTGCAAATCCGGGGCAGAAAGCAATTGAAGCCGCGCTTTATCCTGCGGATACAGCGTTTCTTTTTTTTGTTTCAAAAAATGACCATACCCATCAGTTTTCAACAAATTTAACAAATCATAGCAGAGCTGTAGAAAAATATCAATTGTCAAGGTGACAAATAATGAATTTTGCGTCTTTTTCAGAAGAACAGTTGGCGGGGCAGCGGCTGACGGTAGGTTTTGACGGGACTGATCTGAACAGCGATCTGAAATTTCTGATTGATACCGTAAAAATCGGGGGTGTCATTCTGTTTTCGAGAAATCTGCTGAATCCTGCCCAAATTAAAGATTTGTGCAAAGCGGTTCAGGATTATGCGGCTGACTGCGGACAGCCGCCGCTGTTTATTGCCATAGATCAGGAAGGCGGGCAGGTGGCAAGACTGAAGCCGCCGTTCACGCAGTTTCCGGGAAATCCGGCAATAAAAAATGAGGCGGATGCGGTCTGTTTTGCCGAAATCACGGCAGCGGAATTGAAAAGCGTGGGCATCAACATGAACATGGCCCCGGTCATGGATGTTGCGCCGGAGGGAATGCAGAGCATCATGGCAGGCAGGGCTTTCCGTGGCGATCCGGAGCGGGTGTCGGTATTGGGTGTGAAAGTCATTGAGACGATGCAGAAAAACGGTGTTCTGGCTGTGGCAAAACATTTTCCGGGAATCGG
>JFJP01001224.1_pt2 | contig 15873 bp, 19 predicted proteins | sample 431651 | NCBI WGS metagenome assembly JFJP01 (sample SAMN02602958, study PRJNA72255) | Microbial mat metagenome, whole genome shotgun sequencing project. | biome: fresh water; feature: sink hole; material: water; isolation source: purple microbial (photo- and chemosynthetic) mats found in... | reverse complement strand
ATGAATCAGTTCAAATTCTAATTTAGTGTTTGGATAAAAAACTAAAATATCTTCCTCACCAAAATTAAATGTAACAATCTCTTCCGATTTAGTAAATTCTAAATGCCAATTTTCATTGGGTTTACCAATAAAAACGCCATCATAACCATTGTGATTTTCAAAACCACCAAGTAATTCCAATCCTAAAATATCAATATAAAAGGATTTGAGTTGTTCTAAATTGTTGGTATGTCTTGCAAATCTGAAAGTCATATTTTCATATTTCTAAAATCAAAAATCGTTAATCTTCAATCGTTAATCTACTCCGCCAATTTATCCAATGCATATTCAATCAAAGCATCAACCGCTTTGTAGGGATCTTCGCTAAAAGTTCCAGTGGCACGATTAGCAATAATAGCGTTTAATGATAAACATTCGTGCCCAAGTAATTTTCCTAAACCATAAATGGCTCCGGTTTCCATTTCAAGATTGGTCATTTTGATGCCTTCAAATTCAAATTTATCCATTTTACTGTTCAATTCTGTATCTTGAATACCTAATCGCAATACTCTTCCTTGTGGACCATAAAATCCGCCAGCAGTTCCAGTAAATCCTTTATAGATTTTGTCACTTTCTAAACGTTTTTCAAGAATTTCACTTCCTTTAATTATATACGGACGCCCTTTTTTCATATCCCAATTGGTTTGAGCAATAAAAGCGTCTTCCATAGCAGTTTCTGAAATTTCATCAATCAAATAGGAGCGAAGCATATTGTCTAATCCCAATCCGTATTGGCTTAAAACAATACTATCGCATGGAATATCGGCTTGCAACGAACCCGAAGTTCCAATTCGAACAATGTTCAACGAAGTTAATTCTTCTTTGACTTCACGAGTTTTTAAATCGATGTTAACCAAAGCATCCAATTCATTCATAACAATGTCAATATTATCAGGACCAATTCCTGTTGAGATTACAGTTATTCGTTTTCCGTTGTAAATTCCGGTTTGGGTTTTGAATTCACGTTTTTGTTGCGAAAACTCAATGCTTGAAAAATGTTTGGTAATTTTTTCTACTCTATTCTGATCACCTACAAAGAGAATATCTTTTGCAATATGCTCCGGTTTTAGGTTCAAGTGATAAACACTTCCGTCCGGATTCAATATTAATTCTGATGATGCAATCATTTTTTTTTTAGATATTGTAATGTTGTATATTGTATATTGTATTGTTGTATATTGTAATGTTGTATATTGTATATTGTATATTGTATTGTTGTATAATGATTTTAGTAATTTTACAATGCTTTTTTTAAATTTAAACATCTTATTTTAGAAGAATAGAGCAATATACAATATACATTTCTACATCATACAATAAGAATTAGCCTCCAACTCGTTTTGTTTTAAATCCTTTGTCTTGTAATAATTTCATTATTTTATCGCGATAATTACCTTGAATGATAATTTCGCCGTCTTTAAAAGTTCCACCAACAGCGAGTTTGTTTTTTAATTCTTTGGCTAATAATTTAAAATCTTCTTCTTCGCCTTCATAGCCAGAAATTATGGTAGTAGGTTTACCTTTTCGTTTTTCAAATTTACAAATCATTGGTTCTTTTTGAACGAATAATTCGTGCTCTTTTTCCTCAACAATTTCGGGTTCATTAGAAACTTCGTGGTCTGGGAATAGTTTTTTTAATTGTTCTTGTAAGTCCATAGTTGTATAAATTCCAATAATTAAATTCCAAATACCAAAACAAAACTAAAAGATTTGTTGAAATTGAAAAATGAACAATCGAATAGTTTGTTATGTTCTTTTCATTTTAATTGGATTTTGCCTGGTGTCAAAAATATGAGAAACTAATATCATCTTTTTGATTTTATCAATCCAATAAATAATTTTGTGATTTTTATAAACTAAGTAGCGGTATTCTTGAACCCTATCTGATAATAATTCTTCTTTTTGTCCTATGAATGGATTTTTACTTAGCTTAAGTGATTCATTTATAATTCCTTCAACTAATTTTTGAGCTATTTTAACCCCAGCGTTAAAATTATAATATTCAAAAATATCGGTCAATTTGTCTTCTGTAAATAGAGTTCAATATACTTCTAACTCCATTTTTGGAATTTGGTTTTTAAATCAGTAGCCAAAGTCAAACGACCATTTATTGCATCATCTAAAGACTGATCAATATCAGCATTGAAATTTTCAAGCTCCATTGGTTTCATTTCTTTCATTACTAATGCAGCTTTTTGCTTGTGAAGTAATTTTTCAAGACCAATAACTATTTCCTCATTTTGAAGCCGAAGAAATTCCTGTATGAAAGTTAATTTTCGAGTTTCTAAATTCATTTTTATTAATTTAAACAAATGTAATAATTTTTCTTATACCTCTTTATCTAATAAATTCATAGAATCAGTTTCATCAGTGTTCTGTTTTATTAAAAATAAAAACTTCTTACACCTTTTTCTTCAATCCCAGTTCTACTAATCGTTCATCCAAATATTCCCCAGCCGTGATATCCTCAAACGCTTTTGGATTATTCTCATCAATGCACTTTTCCAAACAATTCAATGGCATATCGCTCACAGGATGCATGAAGAAAGGAATAGAATATCTAGAAGTATTCCATAATTCTCTAGGTGGGTTTACCACTTGGTGAATCGTTGATTTCAATTTGTTGTTAGTATGTCTTGATAACATATCGCCCACGTTTATCATCAATTCGTCGGGTTGTGCCATAGCATCAATCCATTCGCCATCATGATTTTGCACTTGCAATCCTTTGCCCTGCGCACCCATTAAAAGCGTAATCAAATTAATGTCGCCATGAGCAGCAGCTCGCACCGCACCATCTTTTGGTTCATCGGTAATGGGGGGATAGTGAATAGGTCTCAAAATGGAGTTTCCTTCTTTAATGAAATTATCAAAATAAAATTCGTCTAAACCAATGTAAATTGCCAAGGCACGCAACACATAAACACCTGTTTTCTCGAGCATTTTGTAGGCCTCTTTCCCCACTTCGTTAAAGTGTGGCAATTCGGTAACCGTAACATTATCAGGATATTCGCTAGCATATTTTGAACCTTCAGAAACGTATTGTCCGAAGTGCCAAAATTCTTTTAAGTCGCCAGCCGAACGCCCTTTGGCATGTTCTTTTCCAAAAGAAACATAACCCCGTTGACCGCCAATACCTGGAATTTCATATTTTTCTTTTACTTCAAGAGGAAGAGTAAAGAAATTACGCACTTCAGCATAAAGATTTTCCACTAATTGGTCATCAAGAAAGTGACCTTTTAACGCTACGAAACCAATTTCTTCGTAAGCTTTTCCGATTTCATTTACAAATTTTTGTTTACGTGCCGGATCATCCGACAGGAAATCACGTAAGTCAACACTAGGAATTTGTTGCATTTACTAAAACTTTTTTGTTAATAACTAAAACTGGATTTACACCAATCATAGCTACAAATGTACTAATTTTTTAGTTTGGTGGAGTAGAAGTTGTTGACAAATATTTATTGGGCAGTTTCAAGTAATCAAAGAATTTTTAAAATTTTTCTAATTTATTCAATCTGTGTTCAAAAAAAAACCATGACTTTCAGTCATTCTATTAAAGTACGAGAATTATCAAAAAACAATCAAAATAGCAAACAATTCCGCAAAAAGGTTAGTGTAAAAGAATCCTTTTTTTATATTTTTGCAATCGTAAAAAACAATCAAAATAGCAAACAATTCCGCAAAAAGGTTAGTGTAAAAGAATCCTTTTTTTATATTTTTGCAATCGTAAATAAACAATCTCATGAACTTTGATAGAAAAGAATTGTCCAATATTCAATTGTTGGATTTATATAAAAAACTACTAAAACCCAGATTAATAGAAGAGAAAATGCTTATTCTTCTTCGTCAAGGTAAGGTTTCTAAATGGTTTTCAGGTATTGGTCAAGAAGCTATTTCTGTGGGAATTACAGCTGCTTTGGATAAAGACGAATACATTTTACCGATGCACCGCAATTTAGGGGTTTTTACAGGTAAAGATATTCCGTTGCACCGTTTGTTTTCGCAATGGCAAGGTAAGAAAACTGGTTTTACCAAAGGTCGCGACAGAAGTTTTCACTTTGGAACACAAGAATTCAAAATTATTGGTATGATTTCGCATCTTGGTCCACAAATGGGTGTTGCTGATGGAATTGCTTTGGCTAATAAATTAAAACAAAATGGCAAAGTAACAGCAGTTTTTACTGGTGAAGGAGCAACAAGTGAAGGTGATTTTCACGAAGCGTTGAATATTGCTGCCGTTTGGGAATTACCGGTTTTATTCGTAATTGAAAATAATGGTTACGGACTTTCAACGCCTACTAACGAGCAATATCGTTGCGAAAACTTGGCTGATAAAGGCATTGGTTATGGAATGGAAAGTCACATTATTGACGGAAATAACATCTTAGAAGTTTATACTAAAATTGCTGAATTGAAAGCGTCTTTAAAAGAAAATCCGCGTCCTGTTTTATTGGAATTTAAAACCTTTAGAATGCGTGGTCACGAAGAGGCGAGTGGTACAAAATATGTTCCGCAGGAATTGATGGATTTATGGGCAATTAAAGATCCTATTTCAAATTATAAAGAGTATTTGCTTAGAGTAGGTGTATTATCAGAAGAATTAGATGCCGAATTTAAAGCCACAATCAAAGCTGAAATTGACGAACATTGGGCAATCACTCAAGCTGAACCTGAAGTTGTAGCTGATTTAAGTGAAGAGTTAAATGATGTTTACAAACAATTTGAATATAAAGAAGTTGCTCCTTCAAAAGAAACAGAAAATATAAGAGTAATTGATGCCATTTCTACCGCTTTAAGACAATCTATGGAACGCCATGACAATTTAGTAATTATGGGACAAGATATTGCGGAATATGGTGGTGCATTCAAAATTACCGAAGGTTTTGTAGAACAATTTGGAAAAGGAAGAGTTAGAAATACACCAATTTGCGAAAGCGCAGTGGTTTCTGCTGCAAATGGTTTATCAATAAATGGCTATAAAGCCATTGTTGAAATGCAATTTGCTGATTTTGTTTCTTCAGGATTTAATCCAATTGTGAATTTATTAGCTAAACAACATTATCGTTGGAATGAAAAATCGGATGTTGTGGTTAGAATGCCTTGCGGTGGTGGTACACAAGCCGGACCATTTCACTCGCAAACAAACGAAGCTTGGTTTACCAAAACACCTGGTTTGAAAGTAGTTTATCCGGCATTTCCATACGATTTTAAAGGTTTGTTGAACACCGCAATTAATGATCCAAATCCGGTGGTATTTTTTGAACACAAACAATTGTATCGTTCTGTTTATCAAGATGTGCCTAAAGATTATTATACTTTGCCTTTTGGGAAAGCTTCTTTGCTTAAAGAAGGGGATGACATAACTATTATTTCATTTGGAGCTGGAGTTCACTGGGCTTTAGAAACCTTATCTAAAAACGCTGAAATTAAAGCTGATTTAATAGATTTAAGAACTTTGCAACCTTTAGATACTGAAACTATTTTTGCTTCGGTTAAGAAAACTGGAAAATGTATTATTTTACAAGAAGATACTTTGTTTGGTGGTATTTCAAGTGATATTTCTTCAATGATTATGGAGAATTGTTTCGAATATTTAGATGCACCAATAAAACGTGTTGGAAGTATTGAAAGTGCTATTCCTTTTGTAAAAGCATTAGAAGATCAATATTTACCTAAAGTAAGATTTGAAGAAGGATTATTAGAATTGTTGAACTATTAATTGGCATGAAACCTTTAACCGAAAAATTGTTGTTGGAAGACGCAACTGTTCACAAAGTTCAATTTGACAAAGAATGGTTTTACAATTTAAACGATATGAAATTTTATTTAAACGAAGACTTATCGGCAGTGGAGTACATTCATTTGCCGATGTTAGTTTTTGGTGAAGAAGAAATTGTAAAGTGCTGTACTTTAGAAGATATTTTGCGCGGTAGAAAAGAAAAAGAATAGTTAGTTGTTTTCTACCAACTTTTTAAAATTATTAAGAATAGCTTGCCACCCAAGTTTTTGTAATTCTAATGAGTTTTGAGTTTCTGCTTCAAAAGTCTCTACAATCTCAACTATATCACCAATAGCAATAAAATCGACATTAACTTCTCTTTTATCATCTAAAACATATTTAATAGATTTATTTTCAATTACTTCAGTATAAGTTCCTTCAAAATCAAAACTAAAACTTTCATCTTTGGCAGCCATAGTGTAGCTGAAGCGTTCACCAACTTTTAAATCATTACTAGCTTTTGGGCAATGCCAATCCTCTGAAGCGTGATTCCATAGCATTATTTTCTCAGGTGATGTCCAATAATTCCATACTTTATCTAAGCTACTTTTGATAGTACACTCTACAGTTATTTTTGTTTTATTTTCCATTTATCGAAACTAAAAGTTAACTATTGTTTAAGCAAATTTAGAAAAAATACTACCAAGATAAAGAGTCTCATTTAAAAAATAGTTTTTTGTTTTTAACAATTAGCTTATATTTGTTTAAAATAAAATTGCTCGTTTGTGAATCCTACCAATAAACTCAAGATATTCAATGATCCAATCTACGGATTTATAACCATACCAAATACCTTAATTTATGATTTAATTCAGCATCCCTATTTTCAACGTTTGCGACGTATTTCTCAAATGGGAATGTCATATTTGGTTTATCCAGGAGCGCATCATACCCGATTTCATCATGCTTTGGGATGTATGCATATTATGCAAAAAGCCATTCAAACACTTCAATTTAAAGATGTTGCAATTTCAAAAGAAGAAGAAAATGCTTTGTTAATTGCCATTTTATTGCACGATATTGGTCATGGCCCTTTTTCGCATGCTATGGAAAACAGTATTGTAGAAGATGTACATCATGAGCAAATTTCATTGCTTTTTATGAATGAATTGAATGAAAAATTTGATGGTAAATTGTCATTAGCCATTAAAATATTTAAAGGTGAATATCATAGAAAATTCATGTATCAATTGATATCCAGTCAGCTGGATATGGACAGAATGGATTATTTGCGTAGAGATAGTTTTTATAGTGGGGTTGCAGAAGGTAATATCAATAGTGAGCGTTTAATTCAGATGATGAATGTTCAAGATGATTTATTAGTAATTGAAGAAAAAGGAATCTATTCAGTAGAAAAATTTTTAGTAGCAAGACGATTGATGTATTGGCAAGCTTATTTGCATAAAACAAGTGTTGTAGCCGAAATTATCTTAATGAAAATCTTAAAAAGAGCTAAAGAGGTAACCCAAAAAGGAATTCATTTGGAATGTAGTAAGCCTCTTTTGTATTTTATGGAAAATAAAATTTCATTAGAACTGTTTGATAAAAAAACGATTAAAACTTTTGCATTATTAGATGATCACGATGTAATGGGTGCAATAAAAGCATGGCAATTCAACGATGATTTTGTTTTAAGTTCGTTATGCAAAATGATTATTAACAGAGATTTATTAAAAATTCAAATGTCTGATGAAAAACCTGAAAAAGAGAATTTGGTGGTTTTAATACAAAAATTCATGAAGTTACATCCAATTTCAGAAAAAGAAGCAGATTATTTTATTTTTAAAGGAAAACTTAAAAATCAGGCTTATAGCAAAACAAGTGAGCCTATTCTTATTCTGAAAAAAGACAAAACTATAGAAGATGTTATAGAAGCTTCCGATCAATTGCATTTGAAAGCTTTATCAAAGCCAGTGACCAAATATTTTATATGTTTTCCAAAAGTGTTACTAGATACCTAGTATTTCATTAAATTTTAATATTTTTGCAGTAATGAAACGAGCCTTTAAATTTGTAAATTTTAATTTTGAGTATATTTGCGAGTTGCATTTTATTCCTTTGGAAAATATTTTTTTATAAAATGAAATTTACAGCCCAACAAATTGCAGGTATTCTAGAAGGTGAAGTAATAGGTAATCCTAATGCTGAAGTTTTTAAATTGTCCAAAATTGAAGAGGGAACTTTTGGTTCACTCACTTTTTTGTCCAATCCAAAATATCAAAATTTTATCTATTCCACAGAAGCTTCAGTTACAATTGTAAACAAAACTTTTGAGCCAGAACAAGCTATTTCAACGACTTTAATTAAAGTTGAAGACGCTTATCAAGCATTTTCTAAATTGTTGGAATATTACAATCAGGTAAAATTGATGAAGTCTGGCATTGAACAACCTTCAGTGCTTTCTGAAAATGTTACTTATGGTACCGATTTGTATTTAGGAAGTTTTTGTTATGTTGGAAAGAATGTCAAAATTGGAAACAACGTAAAGATTTATCCTAACACATTTATTGGTGACAATGTAGTTATTGGAGACAATTGTGTTTTTTTTGCTGGAGTAAGAATTTATTCTGAAACAGAAATTGGAAATAATTGTGTAATTCATTCAGGAACCATTGTTGGCTCCGATGGATTTGGTTTTGCTCCACATGAAGATGGAACGTATAGCAAAATTCCTCAAATTGGGAATGTAATCCTTGAAGATGATGTAGAAGTTGGTTCGTGTACCACAATTGATAGAGCAACAATGGGCTCGACAATAATAAGAAAAGGAGTGAAGTTAGACAATCAAATCCAAATAGCTCATAATGTTGAAATCGGAGAGAATACCGTAATTGCCTCTCAAACAGGTATTGCTGGTTCTACTAAAATTGGTAAAAATTGCATGATTGGCGGACAGGTAGGTATAGTTGGACACATTACAATTGGAAATAATGTTAGAATACAAGCTCAATCGGGTATTGGAAAAAGTATTGGAGATGGAGAAGTAGTGCAAGGAACACCAGCATTTAATTATGTTGATTTCAGTAAGTCATACGTGCATTTTAGAAATTTACCTAAAATTGTTTCCGATATCGAGGTTTTAAAAAAGAAAATTAAATAACAAACATAAACTAGATTGAATATTATGGTTAAGCAAAAAACCATCAAAAGTGAAATTTCACTTGTAGGTGTTGGATTACACACAGGAAAAGAAGTTAAAATGACTTTTAAACCTGCGCCAATAAACAACGGTTTTACATTTGTAAGAGTTGATTTAGAAGGAAATCCAATTATTGAAGCAGATGCTAATTATGTAGTCAATACACAAAGAGGTACCAACTTAGAAAAATTAGGTGTTAAGATTCAAACATCAGAGCACGTATTAGCAGCATTTGTAGGTTGTGATGTTGATAATGCTATTATAGAACTTGATGCTTCTGAACCGCCAATTATGGATGGTTCATCAAAATATTTTGTAGAAGCCATTGAAAAAGTAGGTGTTGAAGAACAAGATGCAGAACGCAAGTACTATATTGTAAAAGAAGTTATTTCTTTCGCCGATGAAGCTACAGGTAGCGAAATACTTGTAATGCCATGTGATGATTATCAAGTAACTGCAATGGTTGATTTTGGAACCAAAGTTCTTGGTACACAAAATGCTACAATGAAAAGTCTTTCTGAATTTAAAACTGAAATTGCTAATTGCAGAACATTTAGTTTTTTGCATGAGTTAGAAAGTCTATTAGATGAAGGTTTAATTAAAGGAGGCGACTTAAATAATGCTATTGTATATGTAGACAAAGAGATTTCTACAAACACAATGGAAAACCTTAAAAAAGCATTCGGAAAAGACTCAATTTCTGTTAAAGAAAACGGAATTCTTGATAACTTAACATTGCATTATCCAAACGAAGCGGCTCGCCATAAATTATTAGATGTTGTAGGTGATTTGGCTTTAGTTGGAATTAGAATTAAAGGTAAAGTTATAGCGAACAAACCTGGACATTTTGTCAATACTCAATTTGCTAAAAAGCTATCAAAAATTATAAAAATTGAGCAAAAAAATCAAGTTCCTTCTTATGATTTGAATTTGCCACCATTGATGGATATTCATCAAATTATGAATATTTTACCACACAGACCACCATTTTTATTAATCGATAGGATTATAGAAATGTCAGAAACACATGTGGTAGGTATGAAAAATGTTACCATGAATGAAAATTTCTTTGTAGGACATTTTCCAGATGCACCAGTTATGCCAGGTGTTTTAATTGTTGAGGCAATGGCTCAATCTGGCGGAATATTAGTTTTAAGTACTGTTCCAGATCCAGAAAATTACCTTACTTATTTCATGAAAATCGATAATGTAAAATTTAAACATAAAGTGTTGCCAGGTGATACTTTATTATTTAAATGTGACTTGATTTCACCAATTAGAAGAGGAATTTGTCATATGCAAGCCAATGCCTATGCTAATGGAAAATTAGTGGCAGAGGCAGAATTAATGGCACAAATAGCTAAAAAGTAATAAATTAAGGTTGTAGGTTGTGGGTAGTAGGTGTTAAAAACCTAAATTGCCTACAACCTACAACCTACAACCTAACAACTATGAATCAACCACTAGCATACGTACATCCAGGAGCAAAAATTGCAAGAAATGTTGTAATCGATCCTTTTACAACCATTCATAATAATGTTGAAATCGGAGAGGGAACTTGGATTGGCTCTAATGTTACCATAATGGAAGGCGCAAGAATTGGTAAAAATTGCAATATTTTTCCAGGTTCAGTTATTTCAGCTGTCCCACAAGATTTAAAATTTGGAGGTGAAGAATCACTTGCAATAATTGGTGATAATACCACTGTAAGAGAATGTGTTACTATTAATAGAGGTACAATAGCATCAGGTCAAACTAAAATTGGAAATAATTGTTTGATTATGGCAACGGCACATATTGCACATGATTGCCATATTGGCGATAATGCCATTATTGTTAATGGAGTGGCTTTGGCAGGTCATGTTATTGTTGGAAATTATGCCATTATAGGCGGTTTGGCTGCAATACATCAATTTATTCACATTGGTGATCATGCCATGATTTCAGGCGGATCATTGGTTAGAAAAGATGTTCCACCCTATACTAAAGCAGCAAAAGAGCCTTTATCTTATGTTGGAATCAATTCTGTTGGTTTGAGAAGAAGAGGTTTTACTTCTGAAAAAATAAGAGAAATTCAAGATATTTATAGAATTTTATATCAAAAAAATTACAATACTTCACAAGCTGTTGGAATCATTGAAGCCGAAATGGCTGCCTCTCCAGAGCGTGACGAAATATTAGATTTTATTAGAAACTCTTCGCGCGGAATCATGAAAGGTTATTCGGGTTCTTATTAATTAAAAATAAAAATAAATGTCTTTAATGAAATTTTCAAGAAAATTGTTTTGGATTAAAAAAAGGTTCAGTTGGAATTATAAATATTTTATAGGAAAATGGGATTATATTGAAAATCAAAATACTAGGTACAATAAAATAGTAGAGCATGTTAATTCTTGTAACATTAATAATCCGAAAATTTTAGATTTAGGATGCGGATTTGGTTCTCTTTCTAAATATCTAAATGAAGATGATTTTTCAAGTTTATTAGGCGTAGATTTATCTGATACAGCTATAGCTAAAGCTAAAAAGAAAAGATATTCCAACACAAATTTTATTGTTGCTGATATTCAAAAATTTGAAACAAGTGAAAAATTTGATATAATAATTTTAAATGAAGTAATTTATTATCTAGATGATTATCTTGAAACCTTATCTAAATTTTCAAAATTTTTTAAAAATGAAAATGGTTACTTTATAATATCAATATATGGAGTTAGGGACGATATAATTAAAAATGTATCTACACAATACGAATTAATTAAAACAGATAAAGTTTTAAAAGTTGATAATAACGCCTATTGGGGCATAACATTATTTAAATACAATAAACATAAAATTAAAAATTAAAAACAATAAAAAATGGCATCTACATCAGATATTAGAAACGGATTATGTATTAAATTCAATCACGATATTTATAAAATTATCGAATTTCTTCACGTTAAACCAGGTAAAGGTCCTGCTTTCGTTAGAACTAAATTAAAAAGTTTAACTAATGGAAAAGTTTTAGACAATACTTTTTCTGCAGGTCATAAAATAGAAGACATTCGTGTTGAAACTCAAACTTTTCAATATTTATATGCAGAGGGTGATCAATTTCACTTCATGAATACCGAATCGTATGAACAAATTACTTTAGATAAAAAAATCTTAGATGCTCCAGATTTATTGAAAGAAGGTACTAATGTTATGGTTCAAATTAATACTGAAACTGACATGCCACTTTCTGTAGATATGCCTGCTTCAATTGTTCTTGAAGTTACTTATGCCGAGCCAGGAGTTAAAGGAAATACAGCTACAAATGCAACGAAATCTGCAAAAGTAGAAACAGGTGCTTCTGTAAATGTTCCTTTATTTATCAATGAAGGTGATAAAATCAAAATTGATACCGCTTCGGGAAATTATATGGAAAGAGTTAAGGAATAAATTTGTTTCAAGTTTCAAGTGTGAGGTTTTAAGTAACTTGAAACTTGAAACTTGAAACCTGAAACAAACAGCAAAATGAAATTTTCAAGAATATACACAGTAAAAGAAATTGCAGAAATCATTGGTTGTCAATATGTTGGTGCCGATGATTTTCCTGTTTATGGCATGAACGAAATTCATGTAGTAACATCGGGCGATATCGTATTTGTAGATCATCCAAAATATTATGATAAAGCATTGCAATCTGCTGCTACTATTGTATTAATTAACAAAGAAGTTGAATGTCCGCTAGGTAAAGCATTATTAATTTCTGATGATCCTTTTAGAGATTTTAATAAGTTGACCAATCATTTTAGACCTTTTTCTTTTGCAAATGTTGCAATTTCTAATTCTGCAATAATAGGAGAAGGAACAATAATTCAACCCAATTGTTTTATCGGACATCATGTTCAAATTGGTAAAAATTGTATCATCCATTCTAATGTTTCAATTTATGATAATTGTATCATTGGTGATAATGTGATTATTCAGGCTGGTTCCATTCTTGGTGCTGATGCATTTTATTATAAAAAACGTACAGAAGGTTTTGATCAATTACTTTCTGGCGGAAGAGTTGTAATAGAAAATAATGTTGGAATAGGAGCTCTTTGCACTATTGATAAAGGAGTTACCGGCGATACTACTATCGGAGAAGGAACAAAAATAGACAATCAAGTTCACGTTGGACACGATACTGTAATAGGTAAAAAATGTTTAATTGCTGCTCAAACCGGAATTGCTGGCTGTGTAATTATTGAAGACGAAGTAACACTCTGGGGACAAGTGGGTACCACAAGTGGTATAACAATAGGAGCTAAGGCAGTTGTTCTTGGTCAGACAGGTGTAACAAAATCAATAGAAGGAGGAAAGTCCTATTTTGGAACTCCAATTGAAGAATCTCGTGAAAAACTAAAACAATTAGCTAACATTAAGCGCATACCAGAAATAATTAAAAATCTAAAGTAATGACAGCCAAAGAATTAATATTGGATTTTTACAAAAATGATTTGCTTTTGCATAAATCAGAAGTAAATGAATTTTTACATGAAGATTTAATCATCGAATGGAATAGTAGTAAAGGTTTTGTTCAAATGAGAAAGCAAGATGTACTTAATTTATCTGAAGAATTGAGTAAAGCCTACGTTCGTTCTAAAATGAGAATTACACATATAGTTGAAGAAGGCAACATGGTTTCTGTGCGTTATTCACATTTTGTAAAAACAATTGAAAATCCCAGAGAGGAAATGCTTTTAGCACACTTTTTTGTAATTTGGGAAGTGAAAGAAGGAAAATTATATCGAGGTTATCAAATGAGTCAATTCTCATAAATTCATATATAGAAAATTTACAAAATAACTAAAAAAAAACTAATCACTATTTACTAATTACTAATTACTATTTTATACTTTTGCAGCACAAACAATAAAACTAAATAAAAAAAAATAATAATATGAGCGTTTTAGTTAACAAAAATTCAAAAATAATAGTTCAAGGTTTTACAGGAAGTGAAGGTACTTTTCACGCCTCTCAAATGATTGAATATGGAACAAACGTTGTAGGAGGAGTTACTCCAGGAAAAGGTGGTTCTACTCATTTGGATCGTCCTGTTTTTAATACAGTAAAAGATGCTGTTTTACAAGCAGGTGCAGATACAACAATCATTTTTGTTCCGCCAGCTTTTGCTGCCGATGCTATTATGGAAGCTGCAGATGCTGGAATTAAAGTTATTATTTGCATTACAGAGGGAATTCCAGTTGCCGATATGATTAAAGCGTATTCATACATAAAAGATAGAGATTGTAGATTAATTGGTCCAAACTGTCCAGGAGTAATTACTCCAGAAGAGGCTAAAGTTGGAATCATGCCGGGGTTTGTTTTCAAAAAAGGAAATGTTGGTATTGTTTCTAAATCAGGAACCTTGACTTATGAAGCAGCAGACCAAGTGGTAAAACAAGGAATGGGAATTACTACTGCTATTGGAATTGGTGGTGATCCTATTATTGGAACTACAACCAAAGAAGCTGTTGAACTACTAATGAATGATCCAGAAACACATTGTATCGTTATGATTGGTGAAATTGGTGGTCAACTTGAAGCTGATGCTGCAAAATGGATTAAAGCTGATGGAAACCGCAAACCAGTGGTTGGATTCATTGCAGGTGAGACTGCACCAAAAGGAAGAACAATGGGGCACGCAGGTGCTATTGTTGGCGGTGCCGATGATACTGCAGAAGCCAAAAAACGCATCATGAGAGAATGTGGTATTCATGTGGTGGACTCTCCAGCAGAAATTGGAAAAAAAGTAAAAGAAGTTATGGGATAATTATTATCTCATTAGTATATAAAAAGAGCTTTCAGTATTTGAAAGCTCTTTTTGTTTGTTTTAATAGTTTATTTTTTAATTTAAAAACGGATTAGACCATTTACTATCAGTGTAAACATTTGTGCCAGAAAGTGTTCTCAAGAAAGCAATAGTTGCATTTACTTCGGTTGCTGTTAAATGCAATTGTTGCCCAAATCCATTTGGTCGTAACCTAGGATCTAAATTAGTGTTTCCAGGAGCAAGGTTTATTGTTCCATAATGTCCAATTGCAGCTTGAAGCGTTGTTATAACTCCTGTATGCATCATTGGTCCATTAGTAGTTCCATCTGTTTTAACTAAATCTCGTAATGATGGAGCACGAGTGTTAGTAATATCAATTCCAACGCCACTAATAGTTCCAATTATACCATTGTTTCTAGTATTGGGGTCAATATCAAATTCAGGAGCAGCATGACAACCAGCGCAACCTAATCCTCCCGAAGTTCTATTTCCAGTAGCATCAAAAACAGGTGGTGTTAAAAATAAATTCTTCCCTTGATTTTCTTGAGCAGTAAAATTTGAAAATGGTTGCGCATCATTTGCAGCTAAAGCTCTACCGGCGTCATATTTTGAGTCAAATGACTGGATACTTTTAATAAATTGCGCTAAAGCTAATTGCATTTTGTTTTCAGTAATTTCCTCAGTGCCATAAACAAATTTAAACAGTTCCTTATAATAGCCAATTGCCGATAATTTAGTAATTAATCCAGAAAATGCTTCGTCGCCATTAGTCCCACTAAAACCCATCTCACCATGATCTTTTATAGGCATTGTAGTTTGAGTTTCTAAATTAATAGCTCGTTCATCCCAAAAGAATTTTGCTTCAATTGCAAAACGATTGTTTATTAATCGCATAGAATGTCTTCCTGTTGTTCCATTTACACCTTGACTTGCTATACCAACATCAGCAAATGCATTGGCTTGTTGGTGACAACTTGCACATGAAATGGTATTGTTTGATGATAGTTTTTTGTCATAAAACAAAACTCTTCCTAATGTAGCTCCTTTATCTGTTATTAAATTGGAGCCAACATTATTTTTTGTAATATAGGCAGGAACGGTTTGATTGGCATAATTTGCCAAATT
>JFJP01005594.1_pt1 | contig 15876 bp, 11 predicted proteins | sample 431651 | NCBI WGS metagenome assembly JFJP01 (sample SAMN02602958, study PRJNA72255) | Microbial mat metagenome, whole genome shotgun sequencing project. | biome: fresh water; feature: sink hole; material: water; isolation source: purple microbial (photo- and chemosynthetic) mats found in... | reverse complement strand
GTGCGGTCGATGGTGTTTCTGGGGTCGGCCCTTTACATCGTGGGTTTGATACTGACCGACATCTCCTACACCCTGGCCGATCCCCGCATCCGCTTGAGCTGAAGCACCGGAGCCCTTGATGCCAAAATTTGTGTTCCTGATGACCGATCTGGCCTTGGCCTTGATGCTGCTGGGTATCGCTGTGTATGTGCGCCATGCCTTCAAGACTGTCACCCTGCGCCAGACCTGGCGCCATGTGTTGCTCGACCCGGCCGCCATGTCCGCCGGTGTGGTGTTGAGTGTCTTTCTGTTGGTGGCCGTGCTGGATTCGGTGCATTTTCGTCCCCTGTTGCCGGCCACAGCGGGCAGCGCGGCAGATGCGCCAGCGGCTTACTCCACCCGCACCCTGTCGCTGCTGGACGCCTGGCTGAGCGGACCACGTGAAGCAGTTGAGAAAACCTACTCTGTGCCGTTGGGCACGCACCAGTTTTCCAAAGAGTCGATGTTGGTCAACGGCCAGTCGGTGCGTGATTTTCCGCGTTTGCAGTTTGGCGGTGCGCACCTGAAAGATCCCCAGACCGAGTGGGCGGGCGATGTGTTGGCGCGCTCGGGTGCGGGTTTGCTTTCGGGTGCCCTGGCTGCAGCCTTGCTGTGGCTGGGTGTTGCGGTGCTGCGCGCGCGGGGCGGAGCCGGGACGGTGATCGGCGGTTTGCGCGACATGTGGCGTGGCCAGACCGAACTGCCTTGGCGGGCCATGCTGTGGACGGCCTCGGTGCTGGCCTTGTTGGCCGGCTGGGTGGCGGCGCTGTGGCCCCACTACCACGTGCTGGGGACCGACCAGACCGGCAACGATGTGCTGTTTCAGGCCATCAAGTCGATCCGGACGGCCGTGGTGATTGGCTCGCTGGCCACTTTGGCCACCCTGCCGCTCGCCATCCTGTTTGGCATATTGGCTGGCTACTACAAAGGCCGGGTGGACGACGGCATTCAATATATGTACACCGTGCTGTCGTCGATTCCGTCGGTGTTGCTGATCTCGGCCTTTGTGCTGATGATTCAGGTGTTCATTGACAAAAACCCGACCCTGTTCGAGACCGGACTGGAGCGCGCCGACGTGCGTTTGTTTTTGCTGGCCGTGATCCTGGGTGTGACCGGTTGGGCGCAACTGGCCCGGCTGCTGCGTGCTGAAACACTCAAGCTGGGCGAGTTGGACTATGTGCAGGCGGCGCGCGCCTTTGGTGTGTCCGACGGCGGCATCATGCGCCGGCACATCCTGCCCAACCTGACGCACATTGTGGTGATTGTGGCGGTGCTGGATTTTTCGGGTCTGGTGTTGTACGAGGCGGTGTTGTCCTATGTGGGCGTGGGGGTGGACCCCGCCACCAACAGCTTTGGCACCATGATCAACGGTGCGCGCAATGAGATGTCGCGCGACCCGGTGGTGTGGTGGAACCTGGCCACGGCATTTTTCTTCATGGTCACGCTGGTGTTGTCAATGACCCTGTTTTCGAGCGCGGTGCGCGAGGCATTTGATCCGCGTGCTCGCGCGTTTCGGGTGCGTCGTGCCAAGCCGCTGCCTGCGGCCGACACCGAGGTGCTTGCGCCAGCCCCACTGTCGCAAGCCAGGCCGTAGGCTGGGTCTCTTAGGATTTTCAGATGCTTGCAATCACTAATCTGACCACTGACATCGACTCTGACAGCGGTCTGATCCGGGCTGTGGATGCGCTCTCTATCAGCTTGCAGCGTGGTGAAACCTTTGCCCTGGTGGGCGAATCGGGCTGCGGCAAGTCGATGACGGCGTTGTCGATTTTGCGTTTGCTGCCGGACAGTGGTCGGGTCTCGGGCGGCCAGGTGGCCATGGGCGAACTTGACTTGCTGCAATTGCCCGAGGTGCGCATGCGTGACTTTCGCGGCCGACGCATCAGCATCATTTTTCAGGAACCTTCGACCAGTCTGAACCCGATCATGACCGTCGGTCAGCAAATTGCCGAGGTGATCGAGCGCCATACGGCGGTGCGCGGTGAGGCGGCCGTGCTCAAGGCGGTGGACTGGCTCAAGCGGGTGGGTATTCCTGAGCCCGAGCGCCGGGTGAACGACTATCCGTTTCAGATGTCGGGTGGCCAGAAGCAGCGGGTGATGATTGCCATTGCCCTGGCGGCCGAGCCCGACGTGGTGATTGCCGATGAGCCCACCACGGCGCTGGATGTGACCATTCAGGCGCAGATTCTGGATTTGCTCAAGGAGTTGCAGCAATCGCAAAACATGGCCATGCTGCTGATCACACACGACCTGGCGATCGTGTCGCAGATGGCGCATCGGGTGGCCATGATGTACGCCGGTCAGGTGGTTGAAGTGGCCGAGGCGGCTGAGTTTTTTGCCCGGCCCTTGCATCCTTATGCCGCCAATCTGTTCGACGCCTTGCCCGATGCGGGCAAACGCGGACAGCGCCTGGCGTCGATCGCGGGCACGGTGCCGGCGCTGAATCAGCGTTTCACTGGATGTCGCTTTGCCGACCGATGCAGTCTTGTGCAAGAGGCTTGTCGAGCCAGTGCGCCCGAATTGATCGAGCCCAGGTCGAACCATTTGGTGCGTTGCATTCTATATAAAAATGATAGCTATCAGCGCACGCAGGATAAGCCTCAGAAGCCAATTATTGCCTCAACTCAGGTGAAGCCGGCGGGCGCCACCGTGCTGGAGCTGCGTGATTACTGTGTCTGGTTTCCGATTCGCAAAGGCGTCTTGCAGCGCACCGTCGATCATGTGCGTGCGGTCGATGGCGTGTCGCTTGCCATTGCCGCCGGCCGTACGCTGGCCTTGGTGGGTGAGTCAGGCAGCGGCAAGACCACGGTTGGCAAGGCACTGCTTCAGTTGTTACGCAATCAGGCGCATGTTTCGGGTCAGGCCTTGCTCAATGGACAGGCGCTGGATGTGCTGCAGGGTGAGGCACTGCGCACGGCCCGGCGTGCCATGCAAATCGTTTTTCAAGACCCATTTGCGTCACTCAATCCACGCATGCGCGTCAGCGACATTCTGCAAGAGGGTGTCAGTTCACTGCGTCCGGACATTTCTGCTGCTGACCGGCTGGCCCGTGTGACCTCGCTGCTGGACAAGGTGGGCCTGGCGACCGCGGCCTTGCAGCGCTACCCGCACGAATTTTCCGGCGGCCAACGTCAGCGCCTGGCCATCGCCAGGGCGCTGGCACTGGAGCCGGCGCTGATCGTTGCCGACGAGCCCACATCGGCGTTGGATGTGTCGGTGCAGGCGCAAATCCTGAATCTGTTTAAAGACTTGCAAGACGAGTTGGGGGTTGCCTATCTGTTCATCACGCACAACTTCGGGGTGGTTGAATACCTGGCGCACGACATTGCGGTGATGAAGTCAGGGCGTCTGGTGGAATGTGGTCCGGCCGAGCAGGTGTTGGGTCAGCCACAGCATGAGTACACGCGCAGTCTGCTGCAAGCTGTGCCGCGGCTGCGTCTGCCTGCCTGAACGATCGAGTCCGCGCGCGCCCGGGCCAGTGCTGCAGCGTCAGCGGGCTTCAGGAGTGCATTTGCGGTGTTTTGGCGTACAATCCGCGCCTTCACGACCAAACGGGCGAGTTACTTTCGCCCGTTTTTTTTGGTCGATCGTTTTTTTTGCAGCAAGTTTGCATTTGTGGGACTGGGTTTGGGGTGGCGCTAAAAGACATTGTTGAGCAAACCGTGACGGGTCTGGGCTATGACCTGGTGGAGACCGAACGCTCGGCTGGGGGCTTGCTGCGTGTCACCATTGATTTGCCTTGGGTGAGGCCTGCGGCTGGTGGCAGTGCGCCGGAGCTGTTTGTGACCGTGGAAGATTGTGAGCGCGTCACGCGCCAGTTGCAGTACGCGCTGGAGGTGGAGGCAGTCGAGTACCGTCGGCTGGAGGTGTCTTCGCCCGGAATCGATCGGCCGTTGCGTCATCAGCTTGACTTTGAGCGCTTTGTCGGTCATGTCATCGACATCACACTCAAGGCCCCGATCGGGGTTGCTGCGCAAGGTCAGGTGAACGCCAACCGTAAAAAGTTTCGCGGCGTGCTGGAGGCCCTTGCGGCGGCTGAGCAGGGCGAGTCGGCCTGGCAAATCGTCTGGCGTGACGAGCCAGTGCCGGTCAAACCCGGCGCAAGAGTGAGCAAAAAGCGGGCCTTGGCGCCATTGCAGGCGCTTGGTTTTACCCTGAGTGAGCTGAAAGAGGCGCGGCTGGCACCGATCGTCAGCTTCAAGGGCCGAGAGCACGCCAATGGGTCGAATGCCGATGGGACATCGACCGAAATGAATTGAAACAGGAGACTTTTGGCATGAATCGCGAAATGTTAATGTTGGTGGACGCCATCTCACGTGAGAAAAACGTCGAACGCGACGTGGTGTTCGGCGCCGTCGAGTTGGCGCTGGCCCAGGCCACAAAAAAGTTGTACGCCGGCGAGGTGGATATTCGTGTCGCGCTGAACCGCGATACCGGTGTGTACGAAACATTTCGACGCTGGCATGTGGTGCCCGATGAGGCAGGGCTGCAATTGCCTGATCAGGAAATCCTGCTGTTTGAGGCCAAAGAGCAGATTGCTGACATTGAGGTCGATGAGTACATCGAGGAAACCATCGAGTCACTGCCGATTGGACGCATTGGTGCGATGGCCGCCAAGCAGGTGATTCTGCAGAAAATCCGCGATGCCGAACGTGAAATGCTGCTCAACGACTTCATGAGCCGCGGTGACAAGATTTTTGTCGGTACTGTCAAGCGTGCCGACAAGGGCGACCTGATCATTGAGTCGGGTCGGGTCGAGGGCCGCTTGCGCCGCGGCGAGATGATCCCGAAAGAGAACTTCCGTACCGGCGACCGGGTCCGCGCGATGATCATGGAGGTGGATCTGACGCTGCGCGGGGCGCCCATTTTGCTGTCGCGCTCGGCACCAGAGTTCATGATCGAACTGTTTCGCAACGAGGTGCCAGAGATCGAGCAGGGGTTGCTGGAGATCAAGTCGTGTGCCCGCGACGCCGGCTCGCGCGCCAAAATTGCCGTGTTGTCGCACGACAAGCGGGTGGACCCGATTGGTACCTGTGTCGGTGTGCGCGGAACGCGGGTCAACGGCGTCACCAACGAACTGGCCGGCGAGCGTGTCGATATCGTGCTGTGGAGTGAAGACCCGGCACAGTTTGTCATCGGTGCACTGGCGCCCGCCAATGTCTCGAGCATTGTGGTGGATGAGGAGCGTCACGCCATGGACGTGGTGGTCGATGAGGAAAACCTGGCGATTGCGATCGGGCGCGGTGGCCAGAATGTGCGCCTGGCCTCTGAACTGACAGGCTGGAAGATCAACATTCTGGATGCCGCCGAGTCGGCGCAGAAGCAAGCCAGCGAGGTGGATGCCAGCCGCAGCCTGTTCATGGAGAAGCTCGATGTGGACGAGGAAATCGCCGATTTGTTGATCGCCGAGGGATTCATCAGCCTGGAGCAGGTTGCTTATGTGCCGCTCGAAGAAATGCTGGAGATCGAGAGTTTCGACGAGGACACCGTGCTCGAACTGCGCTCGCGTGCCAAGGATGCGTTGCTGACGATGGAGATCGCCAACGAAGAGGGTGTGGAAGATGTTGCCACCGAGTTGCGCGATTTGCCGGGCATGACACCCGAGCTCATCAGCCGCCTGGCAGAGCAGGGCGTGCACAGTCTGGACGATTTGGCAGACCTGGCGGCCGACGAGCTGACCGACATCACTGGCCTGTCGGCCGACGAAGCCAATGCGCTGATCATGAAGGCGCGAGCGCACTGGTTCGCCGGTGATGCGCCGGACCCGTCCACTTGATCAAGCACACATCATGATGTCCTGAATTCATTCAAGGCCAGCGTGCCCACGAGGCGCATCCAGCCGAAACCAAAGGTTACCCAAAAAATGTCCAGTTTGACCGTCGCCGAGTTCGCCAATGAGCTCAAAAAATCAACCGACACCTTGCTTGAGCAACTGCGGTCGGCCGGTGTTGCCAAGTCGGCCGCCAGCGACAGCTTGTCAGAGTCGGACAAGCAGCGTCTGCTGAGTTATTTGCAAGGCGTCCACGGAACCGTTTCGGCAGAGCGCAAAAAAATCACCCTGGTCAAGAAATCGACCACCGAAATCAAACAGGCCGATGCCAGCGGCAAGGCGCGCACGATTCAGGTTGAAGTACGCAAGAAGCGCACATTTGTGCGCCGTGACGATGTTGCCGAAACCGCCGAGGCAGGCGCACCGGAGTCGCACGATGCGCACGAAGTGCACGAGACGCCTGTGCACGAGGTGTCGGTCATCGACCACCAGGAACTGGTGCGCCGCGAAGAAGAGGCGCGTCGCCAGGCTGAGCTCATCCGGCGTCAGGAAGAGGAGCTGGCCCAGCGCCGGCAGCAGCGCGAAGCGCAGGAGGCCGCCGCCCGTGCCGCCGCTGAGCAGGAAGCCGCCGCAGCAGCGGCACAGGCGATGGCGCAGCAGCAGGCTCAGGCCGAACAGTCAGCCAGCGCCACGGCAAGCCAGACCGAGGCCGTGCCGGCCGCCGTGTCGCCGGTCGATGCCCAGGCTGCTGCCAAATTGGTGGCCGAACAAGCCGCCGTGGAAAGCACGCGGGCCCAGGCCAAAGAGCAAGCGGCCGTGGATGCACGAAAACAGGTGGCCGACGAGCAGGCTCGTGCGGTTGACCTGACAGAGCGTCGTCGCAAGGCAGAAGCAGAAGCAGCGGCGATTCGCTTGATGATGTCGCAGCCAGGCAAGAAAGTGGCGCCGAAAAAGCCTGAAGAGCCCAAGCCAGCGGCGGATGCAGCCAAGGCCGGCATCAAGGGGACGCTGCACAAGCCTGCCACCGGTGCGGCCGGTGCAAAGCCGGCTGCGACGCCGGCTCAACCGGGCGCTGCGACACCCGCCGGCAGTGGCAAAGAGGTCAAGTCAGCCAAGTTGTCCAGCAGTTGGGCGGGCGACCCGGCCAAGAAAAAGGGTATCCCGACACGCGGTGATACCGGCGCGGCAGGTGGACGGTCCAGCAATTGGCGTGGCGGCCCGCGTGGCAAGCGAGGCTCCAACGACCGTGATCGCGATGATCAGCAAATGCCGGCGCAGCAGGCGGAAGCGCGGGTGCTGGAGGTGCATGTGCCAGAAACAATCACCGTGGCCGAGTTGGCGCACAAGATGGCTGTCAAGGCTTCTGAGGTGATCAAGCAGTTGATGAAGCTGGGTCAGATGGTGACCATCAACCAGCCACTGGATCAGGACACCGCAATGATTGTGGTCGAGGAAATGGGCCACAAGGCGATCATTGCTGCGCTGGATGATCCCGAGGCCTTTACCGACGACGAAGTGTCGCAACAGCAGGCTCCCGCCTTGCCGCGCGCTCCAGTGGTGACGGTGATGGGCCACGTGGACCATGGCAAGACCTCACTGCTGGACTACATCCGGCGCACCAAAGTGGCCTCGGGCGAGGCGGGCGGCATCACGCAGCACATCGGCGCCTACCATGTGAAAACGGCGCGTGGTGTGGTTTCGTTTTTGGACACACCCGGCCACGAGGCGTTCACTGCCATGCGCGCACGTGGCGCCCAGGCCACTGACATCGTGATTCTGGTGGTGGCAGCCGACGACGGCGTGATGCCCCAGACCAAAGAGGCGATCAAACACGCCAAGGCCGCCGACGTTCCCATTGTGGTGGCGATCACCAAGATCGACAAACCCGATGCCAATGCCGAGCGGGTCAAGAATGAACTGGTGGTGGAAGAGGTGATTCCGGAAGAGTTTGGCGGCAATTCACCGTTTGTCTCGGTGTCGTCCAAATCCGGTCAGGGCGTCGATGAGCTGCTTGAGCAGGTGCTGTTGCAGGCGGAGGTGTTGGAACTCAGGGCCCCGGTGGATGCCATGGCCAAGGGCCTCGTGATTGAAGCGCAGCTTGACAAGGGGCGTGGTCCGGTGGCCACGGTGCTGGTGCAAAGCGGCACTCTCAAGACGGGTGATGTGGTTCTGGCCGGACAGACCTACGGCCGCGTGCGTGCCATGCTGGACGAAAATGGCAAGACCATCAAGACCGCTGGCCCGTCGATCCCGGTTGAAATCCAGGGTCTGACCGAGGTGCCGCAGGCTGGCGACGAATTCATGGTGTTGTCTGACGAGCGCCGTGCGCGCGAAATTGCCACTTACCGTGCCGGCAAGTTCCGTCACACCAAGCTGGCCAAGCAGCAGGCCGCCAAGCTGGAAAACATGTTCACCGACATGACCGCCGGCGAAGTCAAGATGGTGCCCATCATCGTCAAGGCCGACGTGCAGGGTTCGCAAGAAGCGCTGGCACAGGCGCTGCTCAAGTTGTCCACCGACGAAGTCAAGGTGCAGATGGTGTATGCCGCCGTGGGCGGTATCAGTGAGTCGGATGTGAATCTGGCCATTGCCGCGAAGGCGGTGATCATTGGTTTCAACACCCGCGCGGATGCCGGCGCACGCAAACTCGCTGAGGGCAATGGCATCGATATTCGTTACTACGACATCATCTATGACGCTGTTGATGACCTGAAACTGGCCATGTCGGGCATGCTCACCCCCGACAAGAAAGAAGAAATCATTGGGACGGCCGAAATCCGGCAGATCTTCAAGGTGTCCAAGATCGGATCGATTGCGGGTTGTATGGTCACCTCCGGAGTGGTGCGCCGCACGGCGCGCCTGCGTCTGCTGCGCAACAACACGGTTATTTACACCGGCGAGCTCGACTCACTCAAGCGCTTCAAGGACGACGCCAAGGAAGTGCGCGAAGGCTTTGATTGCGGCCTGAACATCAAGAACTACAACGACATCAATGAAGGTGACGTGCTGGAGTTCTTTGAAATCCGCGAAGTGGCGCGGACCCTGTAAACCGGCGAAAACCAGCACAGTGCACAAGAAATCTGCCACGCCCAACCGCGCCTTCAAGGTGGCCGATCAGATCCAGCGCGATCTGACCGAGCTGATTGCGCGCGAGCTCAAAGACCCGCGCGTCGGCATGGTGACGATTCAGGGGGTGGAAGTCACCCCTGATTACGCCCACGCCAAGGTGTTTTTCAGCCTGCTTGCCGGCGACGTCAAGTCCTGCACCGAAGGTCTGAACCAGGCTGCCGGTTTCTTGCGTGCGGGTCTGTTCAAGCGCTTGCACATCCACACCGTGCCGACGCTGCACTTTGTGTTTGACCAGACACCCGAGCGTGCTGCCGATATGAACGCTCTGATCGCGCGCGCTGTTGCCTCTCGGGCCAAAGAGGACTGACGCATGACCCAGGCGCCACGTGCACGGGTCCCCAGGCGCCCCGTGCATGGGGTGCTGTTGCTTGACAAACCGCTGGGTTGGTCGAGCAACGACGTGCTGCAAAAGGTCAAGTGGCTGTTGCGGGCCGAAAAAGCAGGCCACACCGGCACACTCGACCCGCTGGCCAGCGGCGTGCTGCCGCTGTGCTTTGGCGCCGCCACCAAGTTCAGCCAGTTGCAGTTGGAGGCAGACAAGACCTACCGCGCGGTCTTGCAATTGGGGAGCCGCACTGGCACCGGCGACGCCGAGGGCGAGGTGATCGAACGTCAGCCGGTGCCCAGCCTGACAGCGCACGACCTCCAGCGGGTTGCCGCGCAATTCACCGGCACCATTCATCAGATGCCGCCGATGCACAGCGCACTCAAAAAGGACGGCCGCGCCCTGTACGACTATGCGCGCGCTGGCATCACGGTTGAACGCACCGCCAGGACTCTCACGGTTTATGAACTAAATATGGCTCTGACGCAGGAACAGCAAGCGCAGACAGCTATTGAATTAATAGTAACTTGCAGCAAGGGCACCTACATTCGCACGCTGGGCGAGGACATTGCGGTGGCACTCGGTTGCGTGGGGCACCTGACGGCGCTGCGCCGATTGGCCACCGGAGGCTTTGACCTTGGGCAAAGCGTGACACTGGCCGCCCTGGAGTCGATGACCGAGCCTGAGCGAGTGCAACATCTGCTGCCGGTGGATGCCTTGCTGGGCGGTCACGGCCGTGTCGTTTTGAGCGGCGACAATGCGGCACGTTTCTTGAACGGGCTGGCACGGCGCGGGCCCTGGCCGGACATGGGTCCGGTCGCGGTGTACGAGCAAGAGAGCGGCTGTCTGCTGGGCACCGGGCTGGTGGCAGCGGGCGAATTGCGTCCAACCCGCCTGTTGAGCGCGCAGGAGGTCGAGCAGATGCGTCAAGGCCGGATGGCGCAGCTTGGCGCCTCGACCGAGCCGGGCTGCCCCCGCGGCGCCGAGGTCCACTAATCATTTTTCAGAAAGAGCACCATGTCGAGTAAACAGATTCGCAACATCGCCATCATCGCCCACGTGGACCACGGCAAAACCACCATGGTGGATCAATTGCTGCGCCAGAGCGGCACCTTCGCCGAACACGAAAAAGTCGTGGATACCGTGATGGACAACAACGCCATCGAAAAAGAGCGCGGCATCACCATCCTGGCGAAAAACTGCGCCGTGACCTGGGAGGGCACCCACATCAACATCGTCGATACCCCCGGTCACGCGGACTTTGGTGGCGAGGTGGAGCGTGCTTTGAGCATGGTGGACGGTGTGGTGCTGCTGATTGACGCACAAGAGGGCCCGATGCCGCAAACCCGCTTTGTGACAAAAAAAGCGCTTGCGTTGGGTTTGAAACCGATTCTGGTGGTCAACAAGGTTGATAAGCCGGGTGCGCGGCCTGACTTTGTGGTCAATGCCGCCTTTGACTTGTTTGACAAGTTGGGCGCGACCGATGACCAACTGGATTTTCCGGTGGTCTATGCTTCAGGCATCAATGGCTGGTCGTCGATGGAGGAAGGTGCACCGGGCGAACAGTGGGGCCCCGACATGTCGGCGCTGTTCAATACCGTGTTGCAGCATGTGCCGGCGCACGAGGGCGACCCCGATGCGCCGCTGCAGTTGCAAATTTCTGCACTCGACTTTTCCACCTTTGTCGGTCGCATTGGTGTGGGGCGCATCAACGCCGGCACCATTCGCCCGATGATGGACGTGGTGGTGATGGAAGGGCCCGATGGCCGCACCGTCAAGGGCCGGGTCAACCAGGTGCTGACTTTTCAGGGGCTGGAGCGGGTGCAGGCCACCGAAGCCGGCCCGGGCGAGATCGTGCTGATCAATGGTCTGACCGACATTGGCATTGGCGTCACCATCACTGACCCGGTCAACCCGGCGCCCTTGCCCATGCTCAAGGTTGATGAGCCAACACTGACGATGAATTTTTGCGTCAACACCAGCCCATTGGCTGGTCGCGAGGGCAAATACGTCACCAGCCGTCAGATCTGGGACCGCTTGCAAAAGGAGCTGCAGCACAACGTGGCCCTGCGCGTCAACGAAACCGGCGAAGAAGGTGTGTTTGAGGTGATGGGCCGAGGCGAGTTGCACCTGACCATTTTGCTGGAAAACATGCGCCGCGAGGGCTACGAGCTGGCGGTGAGCAAGCCACGCGTGGTGTTCAAGGACATCAATGGTGAGCGCCATGAGCCGATCGAGATGGTGACGGCTGACATTGAAGAGCAGCACCAGGGGGGCGTGATGCAGGCACTTGGCGAGCGCCGAGGCGAGCTGTTCAACATGGAACCCGATGGCCGTGGCCGGGTGCGGCTGGAGTACCGTATTCCAGCGCGTGGTCTGATCGGCTTTAGCAACGAGTTTTTGAACCTGACACGCGGCACCGGCTTGATCTCGAACATTTTTGACAAGTACGAACCGCACAAGGGCGAGATCGGTGGCCGCAAGAACGGTGTGTTGATCTCGATGGACGATGGTGAAATTTTTACCTACGCCTTGGGCAAGCTCGACGACCGCGGCCGCATGTTTGTGCGCGCCAACGACCCTGTCTATGAGGGCATGATCGTCGGCATTCACTCCAGAGACAACGACCTGGTGGTGAACGCCACGCGCACCAAGCAGTTGACCAACTTCCGTGTCAGCGGCAAGGAAGACGCGATCAAGATCACGCCACCGATCGAGCTGACGCTCGAATACGGTGTCGAATTCATCGACGACGACGAGCTGGTCGAAATCACGCCCAAGAGCGTGCGCCTGCGCAAACGCTACCTCAAAGAGCATGAGCGCAAGCGCGCCAGCCGCGAGTAATCCAACACCGCCATGAACGTCGCCGGTGCAGCCTGGATGGTGGTTGCTGATTGCTAGTGTTTTGATAGCTGTTGGCGCTTTTGCAATATGGGCTACAGGCCATTTTGTTATATGAAGTCTGCGTCACGTCGGTATTGGCTGGCGCTGGTCGGGCTGCTGCTGATGTGTGCGTCGGCGTTTGCCCAGGCGCCGGCAGTGCTGACGCCGTGCCGTATCGACGGTGTGGCCAGCGAGGTGTTGTGTGGGGTGGTCGCGCGTGCGCTCAACCCATCCGATCCGGGTAGCGCCCGCATCGATCTGCATTTTGTGGTGCTGCCGGCTTTGGCGCGGCGCAAGCTGCCGGACCCCGTGTTTTGGCTGCCGGGCGGGCCGGGTCAAAGCGCGATTGCGCTGGCGGCTCAGGCCAGGCAGCAATTGCTGCGGCTGAACAATCGGCGCGATCTGGTGTTGGTGGATCAGCGTGGTACCGGTCGTTCAGCGCCGCTGATGTGTCAGGACACGCGCGAGGTGCCAGCACAACAGCAGATGCAGGGCGACTGGCAATTGCAACGCCAGCGCCAGTGCCTGGCCGAGTTGCAGCGCTTGCCGCATGGCGACTTGCGTTTCTACACCACCGAATTGGCCAGCCAGGATCTGGAGGCGGTGCGTCTGGCGCTGCAGGCCCCCCAGATCAATCTGGTTGGCAGCTCCTATGGTACGCGGGCGGCGCTGGACTATCAGCGCCAGTTTGGCCAGAGCGTGCGCCGAATGCTGCTCGATGGTGTCGTGCCACCCGACATGTCCTTGCCCGAAAGCGCTGGCGCTGACAGCCAGGCCGCATTGCAGGCGCTGTTTGACGGCTGTGCGCAAGACGCCGAATGCCGGCGCCGCTTCCCTGATCTGGCGCAGCAATGGCAGGTGTTGCTGAACAGCTTGCCCCGTTCGATCTCGGTGCGCCGGCCGGCGCAGGCCCAGCCCGAAACCCTTTGGCTGACACGCCAAGCCCTGTTGCAAGCGGTGCGGGGGCCGCTGTATGCGCCAGTGCTGGCATCGGGCCTGCCGTGGGCCTTGCAGCAGGCCAGCGCCGGGCGTTTTGAGGCCTTGCTGGGCCTGGCTGATTTGTTGCAGGCGCGTGGGGCGCAGCGACTGGCTGAAGGCATGCACTTGTCGGTGATTTGTGCGGAGGACATGGCTTTACCCGCATTGGCCAAACCGTCGCAACCACCCGCACCCGGGCAGGAGTTGGAGCAGGCCTACCGCCAGATCTGCCAGCACTGGCCGCGTGGCAGCGTCTCGGCGGCGTTTTACCGCCTGCCAGTCAGTGCGTCGGCAACACTGCTGCTGAGCGGCGGACTCGACCCGGTCACACCGCCGCGACATGCCGAGCGTGTGGCGCAGGCGCTGGGTGGCAAGGCGCGTGTCGTGCGGGTGCCCAACGCCGGGCACAATGTGCTGGCGCTGGGCTGCATGGATGAGTTGCTGTTTCACTTTATCGACGCCGCAACTGATGCGCAGGCGCTGGCACTGGACACCCAATGTGCGCATGGCCTGCCCCGACCTGGCAGCTTTGTCCCGACCGGCTTGCGACCGGACACCCGCCCATGATCCTGATCGAACATCTGGCACGCAGTTTTGCCGTCACGCAGCACACCCACACCCGGTTGAAGTGGGCAGGTGTCAAGACCTGGCTGCGCCGCCCGGCCCGAGCGGCCACGCAGGTGCACGCGGTGCGGGCGCTGACCCTGCAGGCGCCAGACGGCTGTATCACCGGGCTGCTCGGGCCCAATGGCGCGGGCAAAACCACCAGTCTGCGCATGCTCGCCGGGCTGATTTCGCCCAGTGGCGGGCGCATCGAGGTCGATGGCTTCGATGTCGTGCGCCATCCCGCCCTGGCATTGCAACGCATGGGTGTGCTGAGCGATGCGCGTGGGCTGTACCCGCGCCTGACGGCACGCGAGAACATCGCTTATTTTGGGCAGTTGCATGGCATGACGCTTGACGCGGCCATGGCCCGGGCTGGCGAGTTGGGCCAGATGCTTGATTTGCAGGGGTTGCTGGATCGACGCACCGAGGGTTTCAGCCAGGGCGAACGCATGAAAACGGCGCTTGCTCGCGCGCTGGTGCACGACCCCGCCAACATCGTGCTTGACGAACCCACCAACGGCCTGGATGTTTTGGCAACCCGTGCTCTGCGCGAGACCTTGCGGTTTTTGCGCAGCCCGCAAGGCGGTGCCAAGTGCATCGTGTTTTCGACTCACATCATGTCGGAGGTCGAGCGTTTGTGCGACCAGGTGGTGATCATGGCGCACGGCTGCAGTGTGGCCTCGGGGACGGTTGCAGAGTTGCTGGCCAGCACCGGGCAACGCGATTTTGAGGAGGCTTTCGTCAATTTGGCCTTTGCGCCATCTCCAGCGGCAGCCCCAGAGCTACCGGTCGGGCCGGCGGAGGTGGCCCCATGAGGGCGTTGCGCCAGGCCTGGGTCGTGCTGGGCAAAGAGTTGCAGGATGCGTTGCGCGATCGGCGTACCCTGGTGGTGGTTTTCTTGTCCAGCGTGCTCATGGGGCCCTTGCTGCTGGCCATGCTGTCGGCCTTGGTCAGCACCCTGGAGCAGAAGGCCGAGCAACGCGAGTTGCTGGTGGTTGGCATGGCGCATTCGCCCCAGTTACACAACTACCTGCTGCGTCAGATCTGGCAGGTCAGACCGGCACCTGAGGGCTATGAGCAGCAGTTACGGCAAGGTCATCTGACGGACCCGGTGCTGGTCGTACCGGAGAATTTTGATGCCGATTTGCAACGCGGTGAGTCACCGGTGCTGGAGTTGGTCAGCGACAGCGGCAACGAAGCCAGCCAGGCCGGGGCCGCCCGCGTGGCGGCGATGCTGGCAGGCTTTCGCAGCGAGCGGCTGATGCTCGATCTGGCCCTGCGCGGTGTTTCGCCTGGACTGCTGGAGCCATTCAGGGTGCAAGCACGCGATTTGGCCGGACTGCAGTCACGCGCGGCACAACTGACCGGTATGGTGGGCTTTTTTGTGCTGCTGGCAGTGCTCTCAGGGGCCTTGAATGCTGCGCTGGACAGTACGGCAGGCGAGCGCGAGCGTGGCTCCCTGGAGCCGCTGCTGATGAATCCGGTGTCTGCCGCAATGCTGGTGTTGGGCAAATGGGCGGCTGTTGCGGCCGTCAGCATGGCCGTGGCGGTGTCAAGTTGTGTCAGTTTTCTGCCCGCGCAATGGTTGTTGCACAGTGAGACATTGCAGGCACTGTTTCATTTTGGCTGGGTTGAGGTTGGCTTGTTTCTGCTGATCTTGCTGCCCTTTGCGGCAGCCGTGTCTGCCGTGTTGATGGCTGTGGCAATTCGGTGCAAGAGTTTCAAGGAAGCACAAGCCAATAGCACCGTGGTGATGATGGGGCTGTCGTTGGCGCCAGCCGTTGCCTTGGTGGGTCAATCAGGCGAGCAGCCCTGGTATCTGTGGCTGCCCGCGCTGGCGCAAAACACGCTGATGTTGCGGGTGCTCAAGGGCGAGCCGCTTGACGCGGCTCATCTGCTGATACCCCTGCTGGTGTGTTTCTTGCTGACAGGCGCCAGCCTGTGGGCCGTGGCGCGCCAGTTGCGTGACGCCTCTGTCAGTTAAGTCGCGGCACTGCTCAGCGGCTTTGGCGGCGTAGATCGAGCGTGAACGGGAACTCGCGGCTGCCTGGCACATCGATGCTGGCTGGCGCAACCACCAGTTTGCCCGGCGTGTGCCCCATCGCTGCAAAGCGCGACAGGCGTCGGCTTTCGGCCTCGTTGGCGTTGACAGGCAAGCTCTGGTAGC
>JFJP01038759.1_pt1 | contig 15878 bp, 12 predicted proteins | sample 431651 | NCBI WGS metagenome assembly JFJP01 (sample SAMN02602958, study PRJNA72255) | Microbial mat metagenome, whole genome shotgun sequencing project. | biome: fresh water; feature: sink hole; material: water; isolation source: purple microbial (photo- and chemosynthetic) mats found in... | reverse complement strand
AAAAAAAGGCAATTTTACCTTTAAAGTTCAAGACGGATTTTCCATAGAATATCTTTTCACTATGAATAACAAAGAAAATTCTGATGGCACCTTGTTACGCTTTGTGCATCAGGTAGGAAATCTTTCATCGAAAGCTTATCAGGGGACTGTGTTTATCAATACCGATGGCCGTATGTGTTATCGTAAGACTGCTAAATCACCATGTGCTCCACACCTTCATGGCTTGCTGACCAGATTTATTGCAAACCTCAACATGAAAAAGATGCCGGACGTTGAATTTACGCCGGTTACGATTTAACTCGAAGATTATAGCACGCAGGGTAGGCATAAAGTTTCCGCCAACATAACCCCTGTTGTGGAGAAATGAACGATTAACGGTAGTTCAAGAATGTATTTATAAATCAAGTGAGGTGAGTAAAATGATTAATCAGGCAATGATAATTGGTAATCTTGGAAGTGATCCAAAGGCCAGTGCTATTCCGAATGGTTCGATTGTTGTTAATTTTAGTGTCGCCACTTCTGAAAAGTTTAAGGATAAAAATGGGCAGCAACAAGAGCAAACAGAATGGCATCGTATTGTTGCGTTTGGTCGGTTAGCGGAGATTTGTGAGCAATATTTAAAGAAAGGATCTCAAGTCTACATCGAAGGCCGGCTTCAGACAAGGCAATGGGAAGACAAGAATGGCAACAAGCAATACACAACAGAAATAGTAGCAAAGGAAATGAAAATGCTGGGTACAAGAGATGAAAAACCTTCATCCACTCAGCATAATAAGGAGATCGTGAATTCAGCAACGGATAAAGAGTCTGATTTTTCTAAAATCCCTCCTCCCTTCTAGGACAACTCAGGGATAATTTATATATTGATGTGTACAAACTATGAGCATTAAAAAAGAGTTCATAATTTTAGTTAGGTCCATTAAGAACAGTAACTATTGCGTCGCTGGCCGTGAGGTTGAGCGCATTGATGGAGGCGTCAGATTACTTAACAACTGGATTCGCCCTATAAGTAGAGAAGGTGAAAATGGTGCTATTAGTGAGCGAGAGATGAATCTGATAGATTCTCGTAAGCCACGATTTTTAGATGTAATTCAGGTTGAAGTTGAGAGAAACGAAGATAGTGATATTCAGCCTGAGAATTGGGTACTGAGTGACTCGAATTGGAAAAAACTGGGAAGAGTTTCTCTGGGATCTATCGCTGATTTTTTGGCAGAAACCCCTCAGGACCTGTGGTTTTCAAGCAAATGTGAAACTGATCGAATAACACCGAAAGAATACTTTGAAAAAGGGTACAACAGTTCAATTTGTATAATTGAGCCTGAATTCTTTGAAATGCAAATTTATTGGAAAGACTATAATGGCAAGCCGAAACAAAAACGTCGAGCCATAATGCGCTATAATGGTATTGAGTACGACCTTCCAATTACGGACCAAGACATTCATAAATTGTATTTCACAGATTTCCCATCTCCAGGAGATAGAAAAAAGACTATCTTGTTGAATTCCAAGAGATGTTTGGTAGCCGTGAGCCTTGCTCCAGCATGGGAAGGCTATCACTATAAAATAGTTGGAAAAATAATTGAGCTATGAGAGACATATTCACAATAGGATACGCTCCACATACCCTGGACTCATTTGTTGACGCCTTGGAAAAACATAAAATTAATGTTGTCGCGGATGTGCGCTCGTCGCCTTACAGCAAGTTTAAGGCCGATTTTAACCAGAATGTTTTGGAAAATTTTTTAAAGACGAAAAATATTCGTTATATTTTTTTCGGAGATGTATTAGGGGCAAGGGTTGACGACAGCGCATGCTATGTCGATGGCAAGGTAGATTTTAATCTTGTTGCTCAAAGTCAGAAATTTAAAGAAGGGTTGAAGCGAATCCTGAAAGGGATGGAAAATTTCCGTATCGCCCTTATGTGTGCCGAAAAAGATCCGCTGACCTGCCACCGAACCATACTGATTGCTCGCAATATTCAATTGTCCGGCATGGGTGTGAAGCATATTCTAGCGGATGGAAATCTTGAAGACCACAGTGAAAGTGAATTCCGATTATTGAAAATTCACAAGCTGAATCATCCAAATCTCTATTTTAGCGAACAGCAACTTCTTGAACAGGCTTATTCTCGGCAGGCTGATAAAATAGCATATGAAGAGGTCAATACCTTGGATGAATTTGGAGATCTTCAGTAATGCAAAAGAAAACGTTGTTTACAATTGGGTTTACTAAAAAAAATGCCCGGAGATTTTTTACGATTCTCAAAGATGCGGGTGTCCAAAAAATAATTGACGTGCGGTTGAATAATGTCTCGCAGTTAGCAGGCTTTGCCAAGCGTGATGATCTGGAGTTCTTTTTACAGAAACTTTGCGATTGCGACTACCAGCATTTTCCCAATTTAGCGCCAACAAAAGAGCTCTTGTCCGGATATAAGAGAAAGGAATTCGATTGGGCCGAATACGAAAGACGTTTCACTGCTCTTCTCTGTCAACGACAGATAGAGAAACTAATCGATGTAGAAGGTCTTGGTAACAGTTGCCTTCTGTGCAGCGAAGTCCTTGCTGACCAATGTCACCGACGACTCGTGGCAGAGTATCTAGTGGCGAAATATCCCGTTGTCGATATTTTGCATTTGTAAAATTACCTTCTGCACGGAATGCGTAAAATTTGGCGAGCGTTGCAGATTTGAAGTTTATTTGGGTTAAGCTGTCAGTTTTAAGAAATTTTGGAGAAAGATGTGAAAACAATTCTGGTGAGTTGGTTAGGGGATCATGATTTTTCAGTCAAGCCCTCCTTAAGTTTCGGTGAATTACATGAGCAAGGCCCTGTTGAAAAAGCTGTAAGTAGTTATGCGGAACAATTTAACCGTGCCAATTTTGATGAGATTGTTCTGCTCTACTCCTGGGGAGGTTTTAGTTATAAAACACAAAGTGTAAGCGAAGAGCATGCGCAAAGGGATAAAGCCGAAGATTATTGTGAGGGCTTGCGCACTATCACCTCCGCGTCGCTTTCCTGTCGTCTCAATAAAGTTGTAAATGTCACCGATTATACAGAAATTTACAATGTAGTGTCTAAAGAACTCTGTGAGCTTAGCAGCCGGCATTGTTCAGAAAAGATTCAACTTGTTTTTCATATCAGTTCAGGAACACCTACCATGCAGGCAATCTGGCTCCTGCTATCAAAAACAGAATACCCAAGCACTATCTTGATTAAGACTTCAAGGGAGGTTGGCTTGGAGATTGTTGATTTTCCATTCGATATTGCTGTCAAGAACCAACCGTACTACACAGATACCCCCAAATTTCAAAATTTAAAGTCTGAAAGCCTTAACAAGATAAAATGGCAAAGCGAGGAAATGCGTGAGGCTTTAAGTCTTGCTGGCAATATTGCTCGTCATGATGATATGCGTGTTCTTATTCAGGGGGATACCGGGGTGGGCAAGGAGTTATTTGCTGAGCTCATTCACAACAACAGTAAAAGGGCAGAGAGGCCATTTATCACGGTAAACTGTGGAGCTATTCCGGTAAACCTGATCGAAGCAGAGCTATTTGGCTATAAAAAAGGTGCGTTTACAGGTGCAGACAGGGACAAAAAAGGATGTTTCGAGCAAGCAGACGGTGGAACCTTGTTTCTCGATGAGATCGGCGAATTACCATTATTACAACAGGTAACCATTTTACGACTAACGGATAAACACGAACAAAGGGTTCGGCCTGTTGGTGGAGAGGAAGAAATAAAAGTCGATGTTCGCATTATCGCCGCCACTCACAGGAATCTCATGTCTAAGGTTGCTGAAGGAGAGTTTCGTGAGGATCTTTTTTACCGGTTATGCGATGCGAACCTGAAGATCCCGCCTCTCAGGGAGCGAGTTGAGGATATTGAGCGTTTGGTAGATCATTTCATAAAAAAAATAAACCAAGCATCTGAGGACAGAGAGGAGGACGTAAAGTCCTTAAGCTTAGAGGCTCGACAGTTCCTGAAGGCTCAGCAATGGCCAGGCAATGTAAGAGAGCTTGAGGCCACTGTCTCCAGGGCCTACAAGCTGTATTCTCAAAATTCTGTGATTAGCAGAAGCGATGTTGAAAAAGCTATGGTCGCGCCTTTAACGAAAATCCGTGAAGATGAGTTGATGAACCAATCTTTTGGAGATGGCTTCAATATAAAATTATTGGAGTTAAAGGTGCGTGCTCATTATATAGTGAAGGCAATCAAGGAGTCAGGAGAAACTAACGCGGCAGAAACCGCGCGGCTACTTGGACTCAAAGAAGGAACTTTTGTAAAGCAATTAAGAGAAAACAGTGAGCTAAGAAGCTGTCTTGAACGATATCCTGAAGGAAAGAGGTTGCTTAACAAATTAAAGCAACCTCAATATGTTTTTCCTGACCCGAAATAAAGATTACCAGAAAACATGAATGACACTACACATGCACCCAAGAGAAATATGTATCAGAACATGTCGCTTCTTTTTGTTCAATTATTTATTAACCTTAGGGACATAGAGAAGAATAAGATTCGTTAATACCGCTAGTGCTAAGTTGTTTAAGTTTTTTAACTGGAACAGCAAAAAACCTTCTTAACAGATTGCTCCCTTTTGCGTGAGAATGTATTCATGAAGCCATTGTGGTCTATTGCCGATCTAATTGATCTTGAATGTCTGCATCTCCATGATGAAAACCTTATAGAGCGGAATGGGCAGGATGAGTTAACACGTCGCGACCGGGATATCTATTTGCAGAAGATTATGCCTGAGGTTGAAGGCCAGGTGGAGCTCACTCGGTCACTCCTGCTCCATATGTGGCTAAAAATTCGACAATACCAAGAGGCAGAGAAATCCGACGGGATGTTTCTGCCTGGCAGGGCCTGGAAGGAACTTTACGTATTTTTCTGGTTTGTCTTACCGCTACTGGGATTGATCAGCGGAGCGGGTCTGGCTTTCTCTTTTCTCAGTTATTCCGGTTCAGAACCGGTAAATGTGATTATATACCTGGGACTTTTCGTTGGGCTACAGTTCCTACTATATATTTTCCTTGGCGTTGCGTTCTTCTTTCGACTGAAAAAGCGCCTTAATCTGAATTCGTCCTTCTTGTATAGCCTGTTTAGTAAGTTGATGGTCAGCGGTATGTTCCGGCTCAGTAAGTATTTCGGAAAAAAACTCACGGGTCAACAGCGATTGCAGTTATCGGTAGTTCAAGGCCTGATTCATGAAAAATTACATACGCATGGCTTATGTTTATTCTGGCCTGTATTTACATTGCTCCAAGTGCTGGCCATAGGTTTTAACCTTGGCGTTTTGGGCGCAACCTTTCTAAAAGTCATCTCAACGGATATTGCTTTTGGATGGCAGTCTACCATACGATTCAGTGAACAATTTATCTTCACGCTCGTTAAATTTCTTGCTCTACCTTGGTCTTGGCTTGTCCCAGAAAATATAGCCTACCCCACTCTTGTGCACATTCACGGCAGCCAGGTAACTCTTAAAGAAGGAATCTATCACTTGGCAACTGAAAATTTAGTTTCCTGGTGGCCTTTTCTATGCCTAGCTGTCTTTTTTTACGGGCTTCTGCCTCGGATGGTATTATTGCTTGCTGGCCTGGAAAGTCAACGACGCAGTATGGGGCGATTGCAGTTCAAGGGGCTGGCCTGTGGGCAACTCATACAACGGATGACTACCTCGTTAATTTCCTCCCAGGCACCAATGGCTCAACCTTCTGCACGGGATCATGCTCTGGGAGTGCATCAATCACAAGAGTCCTGTGACACCCAGAGCATTGATGCCGATATTCAGATTGCCATGTATAGAGCTATCGCCCTTATTCCCGAGGAGTTACATGGACAATGCCCCTTGAATACGCTGCAATCATTGATGCTAAAGCGTTTGGGATTAACGGTACAGGAAACCATGCGAATAGGAGAATCCGAGCAAGAAGATCAGTTCCTTTTTGGCCAGCTTGAGAAAAGCAACAGCACGTCGAAAATAGAATGCATTGTCGTCCTGCAGGAGGCTTGGCAACCACCAATAGCGGAGTTTTTTAATTTTTTAAAACGATTACGGACGACATTGAGCGCAGATGTTCAACTCTTTGTGGCTCTGATTGGCAAACCTACTACCGATACAATTTTCACATTGATTAAGAAAGAAGATCTGAAAATATGGCAGCAAAAGATCAAAGCTATGGGAGACCCTAATATTCAGGCTTTAGAGTTGGTGGTGACACCATGAAGTCAGTTGTCCCCATATTTGCTGTTGTAGGTCATCCCAACGAAGGAAAGTCCTCAGTGCTCTCCACTCTTGCTGAAGATGACTCTGTTCGCATCAGCCCCATTCCTGGTGAAACCACTGAATGTCGGGATTTCCCAGTTATCATAGACGGTCGAGAAATTCTCCGTTTTATTGACACCCCCGGCTTTCAAAATCCGCGCAACACATTGAGCTGGATGAAGAACTATACAGGTTCGGAAACAGACCTTGTAAAAGACTTTATTCGAGCCCATCAAAATGATCCTGCGTATAACGATGATTGCGAGCTTTTAAGACCACTTCTTGGTGATGCAGGAATCATTTTTGTTGTAGACGGTTCCCGGCCTATACGCAATGTGGATCGGGCGGAAATGGAGATCCTCAGGATGATTGGACGGCCGCGCATGGCCATCATCAACAACAAAGAAGATGACAATGTCTATCTTGCCCAGTGGCAGAATGAATTCAGAAAACATTTCAATTCAATCCGGATCTTCAATTCAAACCGAGCAACATATGCCGAAAGAATTTCATTGCTGGAGAGCCTGAAATCCATAGACCAGGATTTGCAGAGTGCTTTGGAGATGGTAATTACTGCCTTTCAGCAGGACTGGGCAGCCAGAAACCTACGAACCGCCGAGGCCCTTGTCTCTATGCTGGGGAGAATACTTGCTTATCAACAGACGGTATTGTGCCCCGATGAGACCAATGAGGTGACGCTAAGGGAGAAACTGATTGAGAAATATGCCCACTTTGTCACCCAAGAAGAGCAGAAGACGTATCAGCAGATCCGTTCGTTTTACAAACATAACATCTTCAACTATGACCTACCTAAGCACTCTATCCTGCACGAAGATCTGTTCAGTGAGCGAACATGGCAGTTCCTCGGCCTGAGCAAAGCACAGCTGGTGTGGGCTGGGGCGCTTGGCGGTGCTGCTATTGGAGCCGGTGTTGATGTTGCACACGCTGGTCTAACCTTTGGAGTCTATTCGGCCATAGGTGGTGTGCTCGGTGCAGCCGGCGCGGTACTTAAAGGCCAGGAATTATTTTCAGGTGCTCATCTGCTGGGGATAAAACTTGATCAGCACAAGTTGCAGGTGGGACCAGTGAGAAATATCCAGTTCCTCTACATCTTGATAGACCGGGCTCTGATTTTTTACAGTCACATCATCAACTGGGCCCACGGTCGCCGCGATTATGCGCAGGGAATGCCTGCACCAGATAAGCCGGACATGAAGCAAGGATATACATCAGATTGGAATCGGACCATGCGGCAGGCATGCGAATCCTTTTTCGCTGAACTCAAGGGGGATGACACGGTTCATCGAGATGAGACCGGCGAGGTTTTAAAAAATATACTAGCCGAATCTCTAGCTTTCATTTCTCGCGATCAAGTTAAGTAGCCAATTCCTCCCTTGAGCTATGGCTCAAAAGAACGTCTTACGTTTCAGTCAGCACAGACAATTCAATACAGTCAGATAAACCGGCTAATTTGAATGTCCATTAGTAGGCCAAGGAGCCTGATTTAGTTTGTAAAAGAAAAGCGTGCCCCCATGCAAGTCGGGACGACACACAGATCAGTAGAATTAATTCTTAGGTAACAGAAAGGAAACGTGTAATGAAAAGATTTTTTGCAATCTTAGTCATCGTGTTTGGTCTAATTTCAAGTGGGTGTTTTTTTAGTGGGGGCAGTATGCTCAATGAGGCAGGAAAAGATCTAACTAGGCTTCAGTCACGAGGGGGTGAATCGGTCGCCGAGCGCTACTATCAGGAAATGGGCCGATATGGGATCGCCTATTCAAGATTGGCATATGCGTTTAGTGCTGGATCCTTAATGCTTTCGATAGGAATTGGAGGGCTACTATTAACCTCCAAGGAGAACTGATTTGGACGAATTCGTCTTCCCAAATAGTCGGCGTCGGCGGGACGGCAAATGCGGAGCACCCATTGCCTACCCAGCAGACCACAATGACGGTGCACACAATACAGCAACGCAGCGTCCGTCATTTTATACGTTTAGCTTTCACTGCACCAAAAACCAAAACATATCCAGCATGCATATTGCTTTTATAGAGAGTTAACGATGAATGACAGAGGAAATGCTTACACTATTGATACCTCCAAAAAAAAAATACCCTTGCCTGTACAGATTTCAAAGACCTTTAAGAAGCTAAAGAATACGCTTTGAAAAAAATTGGTTCATGTTTGAAAAAATCACAATGGGCCGGGACATATGTTTTAGGAAAAGTATCTGGCCAGCGAAGAAGAATCAGGATATGAAATACTTGGCATTGATAAAGTGGGTCTGTGTCCCTAAAAATATAACATCTTTGCTTTATTCTCAAAAACAATAGGACTAAACATGCTCAATTATTATGTTTCCCTACAATATTCAGCTATTCAAAAGACCGTTCTCCGGCACGATCGTCTTTGGTCTATAGCTGGTATCAGCAACACTCTTGCCAAGCTAAACGAAATCGATTTGCCGACTATTGCTGAAGAACATGGCGGTATAGCGATTGTCGCCGGTGGTGGAAAATTCACCGCCCGTTTTTCAGATGAGGGTAAAGCTGAAGCGGCCCGAAAAGCTTGTGAAAAGTACATTGCAACCACACTGCCGATGTTGGAGTTTCAGATTTCAAACGAGATTTGGTCGGGGGACTCCTTCAATGACTTGGCAGAAGAAAGCAACTCACGCAATCCGGCCATAGATGAACTTGGAGAGCAAAAGCGTTCCTTCCGTGGTTACGCCTTGTCGTTTAATCCTCATCTGAAACTTTGCGAGGAGTGTGGTGAATATCCGGCGCAGAAAAAAAACCATCGCAAGAATTCCGTCAAAGATGTCTGCCGTATCTGTTATGCCGCATTCGAAGAGTCGCGAGCAATTTTCAATACTCATAAGGCTGAGACTACTTTGCAGAAAATCTATAATGGGTATATCAATAATTTGCCGCCGGGTTCATCCCACACAAAGCCCCCAGCAGACTTTAAAGACCTGTTCCCAGGTACCGAGGACGAACGCAAAAGAATGGCAGTCTGGTTCTCAGATTTGAACAATATGAATGACAAGGTACCGGTCTGGTTGAAACAGGAGAAAGAGGATAATGTTCTTAAAACATTTGATGAATTTCGTTCAACGATTGTCCAGATTATAGTATCCGCTCTGAAAAGGACTTTTAATAAACCAGTAGGCGAGTATCTTCCCTTCCGTCTAGTGGTGGCTGGTGGAGACGACCTCTGTCTGGTTATGGCAGAGAAACAGATACTCAACTTCACTCGGAACATCTCTGCAGCATTAAATGAAGTAGTAGCAGATCTTGAGGAAAATAATCCAACGCACCCCCTTACTGAACGAGGCCTGCGCAAACTTTCCAAAGAAGAAAACTATTCGCCAAAACCTTTCGGCTTTGGCGGAAGTTTTGTTGTGACTTCAATCCATACACCTTTCAGCCTGATTCATCAGGTGGGAGAGGAATTGATGAGCACGGCAAAAAAAGAAACAGCGCGACAGGGAAATAGCATCAACTGGCGAGTCATGGCAGGAGAGACATCGACAACGGAAAGCCTTCTTTCTTTCGAACGTCCTATCTTCATTGAGAAGAAGGATAGGGACAAGGAACTAAAGGGGCGGCTCTCTTTCAATGACTACCTCTGTCTGCGGGATACCTACCAGAAAATATCTGGGTCTCACATTCAGCAGATCATTGCTATCATGCAACAAGAAAAAAATCCCTTTGAACTGGATCATCAACTGAAGTTGCTGGATGCTAATGAAGCAGACAAGAGCTTTAGTCCGCTCCTGCGTGATGTGAAATTCCGTGATGCTGAGGGTGTCCTGAAGCCGGAGAGAATTGCAACGTTGTTTGAGCTTCTTACTATTGCCGGAGGTGAAGAATGAACAGGACGTTTTATTTGCTGAGGGGGAAGCTCCATGTCGTCGCGACAGGGTTTTGGTACACAAGTGGGGGCCAAAAAGGTTCCTTTGGTTATTATCCGCATCTGAAAGACAAAAGTGGCCTGCCTGTTTATCCGGACACACAACTTCATGGCGACTTACTGATGACTGCTCGCTGGGCAAATGAACTTGGTGTCGATGGCTCAATGATCGAGCAGCTGTTCGGCAAGCGAGGAGAAATGTCTTCGGCGCTTCTTCATGTCGGCGACCTGACTGTTTCGGGTGATACTTGGGATATGGGCCGATTTCAGGTCAAGCCACGTATCGAGATCGATGATAGTACCCGTGCGGTCAAGGGCAAGATGCTGGCTAACTTTGAGGCGGCCTGGTTGGATGGTCTGGTTCTTGAGTCGCCACTATATGCCGGCTATTTTTCCAACACAGAGAGCCTGAAAAAAGCTCAGCAGCTTCTTGAGGAGGCGGCACAACTTCTGAGCGGTTTCGGTGCGTTCCGTTCTCGCGGATATGGGCGGGGGACAGTCCGCATTATCTGGGAAGATCCGGAAATAGTCACTATTCAAGAGGATACGCCAAATAGAACAGGGCATATGATTTACAGCCTCACAAGTTTAGTGAATGTCCGCAGCAAACCGGTTGCCGTCGAGCAGCTTCAGTTGGTTTCCAGCAGTACCTGCCTCAGTGCCGATCAACTTCGAGGCTGGTTTGTTCGCACTCACCAGCAGGTGACAGGGAAATGGCCCACAGCAGATGAAATGGCAAGCATAAAGTTTTCGGATCTTTACCCCTCTCTTGTTGGCGAGCGAGCCTATCCACCACCAGTCAGCATTCTTAAGAAAGAAGATGGAACCAGTGTCGATGATTTCTGGAATTGCTTCCCTGAACGCGAAGAAGATGACGAAAAGCGGGTCAAGCGCAAGCCAATGAAGCCTGGGACTTTTATTACTGAGACAGGGAAGCTTATAGAAGTCACCATTTTCACTCGCATGCGCAATGCCATGGAAGAGGGGGTGGACGGAGGTGACTTTTGCACAAAAAAAGAAGGAGGCCTCTTTGTCCAGCAGCACCTGTCCAGCGGAACAATCTTTAGTGGTACTGTCACTATTGCTGATCCAGACAATACCTTTGGAAAATTGGCAGGAAAAATTCTCACTGGTTTTAAACCAACAATCAACGGCTGTCTTTTCTATGCCGAGGCGACTTCTTGTCCACCGGTCTCACCTAGGTCTGGTCCGTGCCTGCTGACAATGCCATGTGCTCTCAATCCAGAGCAATCAGGCAAAAGCGAGAAAGGGTATCTCTTCATTGGGACAGCCCGTCGCTACAGTCCTGTGCTTGGCCGCCCACGTCGGGGCCACCCTGTGATTCTACCCGGCTCAGTGTTAGTCGGCACAGATCTGCCGGGAACAATTGCCTGGCCGTTGTTCGGTAAAAATATATCACAAATCCCACCAAGGCAGGAAAATGACAAAAGCTGGAGCAAGCCAGTTCGTCGGCAACCGATGCCGGAGCTGACATTGGCATGGAATGAAATTACCCGTTCTCAGGCCGGAGTACTCCGTGAATTACTCAATACAGATCACAATACTGATCTTATAGGTAAATATCTTAAAGATCTACGCGACAAACACAAGGAAAAGAGTGCCATATCAAGCTATGCCAAGTTATACGGCGCCCTAGTTGCTACCTTTGAAAACCGGGGTGTTGAGTATTTGCGGGCCGATGTTTCCGACATACTCAATTATCTAAAAACTGAGATCTGGTGGCAAGACAAGAAAAACAGAGCTGACAGGGTGGCTAAATGAATATTTTCAAAGATGCACATTATGCCTTGAAGCTATCGATAAACCTTCGTTTGGCAACTCCTCTCCTGTTACGTTCCGGTCAGACCGGCGACCTTACAGACTCCAGCATCGAGAAAACGCCTGATCAGAAGCACCTCCTTGTCAACGGTTATGTCTGGGCCAGCCTGCTGCGTCGATCCCTTTCACGACTCTCTGGAGGAAAAGAATTGGCGGAGCAGATTGGCAAGTACCAGGAAGAAGGTGGCATTTCTTCCCTGTGGTGCGAGACCGCTACATCTGAACTACATGCCACTGCTGTTAACCCGGGAATCAGCATTGATCGCAAATGGGGAGCTGCCAAGCCGGGTGCTCTCTTTAACGATGAACTGGCAATTGCCGGACTGCCGTTAACCCTGCGATGCACATTGTTTGCTGCTGATGAAACCTCTGCTAATACCTGGCGCGTAGCGTTAGTGGATGCCTTGCGTTTGGTGGATGATGGTATCGAAAATATTGGCGGAGGTTGGACGTATGGCTATGGTCGGCTGGCTGTTGAAGATATTCACTATACCATTCTCGACATGAAGGTTCCTGAAAGACGCAAGTTGCTCTGGTTATGGGAGAACGTAGACTGGATAAAGGATGCAATTCCTTCAGAACAGCCAAAAGTTGTAGCCCCTGCGACAAAGATTACAGTTCATGCCAAAGTAGCCGATGGACAACTTATGGCGATAAAAAGCAGCGTGTTCCCACTAGATGCCTCTGGGTTTGGTAAGCTCCCTGACACGTTTGTGTTCCGCAGAAATCACCTTGTCGATGGTAAGATTCATAACTTACCGGTCATTCCAGGCAAAGCAATCCGCCAGGCGTTGCTCTCGTCATCACTGGAACGCAAATGGCGTTCTCTGGGGGATGAAACGGCGGCTTGTCTTTCCACTACCCATGGCAAAACGCACAGCGAGGATAGTCGGTGCACCTGTCGCCGTTGCCGCTGGTTCGGCAGCACCGATGCTGCCGGTATCATTGCCGTTACTGATGGACAGGTAAATAATCCGTCCTTCCAGGTAGTCAGTCGTGTTCAACTCTGCGAGCATTCAATGCAAAATATGAATCTCTTTTCCGGTGAATACCTGACTGGAGGTGAGTTTTCCTTCACGATTATTATTGATGAAAATCGTGCCATCGATGCCAGTGAATTGCTATCTGAAGTAATGGGACTGCTCGAAGAAATGAAAGGAGTGCACGCACCCCCCGGATGGTATCGCATGGGAAGCACTGCCACCTGTACCGGTCAAGTACAGATCAAAGAGTATTTCATTACAAGGAGTGCAAACCAATGAGTGATAACGAATTCAAAAAGGGTCTACTTGTCTACAAGGCTACATCCATGTCACCTGGAGAGCTTGCTGCCATAATAAATGGTTCGTGGAAAGATGGGTACGTCGCCTTTGCTACAACTGAAAAACGATTAAATCAACTGTCCATCGCAATGGATGAGGTTTTCTTCAGAGAGCGCATTCAAGGTGTAACAGGTGCCGAGGGATATGTTACTGAGGTGAATGTTTGGCGTACAGACAAATCAATGATTGAAGAGATTGCCGCCGAACGCGAGGAGAACAGCTTTTATGTGCAACATTGGTTGTTGGAAACAGATCCGACATCCGGCACGGAAAACTGTTGGCACTCTGAGGCAGACACTAAGGCCGGTGCGCATCACAATAACGACAAGCGGCTCTTTAACGGTTCATTGAAAAGTATGGAGGTCGTTTGGCCGGAGAAACGGCTCAACTTCTATCTGACAACGGGGGAGAGATAGTCATGGAACTATATGTCAAAGGACTTCCTCAGAATATGACAGACAATCAGTTACGACATTTATTTATAGCATATGCTCCTAGCAGGGGAAGATCTATAACGGATAGGGACACAGGAAATTGCAAAGGTTTTGGATATGTCACCATTGATAATGAGGAGATTGCCCTTAAAGCCATCCAAGAAATGAACGGGCAAATTATTGGTCAAAGCCGACTAATTGTCAATAGGGCTGTACCTCGTGTTTCCGGAACGTCTCAACTTCAGCAAATTAGCCACCGGAACCAAGGATATGGTCAAGACCAGCAACGGGGCAACACAAGAGCTGGATACTCCGCCAATCACAAACCTCCAGGGCTACCTGGACAGCAGACCTTCCCTTATACATTCACGCCCCGTCCTATTTCAATAAAACAGGCGCCTCTTCGGCTCCACGAGCGACTGAACCAGGATTGTTACGACATTGCATTTGAAGTGGAATGGACAGCCCTCACTCCGGTTGCAGCCAACCCCTGCAACGATTTAACACGGGGAAGTTCTTGCCCACCCAATAATGATGGACATTTCCAAGGGTACGACAAACACTGGCTTATGGTTGACGGGAGGCTTGCTATCAGTCCTTTTACAGTGAAATCAGCAATTTCCAACGGATTTGCCGCTTTACTGGGCAGTTGTTATCGGGTGGAGAACAAAGAGGTGGGACATAAGGCCGATCCGAATACTTTTCAATGCACCGGAGCTTGGCGTCGTTATCGGGTTGCTCGTGAAAAATCGTTTCCAGGTTTGCTGGACAGCATTGATTATACAACTGGTGATGTAAAAGTTACCCCTGTAACTGAATTCTATTTCGACTGGGTGAATCCACCTGCTGGTATTAAATTTGTTATAAATTCATTGTATTACATCACTTTCACTGTCGATAAAGGTAAGAAGGTGATTAAAGATATTAGAGACAGGAGCTTTCCTGATGCAACGGAAGTTAAATACTATGGGATTTACAAGTTTGGCATGGATCTGAGCTTTGGCCCTGGAGAGTTTAATAAAAACCATTTTCATCGTTTTTATAGTATCAACAAAAAAATGTCTTCAATGACTGGCCGGATTAGCTTATTAAATCTCAAGTCCGCTAATGAACAGCAAAGAAGTGTTTACATGGGTGTAATGAAAAAATTCCCTGGCACTGAAAAGATTGATAACCGTGCCATATCTCCCAATCAACCTTGGCATCAAAATCTTGAATCTACTAATCCTGAATTTCAGCCAGGAAAATGGATTTATTACCAATCTTTTCAAGATACAGATGGAAAGGAAGAAATCACAGCCATAGGCCTTAATTTTCAGTTCAAGACAGCCTTTCACCTCCATGATGATGCAATACCCAAAAATCAGCAGACCTGCACGGATATGACGATGCTCTGCCCCCGTTGTGCACTGTTTGGGATGACTGACGAGTCCAAGAAAAAAGATCGTGACGCTGTAGGCTTCAGAGGGCGATTTAAGGCTGCAACCTTGGTTGGGCCAAAGGTGAAAAATGGAGAGCCAGTTATTGAGCAAGTCGATGGGGGAAATGTATCCCTGCAACGTTGGATTGACGATAATGGAAATGAGGTCGCAGGCCAGTTTCTTTTACCCATTCAGGGTCAGGCCAAGGCCAATAAACGAGATGTTAAGGGCGGATATTACGATCAGACGAGTGGAATGATTCGAGGAGCAAAAGAGTACCTTCATGCCGAATTAGAATATGTTAACTTGAAGCCTATGATCCAAAGTCATATTGATGGCCACTCCCAATATACTCATACCATGCGTAACTATGCCATGATCTGCAAGGATAACCTTACCTTCTCCGGTACCTTGGGGGTGGAAAATTGTTCAACAGAGGAGATAGCAGCTTTACTTCTCTTGTTAGATCAAAATCTTGCCCATCACGGTTTCAAGATCGGTCTTGCAAAATCCATGGGACTTGGCAGCATGATTTCAGCCATCACACGGGTTTGGCTGAAATCAAAGGCTGACTCTCCCTGGGAACAGATCATTCCCTCGCAAGGCATTAGCCTGTCCGACCTGAAAAAGAACAAAAAAGGATGTTCCCTGACCCTCGATGATTTGCGGGCAAAAGTTTCTGACAATA
>JFJP01038758.1_pt1 | contig 15878 bp, 11 predicted proteins | sample 431651 | NCBI WGS metagenome assembly JFJP01 (sample SAMN02602958, study PRJNA72255) | Microbial mat metagenome, whole genome shotgun sequencing project. | biome: fresh water; feature: sink hole; material: water; isolation source: purple microbial (photo- and chemosynthetic) mats found in... | reverse complement strand
AAATTCCTTGCTGTTTCTGAAAAGTCCAAAAAGTTACTGGGATAATTTTTTGAAACCTGAAAAGAAAAACGGTACTCCACAAACTGGATTCTTCCGGTGGCGAAAATGAAAATTACTTTATAACATAAATTACTCCCAAGCCAAAAATGAAATCTGTTTCCGGATTTTTCACGTTTATTTCGTTCTGATGCCGGTAGTAACTATCTATATCAAGTTTGTCGGTAACCTTCCAAGTCAATCCAATGGTATATCGGTTTTCCCTGAATTCGTTTTTGCCGTCCAAACGATAATAGCTTTCATACGATGCGTAAGGATCCACAAGCTTGCTGAGGTTGTAATCAAGCTCAAACCGATTACGAATATAATTTGAAACAACAAGAGTGGTGTTTTCCCAGGAATGTTGAAACATTATCCTATATCCGACCTTAATATCCGTATCGAAAATTTCAATGTCGGTGGAGGCGTTAACTGCAACTCTTGATTTATCGTAATCATCCAATAGCGAACCTGTTTGTCCTTCGGGAACAAAACTGTGGCGGTACAAAGCCTTAACATCAAGGTATTTGAACACTTTGTAGCGAACGGCGAATTCGGTGAAGGTATAGTCGAATTGACTTATGTTCTCGTTAAAACGGAATTGTTGTTCCAGTTCAAGACGAAATGTTTTATTTAAATTGTATTTAAAAGCGGGGCCGGCCCAAAGTCGGAGGTCTTTTTCCTGAGCGTTTGCGGAAGCGCAAAGGCCTGTTATCAGCAGGGTAAATAATAGTTTCTTCATTTAGTCATAATCTGGATAAACAATATTGCATTCTTTTCTGATTGCATCGAGCAATCTCATCAGTTGAAGGCTGAAGTCGAGTCCAAGTATTGCGGATTCGGTCAATCCCTTATTCAAACACTGCATTACCTCCATAGCCTCATACTCGTAGCCATTGGCTAATGCCGGAAACTCATATTCCTCCTGCTTTTCGTTATGCCGGCTCACCAAAACCGCAGCCGGCCTGAACCACTGCTGCCTGAGCTGTATCTTCCCCTGATCCCCATAAATATTGGCATCTGTGGTTGTAAAGGTGGCAAATGTGCAATGCAGACTGGCTAGTGCTCCGCTTTCATAACCAAGCGAGATGCTTACCGATTCGTCGACGCCTGTTGGGGCCTTCACTGCAACAGCTTTTATTTCCTTAGGATATCCTAACAAGAGCAGGCTCAGGAAAACCGGGTAAATGCCAATGTCCAAAAGACTTCCCCCTCCATAAACGGGATTGAACAAGCGCGATTCGGGATTGTAAGGGGCTTTAAACCCAAAGTCGGCATTAAGCATTTTCAGATTCCCAATATGACCTTCGCCAATCATTTGAAGTATCTTCCCTATTCCGGGCAGAAAACGGGTCCAAACTGCTTCCATCAGAAAGACCTTGTTGTCGCGGGCGGTCTTTACAAGAATCTCCAGTTGTTTTGAATTGATTGTAATGGGCTTTTCGCAAAGTACGGCTTTGCCATTTTGAAGGCACATCATCGTATTTTCGAAGTGGAGGTGGTGGGGCGTTGCAACATAAATCACGTCCACATCAGGGTCGTTGGCCAGTTCATCATAGCTGCCATAAGCCTTTTGGAATCCAAATTCCTGAGTAAATTCCTGGGCTTTTTCATGCGATCGGGAAGCAACCGCGTACAATTCGGCATCTTCAATCACTTTAAGGCCGGCAACAAATCCACGGGCAATATGTCCGGGCGCAAGTATTCCCCATCTTGTTTTAGGCATCGGGTGCAAGAATTTTTTCAATTTTACTTAGTTCCTCTTTTGCGAACTCCAGGTTTCTGAGACTGTCAAGATTATCTGCTAACTGCTTAACACTGCTGGCTCCAATAAGAACGGAGGTAATGCGCTCATCTTTTAGAATCCACGAAAGAGCCATTTGCGCTAGATTTTGTCCGCGTTCGGATGCAATGCTGTTTAGTTTTTTGATTTTGTCGAGGTAGACAGGGGTGATTTGTTTTTCACTTAAAAACACAGCCTTGCTGGCTCTGGAGCCTTCGGGTACACCTTTAAGATAACGATCTGTAAGCAAACCCTGTGCCAGAGGGGAGAAGGCTATGCAACCGATTCCCTTTTTCTGGATAACATTGAGCAGTCCATCCTCAACCCATCTTTCGAACATGGAATATTTGGGTTGGTGAATCAGACAGGGAGTTCCCAATTTCTCGAGTATTTCTGCGGCGTCAGCGGTTTGTTTAGCACTGTAATTTGAAACTCCCACGTAGAGAGCCTTGCCTTGTCTCACAACCTGATCCAGTGCCATCATGGTTTCTTCCATGGGAGTGTTGGGATCCGGACGGTGGGAATAGAATATATCAACATATTCGAGTCTCATCCGCTTTAGACTCTGATCAAGACTTGAAATAAGATACTTTCTTGATCCCCATTCCCCATAAGGCCCGTTCCACATGCCATATCCAGCTTTGGTGGAAATTATCATCTCGTCGCGGTAGGCTCTGAAATCCAAATCCAACACCTTGCCGAAATTCTCTTCAGCTGATCCCGGAGGAGGGCCGTAATTGTTTGCCAGATCGAAATGGGTTATCCCTGCGTCAAAGGCTGCAGCCAGGATCGATCTTCCATTTTCGAAAACATCCACGCCGCCAAAATTGTGCCATAAGCCAAGGGAAATAGCTGGTAGGAGAAGGCCGCTTTTGCCGGTTCTTCGATAGATCATATTCTTGTAACGGTCGGGTGATGCCTGATAGTTCATGATTTAATTTTTTAGGATTGCAATGATAACAATAAGATTTGTGATCCCCAATTATTTAAAATAGGAATAATTGCTTGTTGATCGAAAAAAAAGATCGTATATGTTTGTGAAATAGCGATTTAGCCAAAGAATGAAACTACGGTAGGGTAAATTTGAAGAGGGATCCTTTTTCCGGCTCCGACTCAACCGTAATTTTTCCGCCCAGCATTTCAACATAAGCTTTCACAATAGCAAGGCCCAGGCCCGATCCCCCTTTGATAATCGAAATGTCTCCTCCAACCTGTCTGAACCTTTCAAAAATGATGTCGTGATGGGCAGGGTTAATTCCACAGCCTGTGTCTCTGATAAAAAATGTCAGTTGTGCACCTTCTTCATATCCGAATTCCACATACCCGGTTTCGGTGAATTTTATGGCATTCCCCACGAGATTAATCAGAATCTGCTTTAGCTTCAGCTCATCGGTCTGAAAATATTGAACCGCATTTTCAGGAATTACAGGTAAGCGAAACTCAACATTCGGATTTTTTTGTGCATTTACAGTCATCAATTGATGAACTTCCTTCAGCAAATTGTGAATGTTTACTTTGCTGATATGAGCTTTAACCTGATTGGTTTCGATTTTTGATATTTCAATAATATCGTCGATAATCGATATCAGATGATTCCCACTGTTCTGAATGATGGTATTGTAGCGCTCTCTTCGTTCCATTGAGAGGTTAGGGTCGATCAGCAAATCGGTGAATCCCAGAATGGCGTTCATCGGGGTTCTTATCTCGTGGGATAAATTTGCAAGAAAAGATGATTTCAAACGATCGCTTTCTTCGGCTTTTTCCTTGGCCTGCACCAGCTCCTTGTTTAAGCGCTGCTCGGCCTCGCGTAATTCTTCTTTGGCTTTGCGGTTTTGATAGTTATTCCATTGTCCGAGCATTAGAACACCAAGAAGCATTGTGGCGGGTGAGTAAAGAAACAATAATGGAATAGCAATGACTTTGACGGTTGGTAGAAAATTTTCGGAAGGGAGAAGGAGGGTAGAGCTTAGCATGGCTACATGAACCAAAAATCCCATGGCAAGCAATTCGAGAGCATAATTTTTTTCTTTCCACTGGGGTCGAAGATAGCGCCATAGCAATCCAATCAGACCAGAGGAAACTATTACAGCAACTCCCATTAAAACGCCTCCGCCGCCTATGTAAATGCGCATGCCGGCTGTTATTGCAATGGCAATCATGGTTGGAATCCCACCAAAAAACAATCCGGTAACAGAGAGCAGAACAGAGCGGGTGTCAAATCCTATTCCGGGAATGTAAATCCAACGCGTGTAAATGAGAAGGATCCCAATTCCTCCAATTATCAAACCGGTAAGACCTTTTGCCAAGAGGCTCTTGGAGTCTTCATTTTTAATCCAGAAATTCTCATAGACCATCGAAAAGGCCAGCAAAACGGCAATGTTTTGAAGAAGTGCTATGAAAATTGATCCTTGCATAGAATGAGGAAAAAGCAGCGTGTCGGTTGTACGTTAATGAGTGCAAGATAATTATTTATAGTTTTTATCTACCAGGAATTGGATAAAATACAAAGACCAGAGTTATTATTCTTCAAGAAACCTTGTTTTGTTTTAATTCAGGTATTGTTTTACTGAGAATTGCCAGCTGGATTTCAGACAGAAAGTTTTTCGGAAGGATCTGTGAGCCAATGCGGATTGAGAAAAAAGGATTTCAATGCCTGTCAGCGGGAAAAAGTAAACAGCTTGTTAATCAATTCCCGGATTCAAATAGCCTATTAGCCTTTCAAGTTCATCGGGACGGTAGCCTCGTATCGACATAATCAGTTTGCCCGAGCTGTCGAACAGATAGTTGCGGGGAACTGCTTTTTCGGCAAATTTGGAGTAAATATCCCTCTTGGAATCGGTTAAGACAGCAATGCTGAGGCTAAACCTCTTCTTGTAAAGCAAAACTGCTTGCTCATCCATGTCGCGGCCAAATGCGAAAGTACTGAAGCGGGTAGGGTTAAGAGAGAACAGATTCTTTTCGAGATGTGCGAAATTATCGCGGCAGTAGCGGCACTCTGGGGTGAACAGAACAATTAGACAGGCTTTTCCTATCAGAGTAAGGGATGAAAAGGATTTCCCGTTTTCATCCATCCCTTGAAACCAAGGAATAGCATCACCGGGTTTCAAATAGTTGTATTCATCAGGGGCCTGGCTGGTATGGTATTCCATTTTTTTTCTGGTTTAAAGATGCAAAGGTTTGATGATGTCCTTGCTGATTGGATAATGGATTGGCTTTTGCAATGCTTATTTTTCCAGCTTGTGCTTTCTGAAGAGGTTGAACAGCAGCCGGGCCACATCCCCCATTAAAAATATATAAAGAGCTAGGTTCAGCAGCCACAACGCCGAAAGATTGAAACGGATGGTTTCAACGGGATGGTTGTTGAATCTTTTAAACGCCGAAAAAAACGCTGCTCTTCCGATTCTTGATTCCGGATACATATAAATTGGAGTTCCCGATTTAAGGATGCGATCTTTTTCAATTTTGGCGAATCCCTCCGGAAACCTCCCATTAACGAGGTTCTCAACTGCCAGATTGTGTAGTTTGTTTTTAAAATCGTCAGGAGTTTGAGAGTGTGGTGAAAATGATAAGTTCACGATAGCTTTTTGTCTCATCACAGCAGTTTCCTCCATCGAATTCTCGATCTGAAATCTCAAATAGGTGAGATAACCAAAGGCGCTTTCGTAGATAGTCTCATCAAAATCCTTAAGGTTCAGCGAAAGGAGGTTTTCAAATGGAGCCACATCCTCATGTTCGGCTAAGAGTTCGAATTCATTGGACAGCAGGCGGAGATTTTGGGTCAGGCTTTCCGATGAGTCGGGGATTTGATAGAGGGCAAGGCAATTCTCGAGCGATTCATTAAGGAGAGGGATGAGTTTTTCGCCGTTAAACCTGTTTTGGTATTCGGTAAAAGCCAGATTAAAAAAATGCCTGTTGTAAAGGTTATCTTTGAATTGAGCAACTACGAGGGTTTCATAAGCCCAACGGGTTGGGACTATTTCAGCGATCAGAGGGATTTTTTTATCGTTTGGCCTATATCGGTAATAGTCATCAAACTGTATCAGAAAGCCGGTGAAGACCATTCCGGGGACAAGAATGAACGGAATCAACAAATAAACCGATGCAAGGTTTCTGACAGCCGACGAAAGATTCAAGGCCATCAAGTTTGCAAATGCAGATACTCCAAATAAGGTGAGAATATAAGGAACCAGCAAACCCTTGAATTCAAGGACAAAGTTCCCGACGATAACGATTATTGCTATCTGGATAAGCGACAAAAGGAAAACGAAAACGATTTTGGCATTTAGATAGCTGAATGAACTCAGGTTAATCTGGTAATCCCTGAACGCATTGTTCCGTTCTTTGTAAAGTGTATCAGCAGCGGTAAGCATACCTGAAAACAATATGTAATTTACCAGAAAGAAGATGTACAGTGGCACAAAAGTATTATCCCCAAAAGAGTATGGGGTTCCGCTTACCTCTCTTAGCATAATTGCCATAAGCACTCCGACTGCAGGTATCCCTGCCAGGTAAATCAGAATGAATTTCCAGTCGTTGATGAACTTCCGGAAGTTCCTGAGCAGGTAAATGAAAAACTGTTTTTCAATTCCGGGAATCCCTGAAACGGATACCGGAGCGGCCTTCAACGATTTGTTAACGGATTGGGGTTCGGCCTCCGATCCCCCTCTGAAAACCCTGTACCAATCCTCCGGGTTAATCAGGCGTTCGTTGCTGATCCTGCCATCCGTGCCGATTTTTCGGGTTTCGATAAGGTTAATGATTTCTTCCGGGCTCACTTCCTCCGGGCTTCGGTCTCTCAGGTGATAGGGAATAAGCCCTGTATTATTCAGGTAGGTATAAGTGTTTTTCGGCACCCCCGAGTAAATCATGTGCCCGTCATAATCAACCAGCCAGATTTTATCATAGAGTTTAAAAATTTCAAGGGTAGGCAAGTGCACCGTCATGATTACCAGTTTCCCCGAATAGGCTTCCTCCTTCAACAGGTTCATCATTCTTTTTGCATCGTAGTAGGAAAGGCCGGTAAGAGGCTCATCAAGGCAAATTATGAGCGGGTTGCGAAGCATTTCGATGGCTATGTTGATGCATTTTTGGGTGAACTCGTTTAAAGTCCGGTTGTTGAAATCCCTCGCCTTTTTATCCTGTATATCCAGAAGACCGAACTTGCGGGTAACCTCCTCTATGCGCTTTAGAATCTGCGTTTCTGTGTGGTTTCCGAGGCTGAGTCGAGCCTGAAACAAAAGATTGTCGTAAATGCTGAGTTCCGGGAAAATCATATTCTCGTGGGATACAAAGCCGATGACCGACTGTATCCTGAAATTTTCCTTTATCAGATCTGTTTCGTTAATATAAATGTTTCCTTTCGAGGGAATCAGGTGACCGGAGATAAGTTTGAGGATTGTAGACTTGCCGACACCGTTGTTGCCAATAATCCCCACAAGTCTTCCGGATTCTTCGGAAACGCTGAAGGGCTTGACGGAATTCTCGGAATCTTTGTAGCAATAGCCCAAATCGACTGCTTTAAGCACGATTTTGGGCGTACTCCCTGAGAGCTTGAAGTGCCTGATGATTTCTTCAGATTGTATCGGGTACAATCCCTCAAAACAAATACTGTCGTTTTTATCGAGGGAGTAAAAATAGCCTGGATAAACGTGCTTCCTGTTTATTGTTAGGTTTTCGGTTCCTTCGTGGTGGAATGCAAGGAAATTGAAACGCGAGAAATACCTGAAGATAAGCCTGCCGCGTATTCGTTGAAAGATGTCGCGGGTTCCCTGTTCCTGGGTTTCCTGATTGTACTGCTCAATCCAGCTGCCCTCAAGCGTTTCGTCCAAATGCAGGTCTTCCTCAAGTACCAATAGGTTTCGATTTGAAGTGCTGAGGTTTTTGGTTATAAAATCGTGAGCATTCTCAAAATCGGATTTCTCCAGATTCAGGTTTTCCGCAAGGCGGGCTATCTCATTGATTAAATTGCTGTTGCCTTTGTAATTCAACTCGGAAAACTCAAGAAGTGCAAGGATAATCAGAAACCGCTCTTTCAGAAAGAGGTTCTGTTGTGCGCTGCGTCCGGCATCAGCGAGAATTTGCCGGTGCAGATTCTCCTCAATTTCCGAACTCGATTCCTCATTTCGAACAAATTGCTGATTATATTTCTGTGTATAGCTGTCGTAAATCTTGAGACATTCATCCGCATCGATTTCAATCCCGGCTTTATCTACATATTCGCGGATCACATTGCTTAACGAATCGTACTTCCTCCCGGAAAGCGGTAGAAAGATCAGCGACATAAAATGCATGATAGCATCAATAAAACTCTGATTCATAGCAGATGCATGTGATTTTCATTGATTTGGCAAAACCAAACGGCTTAGCAAAGCTAAAACAGAAGCTATAAAATTAATAAAAATCCTTCAGTACACGACAAAAAAGTTCGGATCCGGAAGAGGCTAAATTTTCGTTGCCAAGCAAGGAAAGAGAAAAATCAGCGTTGGTGCGCCGGGTACTGTTTCAGGAATTTCCCGCGAAGCGCAAATTCTGAAGGCTCGAATCTTCGAATCCTTGTTGTGGAAAGCCATTTTTTCTTACTTTTGGTACAAAATTTTACAAAAGATGGATATTACAGCAAATGATTACGGAACAATGCCCGATGGCAGCAAAATAATTTCTTATACACTCGAAAACGACAATGGGGTATCGATACGGATAATCAATTATGGCGGGATTATTACCCACATTATGACCCCTGACAAAAACGGACAAATCGACGATGTTGTCTTAGGCTTCAACAATCTGCAGGATTACCTGGGTTCTCATCCCTATTTCGGCGCCATCATCGGACGTTGTGCAAACAGAATAGCCAAAGGAAGTTTTGTTTTGGATGGAGTTGCATATTCATTAGCCGTAAATAACGGTCCCAATCATCTTCATGGAGGAATTGTAGGTTTCGACAAAAAAGTTTGGCTTGCCGTAAGGAACATAACCACTGAATTTGTAAGTCTTAAACTGGGCTACGAATCGCCTGACGGAGAGGAATCCTATCCTGGAAACCTGATGGTTGAGGTGGAGTACGTTCTGAACAATCAGAATGAATTGGTTATCAACTATACAGCACAAACGGATAAGAAAACCCATGTAAACCTCACGAATCATTCCTATTTCAATTTAAATGGGGGCAAGGGGGATGTACTCGGCTATTCGCTTCAAATAGACTCCGATTATGTTTTAGAGCCCGATAAGGACTCCATTCCCACCGGAAAAATCCTCCCCGTTGCAGACACCGCCTTTGATTTCAGGACTGCCAAAGATATCGGAAGTGACATTGCTCAGGTTCCCCCGGGATATGACCATAATTTCATTCTCAATGGAAATCCCAAACAACTGAGGAAATTTGCCCGTGTTGAGGATCCTGTTTCCGGAAGAACCCTGGAGGTGCTTACAACCGAGCCCGGAGTTCAGCTGTATACCGCAAATTATATCGATTCGATAGACGGTAAGGATGGTTTGGTTTATAAGAAACATTCAGGCTTCTGTCTTGAAACACAGCATTATCCCGACTCGCCAAATCAACAAAATTTCCCCTCAACTGTTCTATTGCCGGGGGAGATTTTTATGTCCACCACCATCTATCGATTCGGAACAATAAGTTAAAAACCTATGCGAATAGCTCTTATTAATATTGCCTTGCTGATGGGCTTTTGGGTGCTGACCACTCACCCGGCTTATCCTCAGGCCTTGCCCCACCCGGTGCATAAGAGTTTTGTAGGATCAAATCCTTCAGCAGTTGCCCCGGGATATTCATCGCATGAGGATAAGTATGATGTTAGCTTTTATTTTCTGAACCTTGAGGCCGGCAATAAAAGCACTTTCATAAAGGGATATTCACTTCTGCATGCAAGCAGGCTTTCGCCAACAATTGACACCTTGGTTGTGGAGCTCTCACGAATGCTTGCAGTTGATTCTGTTTTTCTGAACGATAAAAGAGAGGATGTGTTTTACAGGGAAAATGATTTGTTGAAAATTCCGCTCAGGGAGGGAGGCAAGTCGGAACGGGAATACCGGCTTAAGGTGTTTTATCAGGGTGCTGCCGGTTCCTCCGGTTTTTATTCGGGGATTTCCAATGCAAGGGCATCGAATTACAATCAGGATATCACGTATACACTTTCCGAACCTTTTCAGGCAAAAGACTGGTTTCCGGTGAAACAAAACCTAACCGACAAGGCAGATTCGGTTTGGATTTTTATTACCGTCGACTCAATCTTAAAGGCAGGTTCAAACGGACTGCTTACCGATGTCGTGTTGCTTGAAGATGGAAGGAAGCGATATGAATGGAAGTCTGCTTACCCGATAGCTTATTATCTGTTGTCGTTTTCAGTAGGCGACTATATCGACTACAGTTTTTATGCAAGCATTAACGGAACGGACTCCATTCTGGTTCAAAACTATATTTACAACACAGCCGGGATTCTGGAGTCCTTAAAAGAGGAAATTGATCATACCGGTCCCTTGTTAAAAGTTTTCACGGAGAAATTCGGCCCCTATCCTTTCGCCAAAGAAAAATACGGCCATTGCATGGCTCCCATGGGAGGAGGGATGGAGCACCAGACCATGACAACCATTTCGGGTTTTAATTTTGGGCTCATTGGGCACGAGCTTGCCCATCAGTGGTTTGGAGATTACCTTACCTGTGGTACATGGCAGGATATATGGATAAACGAGGGGTTTGCCTCTTATGCTGAATATATTGCCATTGAAGAGTTGAAAACCCGACAAGAAGCGGTAGAATGGCTGGCACAGGCTCATAGTCTGGCCATAAATTTTCCCTTGGGAAGCGTGTTTTTATCCCTTGAAGAGTCCCGCAGCGTTCAGCGAATCTTCAACTATAGTCTGTCGTACAAAAAAGGTGCGGCCATCATTCATATGCTTCGGTACGAAATCGACAATGATTCACTTTTCTTTGCAATTGTGAAGGATTATGTAATAAAATTTGCCAATAAAACAGCAACCGCAGAAGATTTCAGACAGGTGGTGGAAGATCATTCAAAGGAAGACTACGACTGGTTTTTCAGGCAGTGGTATTACGGAAAAGGTCACCCGGTATTTGTTGCCAGCTGGCGACAGGTAGGCGATTCACTTTACATTTCAAGCACACAGACCTCATCGACCGGGAAAAGCGATTTTTTCAGGACTCACATGGATTACAGGATCCGCTATGAAAGTGGTGAAACCTACGACATAAGGGTCTTGCATGGAAAACCGGGAGAAATCTTCAGAATTCATGTTTCAGATGTTGTTGGTTCGGTGCAGACAGATCCTGATTCCAACGTGTTGAAGAATGCTATGATTTACGAATATGTTGATCTTTCCAAAGTATTTTCAGCAAGCCCTAATCCTTTCGCCAATGAACTTAACATCAAGTTCCGTTCGAGCAATAAATATAGGGAAATCAAGCTTTCCGGCATAAACGGACAGGTTTTTCTGAATGAGTCAACAACATCAGGAAGTTATAGAGCCAACTTGTCCCAGCTCAGCGCAGGAATTTACCTTTTAAATGTAACGGAAGACGGGATCAAGTATACCGAGAAGCTTGTAAAGCTGTAAAAAAATCAGTAGACATCGGGAACAAAAGTCTGGGCATCCATAGGCGGCCTCACATAGCCTTTGGTTTCCCTCCTTTTTGGAAGTTCAATCGGCTCGGGAGTAAGGTCTTCATAGGGTATCTTGCTCAGAAGATGATGAATGCAATTCAGTCTGGCTCTTTTTTTGTCGTCCGCTTCAACCACATACCAGGGGCTTTCTTTTGTGTCGGTGTATTCGAACATCTCGTCTTTTGCCCTGGAGTAATCTTCCCACTTTTCGCGGCTTGCCAGATCCATTGGGCTGAGCTTCCATCGTTTTGCAGGATCCTGCAAACGGTCTGCAAAGCGTTTTTCCTGTTCCTGATCGCTTACCGAAAACCAGTATTTGATAAGAATTATTCCGGAACGAATTATCATTCTTTCAAAACTGGGGCAGGACCGTAAAAATTCCCAATACTCGTCGTCAGTGCAGAAGCCCATTACCCGTTCTACCCCGGCACGGTTGTACCAGCTGCGGTCTAACAGAACCATCTCACCTCCTGAAGGGAAATGAGCAATGTAACGCTGGAAATACCATTGCGTTTTTTCCTTCTCGGTTGGGATCCCCAAAGCGGTAACCCTGCAAATCCTGGGATTCAGGCTCTGGGTGATACGAGTAATTACACCACCTTTTCCGGCTGCATCCCGACCCTCGAAAAGCACAATGACTTTTAATTTCTTCACCTTGATCCACTCATGCATTTTAACAAGTTCAAGCTGCAACCTGGCCAGCTCCTTTTCATAAAAATCTGTGTCTAAAGGTTTTTTATGCTTGGGAATCAAATCGCCGGGTAAAAGCGGGGAATGATTGTTGTGATGGTTGTGGTTGTTGCTTCCCTTGTGACTATCATTCTTCTTTTCCTTGTTTTTTTCTTTAGAAGTCGACTTTTCTTTAGACATATTCGTTGGTGTTGGATGGGTGTGTTGCTAAAAAAGTTTATTCGAAGGATTAAAGATATTTTTTAATTTGATCATAATCAATTTTATGCGATAATTCTTTTAATGCATTTTTTTTGTTTAGAGATTTTTGGATGGCCCATTTAGAATTAATATTAATTTCAAAAACCTATAGATACATTGCCTAGAAGTTATATTTTTGTATAAGCATTGTAATATCATAAATCATGACTCACGTAAAAAATGTTGGAGAGAAGGTAAGGAAAATCAGAGAATCCAAAAATCTCTCCCAGGATGAATTGGCAGAAAGGTCGAAGCTGAGCAAGGAGCTTATTGCCCGCATCGAGGAAAACAAGGATCTGCCTTTTCTTGCGCCCCTTATCCGTATAGCCCGATCCCTGGGTGTCCGTTTGGGTACCTTTCTCGACGACGCAAGTGAAATCGGTCCGGTTATCGCACGCGGGGGCTCCATGAAACCAGGTGTAAGCTTTTCTCACAAAAACAGCGCTGATCCTTCTGACCTGAGCTTTTTCCCTTTAGCAAGCGACAAATCCGGCCGACATATGGAGCCGTTTATTGTTGATATACAACCCAGCAAGGATAGCGATTTCTCCCTTTCCTCCCACGAAGGTGAAGAGTTTATCTATGTCTTGTCGGGAGCTATCGAAATTTCCTATGGAAATGAGGTTTTCAGCATTTCCGCTGGCGACAGCATTTATTACGATTCGGTTGTGAGCCACCATGTTCATGCTGCGAACAATCTGGCAGCCCGGATTTTGGCAGTAGTCTATGCTCCCTATTAATCTTAATTCAAATGGAACTTATTGATCTGACGCTGGGGCAACTTCTTGAAAAATGGGCCTTGGAATCCCCCGAGCACGATTTTATGGTATATCCCGACAGGGGCCTCAAATTCTCTTATTCTGAATTTAACCAACGGGTTGATCAGCTTGCCAAAGGCCTCCTGAAAATTGGTATGCAGCCCGGCGATAAACTTGGCATCTGGGCCAACAACGTGCCCGACTGGATGACGTTTATGTTTGCCACCGCAAAGATAGGAGTGATTCTTGTTACTGTCAACACAAATTACCGTTCGCATGAGCTTGAGTTTTTACTCAGGAATTCCGACATAAAAACACTCTGTCTTGTAAACGGTTTCCGCGACAGCGACTACATCGGCATTATCAACGAGCTGGTTCCGGAAATAAGGGAACAGCAGCGTGGCAATTTAACCTCCGGCAAGTTTCCGGAGTTGAAAAATGTGATTTTTATCGGACAGGAAAAGCACCGAGGAATGTTCAGCATTCCTGAACTATTGCTTTGCGGAAACGAGTTTCCCGCTTCGGAGTACTTACGGATAAAAAAAACCATAAGCTGCCATGATGTTGTAAATATGCAGTACACTTCTGGAACCACTGGGTTTCCCAAGGGAGTTATGCTCACTCACCACAACATTGTGAACAACGGGAACACCGTTGGCAATTGCATGAACTACACCAGGAATGACAGGTTGTGTGTATGCGTCCCACTTTTTCATTGCTTTGGATGTGTTTTGGCGGTTTGCGCAGTCATTACCCATGGCTGCACTATGGTAATGGTGGAGAGCTTCGACCCCTTATTGGTTCTGGCTTCAGTTGAGAAAGAAAAATGCACGGCACTTTATGGGGTACCCACTATGTTTATCGCCGAACTAAATCATCCTATGTTTTCACTTTTTGATCTTTCCACTCTACGGACGGGTATCATGGCAGGCTCACTTTGCCCGATTGAGACTATGAAGGAGGTAATGGGTAAGATGAATATGAACGAAATAATTATTGTTTACGGACTTACCGAATCGTCGCCTGGGATGACAGCCACACGCACCACCGACCCTACGGAAATTAGGGCAACCACTGTGGGCAAAGCACTGCCGTTTGTTGAAGTGAAGATCGTAAATCCCGAGACAGGCCTTGAATGCGCTACGGGTCAGCAGGGAGAGATTTGCTGCAAGGGTTATAATGTAATGAAAGGATATTATAAAAATCCCAAGGAAACAGCATCGGTCATTGATCAGGAAGGTTGGCTGCACTCAGGGGATATTGGGGTTCGCGACGAGCAAGGTTATTTCAAGGTCACAGGTCGCATCAAAGATATGATTATCAGGGGAGGGGAGAACATCTATCCAAGAGAAATTGAAAACTTTCTTTTTCAAATACCTCAGATCAGCAATGTTGAAGTGGCAGGAGTACCTAGTACCAAATACGGCGAAGAAGTAGGTGCATTTATAATCCTGAAAGAGGGGCAGGAGTTAACGGAAGAAGATGTTATCGACTTCTGCCGTGGCAAGATTTCCCGTCATAAAATCCCGAAATACGTGTTTTTCATGAAGGAATATCCAATGACAGCAAGCGGGAAAATCCAGAAATATAAACTTCGGCAAATGAGTTTAGAACTTATTCAAAAACAAGGCATAAATACTTAGAAGGTTTAATGGCCCTGCCTTTGCTCGGCAGAAGTTTATTCTACCCTTTTGGTGCCATCCCCAACTTCAGCTACATAGAATTCGGCATGTAATCCGGTTCTTTCCAGGTAACCAATAGCCACCTGCTCGATGAATTCATCAATTGAGTTTTCGTTAACAAGGCTAACGGTGCATCCTCCAAAACCAGCCCCCGTCATCCTTGATCCTAATACTCCGGGAATTTTTCTGGCTTCTTCAACCAGGGTGTCCAACTCAATTCCGGTTACCTCATAATCGTCGCGAAGCGAGTCGTGCGATGCATTCATCAATTGTCCGAATAAAGCAAGATCTCCGGCTTTCAAGGCTACAATTGCATCCAATACGCGTTGATTCTCGCTTATTACATGTTTCGCGCGTCTTCTCACAACCGGACTGGTGATCATATCGTTGATTTCGAGGAACCGGGCATAGGAAACTTCAGTAAGGTTATTAATTTTCTTTACCTGACTAAGGTTTTCGACTGCAAGCTCGCATTCAGAGCGACGCTCGTTGTATTTTGAGTCGGCAAGACCTCTGCGTTTATTTGTGTTGCTGATAATAAGTTTATGACCTGTGATAACCAAGGGAACCAGCTCGTAATCGAGGTTTCCGCAGTTCAGGAATATGGCTTTGCTCTCGGCTCCCAAACCTACGGCAAACTGGTCCATAATCCCGCAATTGACACCGATAAACTGGTTTTCAGCTTTTTGCGAAAGTTTAACCAGCGAAATCATATCCTCACCAATGGAAAATATATCATTAAAGGCATACGCCGTTACCATCTCAATGGATGCAGATGACGAAAGTCCGGCACCATTGGGAATATCCCCTGAGAAAAGAAAATCGAGACCACGGAAGCTGATGCCCATTTTATTAAACTGATCCGCTACTCCCAAGGGGTAATAATACCATTCTTTGCCTGCCTTCACAAAAGGGGGCTTAATGCTGATTTCGGATGTGTGTTCGAAGTTGGTTGTGGCAAAGCGGAAAATGTCCTTGTGGTTCTCCTTAACCAATAGCGTGGTCCCAAAATTCAAGGCGCAGGGAAACACATATCCGGCATTGTAATCCG
>JFJP01044331.1_pt1 | contig 15880 bp, 10 predicted proteins | sample 431651 | NCBI WGS metagenome assembly JFJP01 (sample SAMN02602958, study PRJNA72255) | Microbial mat metagenome, whole genome shotgun sequencing project. | biome: fresh water; feature: sink hole; material: water; isolation source: purple microbial (photo- and chemosynthetic) mats found in... | reverse complement strand
TTGTGAATTTTAAAGAACAGCAGATTGCCTCCGAATCTGAATTTGCTAAACAGATAATGAACGGGACGCATCCATTCATTAAAATAAGCAAAACAAGCAACGATGGTTCTCCGGGTGTTAAAGTGATCATGAAAATTCAGGATCAGAATGGTAAAACCCTGGCTAAGAAGCTGAATGAATATGGATTTTATCCCAACGGAGCCACCAACTTATCCAGTTTTCACGATAATTCGGTACAGACTGACGAAACCGACGATGCCACCATTTTCAATTTGCCTGCTCCACCATTTCCGCAGTGGGGAACATACACTGGGGCAAGTTTATACCTGATGTATTACACCATTCCGCCAAGTGCTGTTGATGTTGATTGGGCCGGATTGGGTCAAAAGCAATCAGACTGGGGAAATTACCGTGGCTATGTCCGTTTCGGGATTAAAATAAACGAACCCGGAACCTGGGAAATCATTTACAAAGCACAGGGACTGATTCGTAAAAGAGCTTAGCGTTTTTTTTCATAGATTACATTTTGGTCCGGTAGCTTTCGAGTTACCGGACCATTTTTTCAGCTATCCACCATTTAAAATCCAAAAAAAGAATGTTATTGGAAAGAACTAAAAATTACTAATTTTGTACCATATTGGTACAAATTAAAAACAAAGATATGTTAGTCATCAGCAGCAGAGAATTCAGGGACAACCAGAAAAAATATTTTGACCTGGTAGATCAGAACGAACAGGTAATTGTTCAGCGAGGTAAAAACAAGTCATATATGCTCTCGGCATTGACAGAAATTGACCGAATGTCAACCAATCCGGAATTAATCGCAAAAATTCAAAAGGCTGAAAAAGAAATCGCAGAGGGGAACTTTGTAACCCTAAATAGCAATGAAGACATTAAAAGCTTTCTTGGATTATGAACTTTAGGCTTGATTTTTCAGATATTGCCACTAGGGATATTGAATCCTTTAAAAGGGCGGGAGATCAAAAGAGTCTGAAACGAATTCAACAAATTTTAGAAGAATTGAGAGAACACCCTCAGACTGGCATTGGCTCTCCCGAGCGCCTGAAATATCGTCTGTCAGGATATTGGTCAAGGCAAATCAACCGAAAAGACCGGCTGATTTACCGTATATATAAGGAAACCGTTAGCGTAGTGGTTGTTTCGGCTAAAGGACATTATACTGACAAATAGAAAAAATCAGTTCTTCAACTTTAGATATTCACTTGGCGTTTGCCCGTACACCTTTACAAAACATTTCGAGAAATAATTGGGATCGCTAAAACCAACTTCATAAGCCACCTCGCTAATGGTTTTGCTTCCGGAAGCCAGCAACTGCGCAGCCTTTTTTAGCCTGATGTTGCGAATAAATTCGGAAATGGAAAGATCAGTTAACGCCTTTATTTTCCGGTAGGTTTGAGGCTGGCTCAAATTAATTACCCGGCACAACGTTTCCACATCAAACGACGTGTCGGTAATGTGCTTCTCGATTTCTCCAATAACCTTCTCCAAAAATTTCTGATCCTCTGGATTGTGCACATATTCGTCACTTTCGAGCTTGGTTCCGTGGTAAAACTTTGACTGCAACTTCCGTCGCTGATTAATCAGGTTTTCGATCGTCAGGTATAAATATTGCAAATCGAATGGCTTGGTAATATAGGCATCTGCACCCGATTTTAATCCACTCATCTGGTTTGGCAAATCGGCCAGTGCAGTAAGCAAAATAACCGGAATATGGCTGGTTTTAAACTCATCTTTCACCTTTCGGCAAAATTCGAAGCCGCTGAAATCGGGCAACATCACATCGCAAATAATCAGGTCGGGGTGTTTGGTATCGGCTAGTTTCATGCCGGATTCAGCATCTGTGGCTTCATCAACACGATAATTGGCCGAAAGTATTTCCTTCAGGTAAGCTCTTAAATTGTTATCGTCTTCAACCAAAAGCAAGCGGGGTAAACTCTGTTCTTCGCCTGCCCTGACATCACGCAGTAAAACGGGCGAATAATCGTCGATACTTGCAATCAGAATTTCCCTGTTGGATTGAGGATTAGACAGGTTAGTGCCATTTCTATTTGGCTCATTTTCTCCTGCGTCAACCGGAACTGTTAAGGTAAATACCGCACCCTTGCCAGGTTTACTGGTAACTTCAACGGTTCCGCCATGTAATTCAACGTATTTCTTAACCAACGCCAAGCCAAGTCCACTTCCAGAATGCTGCAAATTCTGCGAATGGTCGGCCTGATAAAAGGTATCGAAAATGTAAGAAATCTGATCTTCTGAAATACCTTGTCCGCTGTCGGAAACCGTTATCCGGAATTGTTCTTGTTCATTTGTCCCTCCTATCCGGTCGATGCCAACTGTTATTTCACCCTTATCAGGAGTAAATTTAAAGGCATTGGAAATGAGGTTAAAAACAATCTTCTCCAACTTTTCTGCATCAACCGAAACTTCCAGTGCTTTTTGTGTTGAGACAAACCGGAAGCTTACTTTTTTGCGTTGGGCAATGTCGTTGAACAGGAAAGCAATCTGCTGGATAAAAGGAACTAAATCAAGGGAAGTGCGCATCAATCCGGCTTTATCGGTATCTGCCTTTCTGAAATCGAGTAACTCGTTAACGAGCAGCAGCAATTTAGATGCATTGCCATAAATAATCTTAAATTTTCGCTGCAATTCGTGTCTGTTCAACTCGTCAATATGGGTAATCAGCTCTTTTAGCGGACCAATAATGAGGGTTAACGGAGTGCGGAATTCGTGCGAGATAGTGGTGAAAAAATTGATTTTAGCCTGATTGGCTTCTTGTACCTGTTCGGCAAGAGCCAGCAGATTATCGCGCTGTTTCACGATTTGCTCATTCTGCTCATTCAGTTTCTGGTTCTTCTGTTCAATTTTTTCATTACGACTAATCATCTCTTCGTTAATGCGAACCAGTTCTTTGTTTTGCTGCTCGATTTGGATATTCTTTTCCGATAAAGCCGCGGTTTTCTCCTTCACCAGTTTTTCGAGAAGTTTACTTTTCTGCTTAACTGCCTTCAGCCTGAAATAAAAAACAAGATAAATAGCGAGCAAAATGGAAAGAACAACCAACAGTTTAAACCACCAGGTCAGCCAGAATGGGGGTAAAACAACTATTTTTAAGGAGGTAGGGTGCTCGTTCCAAACACGATCGTTGTTCGAACCCTGAACCATAAACGTATAAGTTCCGGGGTCGATATTGGTGTACGAAGCCGTACGCTGGTTTCCGGCCTCAACCCAATCTTCGTCATAACCTTCCAGCTTATAACGGTACAGGTTTTTTCCAGAAAGAATATAGTTCAATGCTGTAAACTCAAATGTAAAAATGGTCTGGTTATACTTTAGCCTCAACTCTTTGGCTTCACTAATCTGACGGCTGGTGATTTTGGGATGCGAAAATGGGGTGACGGGTTGGTGGTTAACAGTCAAACCGGTTATTACCAACGGAGGAATAAATTGGTTGGGACTAATTCGGGCAGGATCAATACAATTAAAGCCATCAATACCGCCAACATATATTTTTCCATCTTTTGCCTTGAACGATGCATTCTGATTAAACTCATTACTTTGCAGGCCATCTTCCCAGGTATAATTCAGGAACGATTTAGTTTTAGTACTGTAAACAGAAATTCCGAGGTTTGTTGGGCACCATATACGCCCCTGATCGTCAGGAATAACGCCATAAACCACGTTGTTCGAGAGTCCCTCGGAACTCATATACCGGTTCAGTTTCCTGTCTTTCTCCACATATTCATACAAGCCATTGTTTGTTCCAAACCAAACGATGCCTGGAGATTGTTCGCGGAAGAATTTGCTCAAAATGATCGGCATTTGGATCGTACAAATACAACACTCCTTCGTAAGTCCCCAGCCAGAATTTTCCGTTATAACTTTCGGCAATCGCTAAAAAATTCTCCTGAATCTCAAAGCTCTGGTTGTTCTTTGGGTTTTTCAATTCAATTGTATTGGATTCCTGATTATATTTCAGCAAACCTGATGACGTAACCATCCAAACTACTCCTTCAGAATCTTCCAGCCCGGTGTTAAAGCTTGAAATATGAGGATATGATTTTAAATTGGATGGATTAAATGTCTGAAATTGTGCTGTTCCACCTTTAGAAACGAGGATTCCCTGATGATTCGACACGTAAATATTCTGATGCGAATCGCCAAATATATTATTCTGATCTAAATCTTTAAAATATAAATCAGCACCGTCAGTATTTTTAGGTTCGTTAAAATAGTCTTCCTTCAACGAAAATAAGCCCTTAGAAGTGGCCACCCAAACTGTATTTTTCTGATCACGATAAATACCTTTGATGTTATTAATAGCCTGGTTCAACGATTTATTTTTTAGAAAGTTATTGTACTTCCTAAACCTTGAATTTTCAGGATCGAGTTTATTTACTCCACCTAAGAAAGTGCCAATCCAAAGAATTTCTGAGCGATCTTCGAAAAGAGAAAAAATCACATCGTCGTTCATCGATTCCGGGTCGTCCTGATCATTTTTAAACGACTCAAAATCGTCGTGCTGAGGATTGTAGCGAAATAATCCGATGCCGGTACCTATCCAAACCGAACCATTTTTACGCTGAACTATTTGATTAATTGCCGTTTCCCCCAAAGTATAGCGATCAATTTTCCGGGTTTCCGGCTGATATTTAATCAACCCATGATTCCGGGTGCCAATCCATAAATTTCCTTTAACATCGTAAAGCAATGTTTGGATAAATGCTGGTGATTCGAGTCCAAGATCGATTTCTTTCGGACTATTGTTATCTGAAAAAGCATAGTTGTAAAGCCCATTGCCGGTTCCCAGCCAGAGCCCGCTACGCTTATTCTCAGCAATCGAGTTAATAACCCTGAACTGAGGCTGATCGCAAAACGCAGGCGTAGAAAACGATGAATCTGTCGGGTTCCACGAGCATATTCCACCGCCGTTTGTCCCTATCCAAAGCCTGCCGTCAGAACCAGTTAATATACTCCGGATATCGTTATCAGACAAGGACTTTTTGTTTTTAGCATCATTCCTGAATGCAAAAAAAGTATCGTGCTTTCGATCGTATCTGCTCAGTCCTTCGCTCTGGGTTCCGATCCAAAGTACCGAATCGGATGGATTTTCATAAATGCAGACAATGTCATTGTCAATCAGCGAGGTCGGATTGGACGGATCGTTTCGGTAAACATTAAGATTATAGCCATCGTAACGGTTTAACCCATCAGCTGAGCCAAACCAGATAAACCCTTTCGAATCCTGATGAATACTTTTTATCGTCGATTGTGAAAGACCGTCTTTGATAGTCAGGTGAGCAAACCGGTTGGTTCCGTTCGATAAAAAGACATTCATCAGAAACAAACACACCAGTCCAATATGTCTAAGTTTTTCCTGCATCATCCTTCCGGTTTTTAGTCATTTTCGCAAAACTAAAGAAATCATCGAGTTATAAAACCAGCATTCCTCAGTTTTAAGAGTTCTTTTGTGCTGAATGAATAATTTGTCCCTTTGCACGAATGATTTGAACGAGCATTCGACTGTTTTTTACTATTTTTTATATCAAAGCTACCTGTAATTAGAGTCCCCAAGTTGTATTTTTATATTCTGAAAAATCACAAAAATCAGTTCGCAATGAAGTTACTTTTTATAAATGTACTATTTTGCTTTATCATTTTCAGCTTTACTTTGAAAGCTCAAATTACTATTCCGGCCTATATTTCGTATGTTGAACCTGCAGAAGAAGGTGTAATTATCGACGAAGAAAAAGGAATTACAGATTGGATCAGCCCGAAGAGTGAGATTCAATGCTATTTCCATCTGGCCAATACCGGTAAATTAGAGTTGGAAATTCAAGCTGAATCCGAAGCGGAAAGCACCATACAAATTAGTCTGAACGGAAAAGATATTCAGGTAAAAACAGGTAAATATTCAGGATCGAAAACCTTAGCCGTTGGCACTTTCGAAATTACAAAAACAGGATACTACTGCATAAAGCTGAAAGGAATCAGTAAAAAGGGGAGCCAGTTTCCTTCCGTAAAATCTTTTCTGATTTCAGGAGAAGCTGCAAAGGGAGCACATTTCAATACTCAACCGCGACGCAATGCGGCATCAGTCCACCTCCGGTATCCTTTTCCCGAAGTAACAAAAGTAGAATGGTTTTACAACGAAGTGACCATACCCGAAGGTTTTGATCCGGTTAGCACTTTTTACATGGCCAATGGTTTTAAACGCGGATATTTCGGAATTCAGGTAAACAGCAAAACCGAGCGCCGGGTTATTTTTTCGGTGTGGGACAGTGGCAATGAAGCCATCGACCGCAATAGGGTGAGTGACGAAAATCGGGTAAAACTGCTTGAAAAAGGAATCGGAGTGGTAGCCAGCGACTTTGGAAACGAAGGCACCGGAGGACACAGCCATTGGGTTTATCCCTGGGCAACCGGACAAACCTACCGCTTTTTGCTTCATGCACAACCCGAAAACGGATTGACCAGCTATACCGCTTATTTTTATATGAATGATACTAAAAAATGGAAGCTGATTGCATCGTTCCGAGCTCCCAAAGATGGGAATTACCTGAGCAACCTACATTCGTTTGTAGAAAATTTCTGGGGAACCAATGGACATAAAATGCGAAAAGCCTTGTACAGCAATCAGTGGATTATTACCAGCGAAGGCGAATGGATGGAACTAAATACCTGCAAATTTTCGCACGATCCGACCGGAAAAGTGGAGCGTCAGGATTACGGTGCGGGTGTGGAAAATGGAAGTTTTTATCTCTTTAATGGCGGATTTGTAGCAGGAACTGCTAAATTTGGTGATACTTTCAAACTAACTATAAAATCACGGAAAATGAGTTCAAACAGAAGGGATTTTCTCCGCAACTCCATACTGGGAACCGGAATGCTGGCAACAGGATTGGCCAGCCAGGCAGCTTCATTAACCAATGAAACAAGTGCTGAAGGGAAAAGAAAAAGTTCGAAACAGCAGTTCAACATGTGCGGCTACGCAGCACCAAAGTTAGATAAAGTTCGGGTTGGGTTTGTTGGTATTGGTGACCGTGGCTCTGGCGCTGTTGAGCGAATGACCTATATCGAGGGCGTTGAGATTACTGCTCTTTGCGACATTCGGCAGGGAGCTGTTGACGGAGCACAGGAAATTCTCGTAAAAGCTGGACTTCCCAAGGCAAAAGAATTTGTGGCAGGCGACCTCGGGTTTAAACAATTGTGCGACAGCAACCTTGTTGACCTTGTTTACATTGCCACTCCCTGGGAATGGCACGTTCCGGTTGCAGTTGCAGCTATGGAAGGCGATAAACATACCGCTGTTGAAGTATCAACAGCAAAAACGATGGACGAGTGCTGGCAAATTGTTGAAGTTTCAGAACGTACCCGCAAACACTGCGTCATTCTGGAAAACTGTTGCTACGATTTCTTCGAATTACTTACCCTGAATATGGTTCGGCAAGGTGTTTTCGGCGACCTTGTTCATGGCGAAGGCGCTTACATTCATGATCTGGATTATTGGCATTTTAATAAGCCACAGGATGAAAAAATGAGTGACGGTGCCTACACAAAAATGTGGCGTATTCACGAAAATAAACGCAAAGCCAACGTGTATCCAACTCATGGCTTAGGCCCGATTTGTCAGGCGATGAACATTAACCGGGGCGATAAAATGGATTACCTGACAGCAATGATGTCGGCTGATTTTACCTTGAAAAACAGAATTGCCGAAAAAGCAAAGGAAGATCCGTTTTTTCAGCAGTTTGTTGGTTGGGATATGCGCGGGAATATGGATATTCAACTAATAAAGACCAACAAAGGACGGACTATAATGATTCAGCACGATGTGAGTTCACCACGTCCTTATTCCAGAATTCATATGCTAAGTGGCACAAAATGTTTTGCCCAGAAATGGCCCCTTCAACATATCGCGTTTGGCCATAAAACTGCCGATGAAGCAAAGATGAAAGAACTTCAGGAAAAATATACTCCTGAAATTGTTCGTCGGATGGGTGAAATGGCCAAAAAAGTTGGTGGTCATGGTGGTATGGATTTTATGATGGACTGGCGCTTAATTGATTGTCTGCGCAATGGCTTACCAATGGATATGGATGTGTATGATGCTGCCGCCTGGAGTTGCATTACCCCATTAAGCGAATGGTCGATTGCCAACGGATCAAAACCAATCGAAGTTCCGGACTTTACACGTGGTGCATGGAAAACCAACCAACCACTTGAGTTGACGCTAAAAGGCGGCGGAACAACAGGCGTAAAAGACCTGAAAAAAGGCGGCGATAAGCAATTGGGAATTTAAGTAATAGACACAATTTGGCCTGAAGGGCCTATATATCCTAGCCCAGGGCAAACGACACAGGAGTGTCGCCCTGGGTCACGAAATGGATAAAAAAAGTCGTCTGCGAGGTTGTTTTCGCCAGAGAGAAATCCATTATACGGACGAAATGATGCAATTTTAATTTCATGACGAATGATTTAGTTAATTCCGCCCGAATGGTGTTTTTTGCACTGGATGACATTGTTACGTGGGCGGTTTTGTATGTGCTTTCTATACCCAGGGAGGTGTTTCTGATCGTTCCTCCCGAAACTCTGCCCTGGGTTATGTTATAATGGCCTTAAAGGCCGGGACGATATTTCATCATCTACATTTCAGGAAAAACCGGAATGGGATAATATTCAGGTTATTGACCGAAACAAAGAACCCGGACGGGCCACGTTTACGTCGTACAGCAATTCGATAAAAGCCCTCGCCAAAGAAGCTTCTGAAAGCAAAGTTTCGCTTGATGGAATCTGGAAATTCAATCTGTCGAAAACACCTGCCGCAAGACCTGTCGATTTTTACAAACCAGGCTACAAGGTTTCAAAATGGAAGGATATTCCTGTGCCGGCCAACTGGGAAATGCAGGGTTTTGATGTTCCCATCTATGTCAATCATCCATACGAATTTGCCGATGCACGCACCCCAATCACTGAATTCAAAAAAGGGCCCGAACCTCCGGCTGTTCCGCGCGAATACAATCCGGTTGGCTCGTACCGCCGCGAATTTACGGTTCCGGCTGACTGGAAAAATAAAGAAACCTTCATTTATCTGGGTTCGGTAAAATCCGCTTTTTACATCTGGATCAACGGCAAACAGGTGGGCTACAGCGAAGGCAGTAAACTTCCGGCAGAATTCAATATCACCAACTATCTGGAATTTGGCAAATCCAACACCATCGCACTCGAAGTTTACCGGTGGAGCGATGCAAGCTACCTCGAATGTCAGGACTTCTGGCGAATGAGCGGTATCGAACGTTCTGTATATATTTATGCTCAACAAAAACTCCGGATTCGCGATTTCGAAGTGGTTTCTACCCTCGATGATCTTTACCGCGATGGAATTTTCGAATTGTATGCCGACCTTAAAAACCACACCTCATCTGCCCTTGAAGCAGAACTGGAGTACTCCATTCTGGATGGAAATTCAATATTAACCAAGGCATCAAAACGTGTTAGCCTGAATGCAGGTTCTGAAATTACTACTGACTTTAAAGCTTCGCTTCCGGCAATAAAACCATGGAGTTCTGAATTTCCCAACCTTTACACCTTGCTCATTACCCTGAAAGACGGCAATGGAAATGAACTGGAATCCACCACTCAATCCATTGGTTTCAGGAGGGTTGAAATTAAGCGTGGGTTACTGTTGGTCAATGGAATGGACATTACCCTGAAAGGTGTAAACATGCAGGAGCACAACCCAAATACCGGGCATGTGCTCGACGAAGAAACCATGATGGCTGACATCCTTCTAATGAAGCAATTCAACATCAATGCGGTGCGCACTTCACATTATCCGCAGCCCGAGCGCTGGTACGAACTGTGCGACCAGTATGGAATTTACCTTGTCGATGAAGGAAACATCGAATCGCATGGCATGTATTATGGCGAAAAATCGCTGGCCAAAAAGCCCGAATGGGAGAAAATGCATGTTGACCGTTTGGTTCGCACAGTTCAACGCGACAAAAACCATGCATCGGTCATCATTTGGTCAATGGGCAACGAAGCCGGGAATGGGGTAAATTTTTACGCCGGATACAAAGCCATGAAAGCCGCCGACCGCAGCAAACGCCCGGTTCAGTACGAGCGAGTGGAAATCGGCAGCCGATTTGCATTGGATTTCGACTGGAACAGCGACATTATTGTGCCGCAATATCCCGATCCGCGCACGTTTGAGTGGTTTGGCGAACACTTGCTCGACCGCCCGTTTATTCCTTCGGAATACTGCCACTCGATGGGAAACAGTACCGGTAATTTTCAGGATTACTGGGACGTAATCAATAAATACCCGCAACTTCAGGGTGGTTTCATTTGGGATTGGGTCGATCAGGGACTTTGGAAAACGGATGAAAAAGGCAATCGCTTTTATGCTTACGGTGGCGATTATGGTGTGAACATGCCATCTGACGGGAATTTCATGATCAACGGAATTATTTGGGCCGACCGAACCCCGCAGCCAGCTTTGTATGAAGTGAAAAAAGCACACGAGTGGGTGAAATTTAAAGCATTAAGTCTCAAGCAAGACAGAATACGCATCCTGGTCGAAAACCTGTACGATTTTACCAACCTTCGCGATCTGCAAATTACAGCCGTTATAAAAGCTGATGGCCTGGTGGTTCAGAAGCTGGATGTGCCGACTTTTGAGCTCGAACCACACTTGGGTAAAGTGTTGCAACTTTCGGTTTCCGGACTCGAAATTAAGCCTGACACCGAATATTTTCTGCATTTCGAGGTACTGACAAATTCGGTTGCCGGCGTAATTCCAGCAGGACATGCAGTGGCTACCGAACAAATTCGTTTACCCTGGTTCAAAGCTTCGGCTGTTCCTGAAGTGGAAAACGCAAAGCTATCGATGGAGCAAACCGCCGGTCAGGTTAAACTATTCAATTCTGATGTGCAGGCAGTTTTCGATCCCAAAACCGGCTACCTGATCAGCTTTGTGTTTAAAGGAACCGAATACCTGGAAAACAAACAGGGACCGCGCCCAGACTTCTGGAGGGCTGTAACCGATAACGATTTTGGCAACAACATGCCCGGCAACAACATCAACTGGAAGAAAGTGACACTTCAGAATAAATTAAAAAGTTTTGACGCAAAGCAACTTAGAGCAGACAGCTACGAAATTAAGGCAGTTTGGGATTTGCCCGAAGCCGGAACTTCGTTTGCTACCGTTTACATGATTAGCGGAAACGGTAAAATTCACCTGAAAAACCGACTGGAAGCTTCGGCAACCGAAAAGTCGGACATTCCAAGAATCGGAATGGTTTTGTGCCTGAAAAGCGAATTCGAAAACATGAGCTGGTTTGGCCGCGGTCCGTGGGAAAATTATGTGGACCGGAATGTTTCGTCGTTCGTCGATCTTTTCCGGAGTAAAGTGGCCGACCAGATGATTCCGTATGTTCGCCCGCAGGAAAATGGCAACAAAACCGATGTGCGTTGGATAGCCCTTTCGAATGCCAAAGGACAGGGGTTGATGGCCGTTTCGGATGCCAGAGAAAAAGGTTTCGAAACCACCGCCATGCCTTACCTGACTTCAGATTTTGATGCCCGGACAGGAACAGATTATGGTCCCGTTCATAAGGAGCAAAAACACACGACAGATGTAAAAAAACAAAATTTAGTTCGCTGGAACATCGATTACGCTCAGCGTGGCCTGGGAAGTGTTGACAGCTGGTATTCGAAGCCTTTGGACAAATACATGCTTAAGCCCAACAAAGCTTATGAATATGGTTTCACGCTCGTTCCGTTCGATGCAATATCCGAAGTGAAAGATTTGGTTGAGCTTTCAAAAAAATAATCAATTTAATGAATTTCTTCATCCTGAAGTTACCTTGCGTATTCTAAAAGTTAAAACTAGTGAGTATCAGGTCACCCTGAATTTATTTCAGGGTCTGATATTCAATGTGATGGGATCCTGAAACAATTTCAGGATGACTGGATCAAGGACTTCTGAGACATCCTATTTAATTTTCATGCATGACCAGGTACAATTATTTTTCAAGTAATCCATCTGTCACCCATTTATTAAGGGTAGTAATTGTTGAAACAGATAGTTTTGCACCTCCGGCAGGCATAAATCCGGCAGCTGATGGTTCACGCTGAACCCGATCCAGAATGGAACTAATCTTACTTTTCGTCGTCGTATAATCATCAAACTTATTAGGGTGTGTACCGCCAGACATGTGGCATGGTGCGCACGATGCAGCAAGAATTGGTTTAACATCAGTTACGAATGTTACTTTCGTAACTGCACCGGATTCCGAATCTTCGTCTTTTGAGCAGGAACTAAAAAACAAAAAAGCTGAAGTAACAGCAAGTGCAAGAATTTTGGTTTTCATATTTGTAAATGTTAAGGTAATTTGAACTGTTTGAATATCTATTTCACTTAATCATACCAATAAAAGACAAACAAGTCTGAAATAAAAATTGTTCATAAAAAAGGTGGCCTGTTTTGATTGACAAAACCACCTTTTGAGTATTTAGTTATCCGAAAGCCTTTGTACTAGAAATTAGCTTTTCCGGTATCCCAACACAAACCGGTTGCTGTATAGCCTTTAGCACCAGCGTGCATTTTGACCATAGTATCTAACAACCCAGATAAAATAACCCAAGGGAAAAAATTAATAGAACACATGAATGATCATTTTCTACCAGAACAACCCCCATCCGAATAATCAGAATCAAAGTCGAATAATGAAATCTGTTAAGTTGCTGTCGGCATCAAGATTGAGTTTTTTGCGCAGGCGATACCGGTGGTTTTCAACTCCACGAACCGATATACCCAGCAATGGGGCAATTTCTTTCGATGACAGATTCATGCGCAGAAATGCACACAACCGCAAGTCGCTTGGCGTAAGTTCCTTGTAACTATCGGTCAAGGTTTTCATAAACTGCTCGTGCGCCCGCTCAAAATTGGCTTCAAACACTTTCCAGTCGTCCTGACTACTCATGCTATCTTCTATTTTTTGTACCAGCCGCTCGTAATATTTGTCCGGATAACGTGTGCCGAGTTGTTCCTTCTGGTTTTGCAGCATTTCCTTCATTTCCATCAGGAACTCATTTTTCTTGATAATAGCCATAGTGGAACTAGCCAGTTCCGAACTTTTAAACGAGAGTTCGGCTTGCAGTTTATCGTTCCGGAGTTGAATCAATTCTCGTTCTTTTTCTTCGCGGTCGCGGCTTTCTTTATGGCGAGTTCGTTGGATAATGTTTCTCCGGAATAACAAAAGTCCGCCCAAAATAATCAGAAAATAAAGGACAATGGCTAAAACTGATCGATACCACGGAGGCAAAATATCGAGCCCAATGGTATATTCCTGACTCGATTCTCCCCAGGAATTTAGAGCCTTTACCTTTATCTGGTAATGCCCCACAGGGATACGTTTGAAACTGAAGATCGGCTTATCCAACGGTTCCGACCACTGTTGGTCAAGCCCTTCAATGAACGACTGGTATTTAATATCGTCGCTGCTGAAAAACGGAAATGAAAAACGCAATTGCAGGTTATTTCTGTTGTAGCGCAGTATTATTTCCTTGCCTGTAAGCGGCAGGTCGGTAAACTGATCGTTCATTGCGCTAATAGTGATACGCCGAAGTTCAGGCCTTTTCCCCGATATTTGCGAGGCCGGACTGATGGTATCGGCATTCAGCAGGGCATATCCATTTTCCAGACAAAGGATAGCTTTCCCGGAGCTAACCGGAACGATATTTTCATAACCCGTAATCAACTGGTTATTAAAAAGGCTGGTCGGAAATTCCTTAATTTTCCTGACTTCCGAATTCTGAATACTGAACAGTCCGCAGGCATCGCTGGAAATAAACCAATAACGGTTTTCGGGTCCGGCAACAATGCGTGTAGCTTTCCGGTAGTCGCCCAGCTTTTCGTTCATCTCCATATAATCAGCAATCGTATCTTTTAGATCATCAAATGTATATAGCTTTTCTCCTGTGGTAAAAACAATACGATTTTCCACTTTAAAAGCGTGAATATTATGATCCTTTCCAAACACCTTTTCTCCGAAATACTGATTGTAAATCAACGAGTCGTTCTGGTCGAACTTTAGTCTGAAAATACCACGATACAAATGGCTTGCCCAATAATTCCCAAAATGATCAACTTCCACATACCTGATCAGGTCGTTAAATTCGTAAATAACCTTATTGATTTTCCACTGCTCATTTTCCTTCCGGTAAAAAATCAGGTTCGAATAAGTACTTTGCACCAGCGAGTTAGGCTTCAACGGATTCTCGATGATGGAGAAACCTCCGGAAATGGAAGAAATTTGACTTATCCGATCTCCTGCAATTTCATATGTACCTTTGTTGTGGTTAATAAACAGGCGGTCGTCAATCACTTTACAGTCCCAAACCTGACCTTGCGTTTGAGGAACAAGATTAAACGGTTCGCTGGCCGAGTTAAAAGGTCTGAAATATAGCCCCTGATTCGTTCCCAGATAGATTTTATCATGGTAAACTGCGGCCGTATAAACAGCTCCAAGTTCTTTCCGTTCGATGATCGAATACGAAGGATCGGGTTTAAACGAAATAAAATCAATGCCTTTATCGAGCGAAATCCAAATATTTAGGTTGGTATCGGCCATTACATCGAGCACCGTGTTGTTCTGAAGTCCGTTTTCCTTGTTAAACCGCTGAAGAAGGTTTCCGTTCCGGTCAAAAATTGAAATTCCATCGAGAATTGTTCCAATAATAATTCTTCCGTCGGAGGCCAGACAACCGCGATTGATAATGTTCTTCTGAAAATATTCGGTTTGATTTGGTTGCCAGGGCGAAAGTTTTTGTCCGTCAAAAAGCAGGAGGCCGCTGGCAGTTCCAACTAATTTTTGCGAGGTACTCAGTGACAAAATAAACCTGATTTCCTTGTTCCTGAAAAAATCGTCAATAAGAAATGGAGTCAACTGATTGCCTGTAATCTGGTAAATACCTTTGTTCATGATGTTGACAAAAATCCGGTCGCCACCATTTGAAATGGAATTGATAAAACCTTCGGGTGCGACGCGTTCGAATTTCTGGTAGTCGTAAATATAAACTTTCGAAAACGACTGAAAATAAACCTGATCGCCTAAAACAATAACATTCCAAAATTCTTCGTTGGTCGTAAAATACTGTTCAATTTCCTGTTTAAGTGAATGATAATTAAGACGCCCCAGTTCATTTCGTTCCCAGTAACCCAATTCGCGGTACCCGGCTGTAAAAACCCGGTTATTCCCGTCAACAGCAACCGCACGAATAATTGCTCCTTCCGGAGCTGGGTACAACGTCCAGGTTATCCCATCAAATTCGAGCAAGCCAATGTTGTTGGCAAAATACATGTATCCGTTGCCATCCTGAGTAACCGACCAATTTTGGTTAGCTGCCTGATACTCTTGTTTGGTGTAGTTTTTTAAATACAAAGCAGAACCGGCAAACGCAGAAAAACTGGAAATCAGAAAGATAACAAATGCCTTGACAATGTATAGTTGTTTTATGCCGATCATATGCCAGATTCGATTATGAAAAACGAAAGGTAGTAAAAAAAGAAAAACGCAGGGTTTTGTTTCCTGATTTTTCAATCAGTGAGCAATCTTAGCTGAGCCTAAATTTTCAGGTTTTAAAGTACACCCCGAAGTGAGAATTATGTAATTTTTTATATAAATAGTGTAAGGCAAATTACAGAAGGGATGCTAACCTTTGTTAAGAAGGAACTTAAAGGCATCCAAAAGATTACGTTCATAGATGAAACCTCTTTTCAGTACAATCATGATTTTGCACATCTCCATTAATTTAAAACTCTATGCTACAATTATTTACAGTAAATTTTATTATA
>JFJP01011151.1_pt1 | contig 15884 bp, 16 predicted proteins | sample 431651 | NCBI WGS metagenome assembly JFJP01 (sample SAMN02602958, study PRJNA72255) | Microbial mat metagenome, whole genome shotgun sequencing project. | biome: fresh water; feature: sink hole; material: water; isolation source: purple microbial (photo- and chemosynthetic) mats found in... | reverse complement strand
GGATCGCCGGGCAGCGCGGCCTCGGCCGTCGCCGCCGGAGCGGCTGCCGCCAGGATACCCGCGAACACCGTCGCCGCCGCCTCGGCGTCGGCCGTTCCGGCCGCGCGGGCGGCGCTGCCGATGCCGAGGCTGCGACCCGGAACCGCCGGAAGCGCACTGAAGAGCGGCATCTGCATCAGCTGTCCCCCTGCAGGCTCATGCGCGTGCTGACCTGGGCGGCCAGGCCGGCGTCCATGTGGGCCAGGATCTTGGCTGCCGGGCGCTCTTTCATGCGGCTCATGATGTCCAGGATGATCTCCAGTTCGAGAGCGCTGAGGATAGGTGCGGCCTGCGCCGGCTTCATCGCCTCGTACATCTTGGCCAGTTTGGCCGCCGACTGGTCCCGCTCCGCGGAATACGACTGCTGGCGGATCTCGAGCTGGCGGATGACCTCCAGCAGCTGTTCGCGTTCCTGCGTCAGGATGAGCTGCTGCGCGGCCGTGGCCTGCCGCAGGGCCACGAGATCCTCGCGCTCCTGCTGGATGCGGTCGCGTTCGACGGCCAGGTCCCGGAATACGCGTTCGGTGCCTTCGTAATCGACCGCCGTCAACTCCGGCGTCGCGGGCGGAATCGCCGCCTGGTTCAGCTGGGTGCTGAGCAGGACCACGCCGCCGAAGATCAGCGCGAAGGTCAGGGCGGAGATGATCAGAACGCTCTTCATGCCGGATTCCCCTCAAGTTCGTTGCGCGGCAGCCGACCGCGCGCGAGCCCACTCGCAACCTCTGTTCCCGTCGACGCCCCGGTCCGGGAACCGTCCCAAACACCCCGGAGTCGGCCTGCGGCGGCATTTCCCCACCACCGGCCCCGCCGGGCACGGATCCGGGAGCGGCAACTCGTGCCGGTCAGGCGGAAAGCTTTGACCGGCGCAACCGGTCCGATCGCACGCCGCCGATCTCGTCCAGCAACCGGCTTTCCACCCGCCGCTGCTCCTCTTCCCACTGTTCCCGGCGCTTGTGCTCGAGCTTGCGCAGCACCTCGACATCCCTCCACGCCTCGGTCAACCGGTCGCGCTGGCGTTCCCATTCCATGGTCGCCAGCCGCGTGTCGCGGGCGGCCTCCGTCCTCAATTCGGCCAGCCGGCGCAGGCGAAGGGCCTGCTCGGCCAGGTCGCGGACGTCCAGGATCGTTCCCGTCGCCGACGGCGAGGCGTACGCCAGGCGGCCGTACGCTTCGGCCAGCTGCTGTTCGCGCTCCAGGCACGCCTGCCGGGCGCGGTCCGCCTCGGCCACCTCGCGCGTGCGCTGTTCGAGGATCCGCTGTCGGACCTTCATCACTTTGCCGAGGCGGAACTGGAACGGCATCTCAGGCGACCCCGGTCAGCTTGCGCAGGCCGGTCAGGCTGGTCGCGACGTCGGTCGACTCCAGGACGTCCTGCCGCAGGAACGCACGGATGTCCTTCTCCCTGGCCAGCGCTTCGTCCAGCACCGGATCGGCGCCGGCGACGTAGGCGCCGATATTCACCAGGTCGCGGTTGTCCTCGAGTGTCTTCATCCAGCGCATCAGACGCGCGCCCGCTTCGCGATCGGCAGGCGTGACGACGTCGCTCCGCAGACGGCTGACGCTGCCGAGCACGTCGACAGCCGGGTAGTGATGCTGGCGCGCCAGGTCGCGGCTCAGCATGACATGCCCATCCAGGATCGAGCGCATCGCGTCGCCCACCGGGTCGTGGATGTCGTCGCCCTCGATCAGGACCGTGAAGAACGCGGTCATGGCGTTGACTTCCGACCAGCCCGCCCTTTCGCACAGCCGCGGCAGCGCCGCGAAAGTGGACGGCGGATAGCCCTTGGTCGTGGGCGGTTCGCCGGCGGCGAGGCCGATCTCGCGCAGCGCCATCGCATAGCGCGTGGCCGAATCCATCATGAACAGGACCTCGCGGTCGCTGTCGCGGAAGTGCTCCGCGATGGACATGGCCGTATCGGCGCCCTTGGCCCGCATCACGGCGCTTTCATCGGAGGTGACGACCACGACGACACTCCGGGCCAGGCCTTCCGGACCGAGGTCGCGCTCGATGAATTCGCGCACTTCGCGTCCGCGTTCGCCGATCAGCGCCAGGACGTTCACGTCGACGTGGGCCTGGCGCGCCAGCATGCCCATCAACACGGACTTTCCCACGCCGCTGCCGGCGAAGATGCCCATGCGCTGGCCCCGTGCCGTCGTGATCATGCTGTCGATGGAGCGGATGCCGGTCGAAACGGCGTCGGTCACGCGGCGACGACGCATGGCGCTGGGCGGCGTGCCGCCCAGTTTTACGCGCGGCGCCATGCCCAGCGGGGGGCCGTCGTCGAGCGGCCGCCCGAGGCCGTCCAGGACACGTCCCAGCAGCGAAGGTCCGGCGGGAACCGTCAACTGGCTGGAGAGGATCATCGCGCGGCAGCCCGGCGCGATGCCGCGGGCTTCCTGGTAGGGCATGACCAGAAGGCGGTCCTCGCGGAAGCCCACCACTTCGCAGAGCACGGGCGCGGTGAAGCGTCCCGTGTCGATCCGGCAGAGCGATCCGACGGGAGCGCCCAGGTCGGCGACCTCCACGATCATGCCGACGAGATTGGAGACACGGCCCACCGCGCGTCCGGGGTCGGCCTGGTGCACCCTGGCCTCGAGATCAGCCCAGTCGAAGCTCATCGCCACCCCGGTTCCCGTCCGCCGCGACCTGGGCGGAACCCGTGGCGATCACCTCGTCGATGATCTCGCCCAGCGCCTCCAGCTGCGAAGCGATCGTCAGATCCCATTCGCGACCGCCGGAGCGGACGCGGCAGTCGCCATCGGTCAGCCGACGGTCTTCGCCGACGACCTCGATGTTCAGCCGGGCCCGCAGGTCGTCCTGACCGGAAAGCCACAGGGCGTCGGCCGGACTGACGAAGACGTGCAGCGGCGCGGCCGCCTGCTGCTTGAAGAGGACGGTCTCGAGCGCCCGCGTCAGGACCCCGTGATCGACTTTGACCGTGTCGCGCACGATCTTCTCGGCAATACGGACCGCCAGGCGAGCGGCGCCAGCCGCGGCCCGAGCCAGGTCCTCGCGGACCGCGGCGTCGAGCCCGGCGCTCCATTCCGCAAGCTTGGCGGCGGTTTCGCGCTTCGACTCGTCGAGCTGTCCGGCAAAGGCGGCGGCCTGCTCGGCCGAACGCGCTTCGTAGTCGGCGGCGACGTCCTGTTCGGCCAGTTCGTACAGTTCGGTGCGCTCCTGGCGGGTCAGGGTACCCAGCAGCGACCGAGAGTCCGTGTAGCCGGTTTCCCGGCGGAACTGCGGGAGGTCCGCGCCCGCTTCGCCGGCGGCGGCCGGCGCTTCCTGGCCCGTGATGCCGCGGAACACGGCAGCCACCGGCGTCTCGCCCGCGGTGCCCGGCACCGCGAACGGCTCAGGACACCATTTCTGCATCCTTGCCGCCCTTGCCGAGAGTGATGGTGCCGGCTTCCTCGAGGCTGCGGATGACTTCGACAACCCGCTGCTGAGCCTCTTCGACCTCGGACAGCTTGACCGCACCCATGAGTTCCATGTCCTCCTGGATGCCCTCGCCCGCGCGTTTGGACATGTTCCGGAAGACCTTGGTGCGGATCTCGTCGGTGGCGCCCTTGAGCGCCATCGTCAGTTCCTTGCCGTCGATCTCCTTCAGGACCTCCTGGATGTGCTGGTCGCTCATCAGGACGATGTCCTCGAACACGAACATGAGGTTGTTGACCTCGTTGGCGACCTCGTCGTCGATCTCGCGCATCTCGTCGAGGATCTCCTGCCAGACTTCGCGCTCGATCTCGTTGAGGATCTCGGCGACCTGCTTCTTGCCGCCGTACTTGCTGTCCTTGGCCGCCACCTCGCCCTGGAGCTGACCGGCGAGCACCTTCTCCACGGCCCTGAGCGTTTCGGGGTGCGGAGCCTCGAGGACGGCCATGCGGTGGGCCACCGTGCCCTGGAGTTCGGCAGGCAGGAGCTGCAGGATGGGACCGCTGCTGCGCGGGTCCATGTGGGCCAGCACGACGGCGATGGTCTGCGGGTGCTCGTTCTTCAGGTAGTTGGCGATCGTCAGCGGATCCACGGCCCGCAGGCTCTCGAAGTTCTTGATCTCGCTGTAGCTGGTCACGCGGCTGAGCATCGAGGTGGCCTTGTGCGTGCCGAAGCCGGCCTCGAGGATCTGCTTGGCCGTCTCTTCACCGCCGAAGCCGATGCCCGAGATCTGGCTGCTCATGACGATGAAGTCGCTGAGCACCTTCTTCTTCTCGGCATAGGTCACGTGGCCGATCGAGGCGATCGAATGCGTCAGCTCCTCGACCATCGATTCCGGCAGCTTCGCCATGACGCGGCCGGCCACATCCGGCCCCAGCGACATCAGGAAAACCGCGGCTTTACGCACGGACTGCTGCTTCACGTCAGTTCCCCACCGTTTCGCGGCCGGCGCCGGACAGGTCGATCTCGCGGACCCAGCTCTGGATCACTTCGGCCACGCGTTCGGGGTTGTCCGCGGCATAGTCGCGGATGTCACCCATCACCTGGTCGTTCAATTCGGGAATGCCGTCGAAGTGCTCGGCTTCGACTTCCGGAACCGCCGCGGCCCGCGCCCCGGCGCCCGTGCGGCCGACCGCCACCGCTCCCTTGGCTCCGGCGGTCCCGCCGCCGGCGACCAGGCGGCCCAGGCTCCGGCGCAGGCTGATCGCCATGACCGCCAGCAGCACCAGCAGCAGCACCTTGCCGCCGTATTCGGTGACCAGGCCCATCCAGTCGGTCAACGGATTCGCGGACAGCGGATCCTCGACCTGGCGGAACTGCATGTTGACGATCTCGATCTGGTCGCCGCGAACGGCATTCAGACCCACGGCCGTCTGGACGATGCGCCTGAGCTGCCCCAGTTCGTCCTCGGTCAACGGCTTGTAGGTGGGCTCGCCGCCGCCGTCCGCCGCCGGTTCGTAGTGACCGTCGACGAACACGGACACCGACAAGGTGCTGATGCCGCCGATCTGCCCGACGATATGCTCGACGGTCCGGTTGATCTCGTAGTTCGTGGTGCTGTTCTCGGAGGTGCCGCCCGTCGAGGGGTCGGTTTCCTCGTTGCGGACTTCGCTGCGCACGACGGTGGAAGCCGGATCGTAGATCTCCCGCTCGCGCGTCAGCTTCTCGAAGTTGAGCGTCGCGTCCACCCGCACGATCGAGCGGCCCTGGCCGAGCGCCTTGTCGAGCATGCTGGTCGCTTTTTCGGTGAGGTAGTCCTCGACTTCCTTGCGCAACCCGAGCTGGCTCTCGGTGCGACCGGTGTCGTCGTCCTGCGCCGACGCCGAAAGCACCTTGCCGGACTGGTCGATGACGGTGACCGCGTCGATGTCCAGGTCCTCGACGGAACCGGCAACCAGCGCCTGGATGCCCGCGATCTGGCTTTCGTTCAGGCGGGCCCCGCGGCCCAGCCGCAGCACCACGCTGGCGGTGGCGCCGGAATCGCCCTTCTTGAAGATGGACGGCTGCGGCAGCACCAGGTGCACGCGCGCCGACTGGATGCCCTGCAGCGTTTCGATCGATTTGGTCATTTCGCCCTCGAGGGCGCGCTTGAAGTTGACGTTCTGCAGGAACTCGGTCAGGCCGTACTGCTTGCCGTCGAAGATCTCGAAGCCGATCGGACCGTTGGCCACCACGCCGGCACCGGCCAGCTCGATGCGCAGGCGCGCCACCATGCTCTCGGGGACCATGATGGTGCTGCCCCCGTTCTTCAGCTCGGTGGGGATGTCCTGCTTGGCCAGTTCCTCGAGGGCGGCGTTGGCGTCTTCGGGATCCAGATTGGAATACAGGACCGCCATGTCCTCTTTCTGGAGCCACAGGCTGAAAACGGCCACGCTGATGATGCTGGCGGTCGCCACGACGCCCAGCAGCACCTTCTGGTTGAACGAAAGTTCACCAAGCCTGGCTTTAAGATTGGCAGTCATCGAATTGAAGCTATCCACGCGTTTACCTCGGCTCCGTCACTGGCAATCGCTTAAACCTGCGTACGCATGATCTCCTGATACGATTCCAGGAGCTTGTTGCGTACCTCCAACAGCAACTCGAAGGCCAGCTGGGACTCCCTGGCCGCAATCATCACGTCGTGGGTCTCGGTGACCTTGCCGCTGATCATGTCGGTGGTCATGTCGCGGGCCACGGACTGCAGGCTGTCGACCTTCTCGAAGGCCCGCAGCAACTGGTCCTGGAAGCCGCCCGACGACGGCTCCGGGGTGGTCGGCACCACTCCGTAGGCCGTGCGGGGATCGATCGACCCGAGTGCCTTGATCGTGTCCACGTTCATGACCGGCTCCCTTCCCGCGGCTCGCCGCGAGATCAGATCTTCAGCGCGTCGCTGAACATGTCCTTGGACGACTGCACGGCGCTGACGTTGGCCTCGTAGGCCCGGCTCGCCGTGATCATGTCCACCATTTCGCTGATGGGGTTCACGTTCGGCATCAGGACGTACCCGCCCTCGTCGGCGTCGGGGTGGCCCGGGTCATAGACGACCCGGAACTCTGAGGCGTCCTCGGTCACCGTTACCTCGCTCTGGATGCCGCCGGGCGGCACCTCCGACCGTCCGACGGTCTCCAGCATGTGGGCCGGGTGCGTGCGGGCCATACGGCTGTCCTCTTCGCGACCGAGCAGCGTTTCGTGGGTCTTGACCTTGCTTCCGAGCATCTCCTCGAAGACGGCGCGCTGCCGCCGGTAGGGTGTGCCTTCGGAAGTCTGGGTCGTTTCGGCGTTGGCCAGGTTGCGGGCCACGACATCCATCTTGAGCCTCTGGCCCCGCAGGCCGGAGGCGCTGATCCTGATCGCCCCGAATAGTCCGTTGCTCATGGCTCCTCCTTCCCGCTAGATCATGCGGCCGCGAATGGCCCCGCGCAGCGTGTTGTAGTGCCCGCTGATCATCCTCGTGGCCAGCCGGTAGGTCAGGTCGTTGGTGGCCAGGGACATCATCTCGTTGTCGATGTCGACGTCGTTCACCCCGTTGTCGAAATCGTTGCGCGCGTCCACGACCTGTTCGTTCACGTCGCCCGGGGACTGGGCGCCGATCTGCATGTGGTCCGGATGCGTCTGGACGCCGCGAAGGCGCATCCCCTCCGAGGACAGCAGTTCCTCGAACTTGACCTTCTGCGCCTTGTAGCCGCCCGTTTCGACGTTGCTGATGTTCTGGACGGTCACCTCGTGGCGACGCGCATAGACATCGAGCGCCTTCTTCAGGGAATCCAGATGGGCGCTGTTGAACACGCCGGTCCTGATCATGGCACTACCCCGGGATCTCGACGCCGAGATCGGTATACAGGTTCAGTTTGTTGCGCAGCGTGCGAACGCTGATTCCCAGCTCCAGCGCCGCCTTCGTGCGATTGCCGCGCGTCACCTGCAGCTTGCGGATGATGAGCTCGCGCTCCATGTCACGCAGCGTCAGGTCCCCGCTCATTTCGCGCGCCTTCTCGGTCGAATCCATCTCCTCGGAGAGCCCGAGGATCTCCCGGTCCAGCTCTTCGCCTGTGCACAGGATGACAGCCCGCTCGATCACGTTCTGCAGCTGGCGGACGTTGCCCGGCCAGTCCATCGCCACCAGACAGCGCATGGCCGATTCGCTGATCGGCAGCAGCGTGCGCCCGTTCTCGGCGCAGAACACCTGGCAGAACTGGCTGGCCAGGAGCGGGATGTCGTCCTTGCGCAGCCTCAGGGGCACGATGCGGATCGGAATCACATTCAGGCGGAAGTACAAGTCCTCGCGGAAGTTGCGGGCCTTGATCTCCTCCTTCAGGTTCCGGTTCGTGGTCGCGATGATCCGGACGTCGGTCTTGGTCGAGTACTTGGCGCCCAGCCGCATGAACTCGCGCTCCTGCAGCACGCGCAGCAGCTTGGCCTGCATGGCGAACGGCATCTCGCTGATTTCGTCGAGCAGCAGTGTGCCCCCATCGGCCAGTTCGAACTTGCCCTTGCGGGCGGCCACGGCGCCGGTGAACGCGCCGCGCTCGTAGCCGAACAACTCGGATTCCAGCAGCGTCTCGGGGATCGCCGCGCAGTTGATGCGGATGAAGGGGCCGTCGCGCCGCGAACCCGAGTCGTGGATCGCCCGGGCGACGACTTCCTTGCCGGTGCCGCTCTCGCCCTGCAGCAGGACCGTGCCCCGCGTGTCGCCGATCATGGCGATCTTCTCGCGCAACTGCACGATGGCCGGGTTGTTGCCCAGCAAGCCGTGCGTTTCCTGGCGGGCCGATACGCTCGTGCGCAGGCTGCGGTTCTCCGTGCGCAGCTGCTCGAACTCGAAGGCGCGGCTGAGCACGTGGTCCAGCTGGTCCAGGCCGAACGGCTTGGTCAGATAGTCGATGGCGCCGCGCCGGGTGGCTTCGACCGCCTGCGCGATCGATCCGAAGGCCGTCATCATCACGACCAGGGGCCGGTAGTCCAACTGCGTGCCGATGTCCTCCAGCAGTTCCAGGCCGCCGCGGCCGGGCATCTGCACATCCGACAGGACCAGGTCGAAGCGCTGCTTCTTCAGTTCGGCCAGGGCCGCGACGCCGTTGTTGGCCGTCTGGACCTGGTACCGGCCGCTGAGCGAGGAGCTCAGGAACTCCCGCATCGTCTGTTCGTCGTCCACCACCAGCAGGTTGCGCTTGTTCGCCATCGCTTTGTCTTTCCTCCCTGAAACCGGGCTCATCCCGTGATCTCGGCCACTTCGAGCGTGACCGCGGTTCCTTCGCCCGGCGCGCTGACCAGCGTCCACGCCAGGCCGTACATTTCCAACAGGGTCTGCACCCTGGTCAGGCCCACCCCGAGGTGGCCGTCCTTGGTCGTCACGAACGGGTCGCAGACCTGGCGCAACAGCGCCGGATCGATACCCTGGCCGTCGTCGCGCAGCCTCAGGGCCAGCCGGCCGGTCGGTTGCTTTTCGGCGGTCACTTCCACCCGGACCGGGCGCGTCAGCCCGTCCGGTCCTTCGCAGCTGTTGAGCAGCACTTCCGTCAGCACCAGGCAGAGGTCGCCCTTGGGCAGCAGCAGCTGTGCCTGGGGCACGCGGCCGCAGAGCACCTGCAGCCCCTGACAGCGTCCCTCGCACACGCGGAAGACGTCGTCCAGCAGGCGCGGCAGGTCCACGCCGCGGTCGGGATTGCCGCGGGGAGCGGTCAGGTCATGCACGGAGCGGTAGATGTTCTCCATGCGCTCCACTTCATGGATGATCTTCTGCGCCCAGCAGGCGCGCTTGGCGGTGTCCTGATCCGGCGCCGCGATCAGGCTCGCATAGCCCTTGATCCCGCACAGGCTGTTGCTGGTCTTGTGCAGATAGGAGCGCAGCAGGCGCTCGGCGCCCGGCACGGCCGGAACGGCCGCCAGCTCGCTGATCTCCTGCAGCGCCGCCGTCACGACACACCCGTCAGAGCAAAGAGTTCGACGTCATTGGACTCTTCGCAGGCGATGATGCCCTCGATGAGCCCCCCCACGCGGTCCAGCGCCGAGCGCAGCCGCGCCCGTGAAGGCGCCGACAGGGACGCCCGGCGGCGCTCCCATTCGCGCTTCGTCGGGGCCTCGGCGCGCTCAAGTCTCGCGATCAGTTCCAGGCAACCGCGCTTCTGTTCCAGAAGCCGGCGCACTTCCCCGAACGGGGCGCCCTGCCGAACAGCTTCGCCCTGGCGGCGCGAAAGTTCGAGCACGCGCGTGTAGACGCGGGCTTCCTCGTCGTAAAGGCTGAGCAGCCGACCGAGCAGTTCATGCTCGGCGGGCGCCGGCGCCTCAGTGCCGGTAATGGGCGTCGGCCCCATAGCGCTCCCCTTCGGACAGCAGTTTGTCCAGTTGTCCGGCGATGTCGGCCATGGCGCAGGCGTGGGCGCCCCAGGTTCCCTGGCCGTCCGACTGGCAGATCTCGCGGAAACCAGCGCCGGCTTCGCCGTAACGATGGGCCAGGAAGGCCAGGCCGGCGCTCTGCAGGCGGCCCCACAGGCGCAGGTTGTCCACCGGGCTCTCGGCCAGCCGCGCGTAATGCGCCTCGGCCTCCTGCTTCGCACCGGACAGCAGCAACAGATCGGCCGTTGCGGTCAGCACCCAGCCCCGTTCGCGTTCGTTCAGGTTCCGTCCCGAACCGCCCAGAGCCAGCAGTCCGCGCAGTTCCGAAAGGCATTCGTCGCGACGTTCCAGCCATGACAGCGAGTACGCGCGCCAGAAGGCGACCCGGGCGTCGCCCGCCACTTCAGGCGCGGCGGTGCGCTGCAGGAGCCAGCCCAGCGTGGCGGCGTCCTGCCGGTTCAGCAGCCAACGGAAGGCGAGCACGATCTCGTTCTCGCGGCCGTCGTAGTCCGGTGCCGCCAGTGTGGCGGCGACCGCCAGGCCTGCCGCCGCGGTGTCACGGGCGCAGATGGCGGCCAGAAGAGTCTCGCGGCCGACTTCGCGCCGGAAGTGGCCGTCGCCATCGCGGGCCGCCGCGTGGCGGTACCACTCGAGGGCCTGGTCGTACTCGCTCAGGTTCAGGTAATTGCGGGCGTTGGCCAGGGCCAGAAGCGGTGAGCCCTCGGTGGCGCCGCCTTCGCCGCCATGTCCGTCGTCGCCGCCGCGGGCGGAACTGCGGTGGGCGCGGCCGTTCTCCAGTTCGCCGACGGCCTTGGCGATCGCCAGATGGCGGTAGGGCTGCGCGGGCGCTCCCTCGCCGGGGTTCACATCCAGGGGAAACAGCAGGTTCATTTCCGGAAGTTTGGCCGCCTCACGGGTAGCGACCGCGTGCTCCAAAGCCACCAGCCATCGCGTCCAGGGGTCGGCTTCGAGCCCGGCCGGATCGAAGTACGGCTCTTCGAGAACCGCAGTCTCCATTCCAGCCGCGTGGTCCGCTTCGATTGCGGCGTCGACGTGGCCCGCGTCCGCTTCGATGTTGTCTTCGCCGTCGTGCGGCACGCCGGCCATGACCGGATCCGCATGGATGGGTACGACCGGAGTGGCGTGGCCGGCAGCCGCGCCGCCGTGCGCCGGATCCTCGGCCCGAACCGGCTCGGGGGTCGCGCCGAGGATCAACGTGGCCAGGGCGGCCAGTGGCAGTGCCAGGATCTCAGTGTGGAAATTCCGCGACATGGTTTCCTTTTCCCCCGGTGGGCAGATTCGTCCCGTTCCCGGCGGCCAGCGCAAGCTCCGTGCCGGGGCAGGACAAACAGGAAGTTCCTGCCGGATGGAGTACCATCGCTGGATTTCCAAGAAGACACTATGCAGCTAATGTCATCAAATTTGCTTAGTTGCAAAAGTTATCGCATGTAAGACATCAAGATGACGGAACGGCTCGCGGAGAGGTTGGGCAGCGCATCGAGGCCCTAGGCGACCATCGGGTGGGCGCCCACTGGACAGCCCGACGACAAGGGGCTGGCCGATCTCTGGCCAGCCCCTGTCCGTCGGATCAGGCTTCGGCTTCGGCGGCTTTCAGGTCGCCGCCGTCGTCCACTTCGCCGTACTGGCGCAGCTTTTCGCGCAGCGTCTGGCGGCTGATGCCCAGGATGCGGGCCGCCTTCGACTTGTTGTTCTCGGTCATCTCAAGCGTGTAGAGAATCTGCGCCCTCTCCACGTCAGCCAGAGGCTGCAGGCCGGTCAGGCCCTGCGCGGCCAGACGGCCGGCGGCCCGCGGATTGCGCCCGTTCAGCACATGCGGCGGGAAATGGGACTCGGCCAGGCGTTCGGGCTCCTCCAGGATCATGATCCGCTTCAGCACGTTCTTCAGTTCACGCACGTTTCCGGGCCACGGATACCGCTGCAGCGTCTCAAGCAGGCCCGCATCGATCGGCTCGGTGCGCAGACCCAGCTGCGCGTTGAGTTCGCGCAGGAAACCGTTGACCAGGATCTCGAGGTCCTGGGGCCGCTCGCGCAGCGGCGGCACATCGATCTCCACCACCTGCAGACGGTAATAGAGGTCGTTGCGGAACGTACCCGCTTCGATGGCTTCGCTCAGACGCCGGTTGGTGGCCGCGACAATGCGCGCCCGCACTTCGTAGTCATCCTTGCCGCCCACGCGCCGGCAGCGGCGGTTTTCGAGCACGCGCAGCAGACGGCTTTGCAGCAGGATGCCCATCTCGCCGATCTCGTCCAGGAAGATCGTGCCGGCTCCCGCCAGTTCGAACAGTCCTTCCTTGGCGGTCTTGGCGTCGGTGAACGCACCCTTGGCGTGTCCGAAGAGCTCGCTCTCGAGCAGCGTTTCGGGCACCGCGGCGCAGTTGATCTCCATGAAGCGTTCGGTCCGGGCGCTGGTCACCTCGTGGATGGCGCGGGCGACGATCTCCTTGCCCGAGCCCGATTCGCCGCCGATCAGGATCGACGTGTCGTTGCCGCTGCGGCTGGCGCCGATCTTCTCGAGCACGCGCGCCACCTTTTCCAGACCCGGGCAGACGCGGATCATCCGCATGTACTGCCCTTCCAGATTCGAGGCGGGCGCAACTGCCGGAGCGGCCGGCGCCGGCGCTTCGGCGACCTCGGTCAGGCCGCCCGGCTCGGCGGTGGCACGGAGCGCGGCGCGCACCTGCTTGCGCAGCATCGTCAGCTTGAACGGCTTGGGAATGAAATCATAGGCGCCCAGGCGCATGGCGCTGACCGCCGTGTCGACGTCCCCGTAGGCCGTCATCATGATGACCGGCGTCTGTTTGCCCTGGTTGCGGAGCGCCTGCAGGATCTCCAGGCCGCTCACCCCGGGCAGTTTCAGGTCGGTCACCACCAGGTCGTAGGCGGTGGCGTGGCAGCGGGCCAGCGCTTCTTCACCCGACTCGGCGGCGTCGGTTTCGTAGCCGTCGGCCGCCAGGGCTTCCAGCAGCGAGGCGCGGATGGTCGCTTCGTCGTCGACGATCAGGATCCGGGGATTCATGAGGCCTCCTCTTGCTTCTGGCGCAGCGCGGCGGTCGGCTCCGCCGGCAGGATAACACGAAAAACAGTCCATTCGCCGCGGCGTTCGGCGCGGATGTCGCCGCCGTGCGCCGTCACCACCTTCTGGCACAGGGACAGTCCCAGTCCGGTGCCCGAGCTCTTGGTCGTGTAGAACGGCTGGAACAGCCGCGTCGGATCGCCGTCGCGGAAGCCGGGACCGGTGTCGCGGACCTCCACGCTCAGGCCCGCGCCCCAGCGGTGCCCGCCGGAACGCGTATCCGGCAGGTCGCAGTTCGCGTGTCGCGCCAGCGCCAGGATGACGTGGCCGCCGGACGGCGCGGCGTCGATGGCGTTGATCAGCAGATTCAGCAGCACCTGTTTGACCTGCCCGGCGTCGGCCGTCAGGCGGAACGCACCGCCGGGGTCGGAGGCATCGTCGGTCTCGAGCCCCAGCGCGACGGCAGCCGCCTGCGCCCGCGGTCGCACGAGATCCAGCGCGTCGCGCGCCGTCTCGGCCAGTTCGCAGACGGCCAGAGCGGGTTCGTAGGGCCGCACGTAGTTGAGCATGCGCGTGATCGTCTCGTTGATCCGGTCGACCTCGCGCGTGATCACGTCGAGATAGCGGACGCGCGGGTCGCCGTCCGGCAGTTGCGCCGCCAGCAGTTCGGCCTGCGCGCTGAGGCCGGCCAGGGGATTGCGGATCTCGTGCGCCAGCGTGGCGGACATCTCGACCAGCGCCTGCAACCGTCCGGTGCGCAGACGTTCCGCTTCCAGGTGCCGCGCGGGCCGCAGATCCTCGGCGACGACCACCAGCCACTGCTCGCCGGCCTGGCGCCCGGGCATGAACGAGGTCTGCAACTGCACGGGAATGGCGGCACCGTCGTCGCGCCGGATCTCGCCCTGGCCCTGGAAGCCGCCGTCCGGCGCTTCGCGCAGGGACATCAGCACCGGTCCCGCCACCGAGGTCAGGGACAGGCGTGCGTCGAGAAACAGTTCCGGCAACCCGGGGTCCGCTTCCGGCGTCGCGCCGCGGCCACGGCCGACCCGGAACAGGAATTCATCCGGCGAGGTCTCGTCCACGGTCTGGCCGGTCAGCATCTCCTGGCCGGCGCGGTTGCAATAGACGGTGCGGCCGCGCTCGTCGGTCACCCAGATGGCGCTGCTGACGGTCTGCAGCACGCGGGCGTTGAACGCTCCCACTTCCCGCACGCGGTCCGAATGCTGGGCCCCGGCGATCTCCTCGGCCAGCACCACGCGTACGGCCTGCAGGAACGGAAGGTAGCGCCGCGAGACCGCTTCCCTGGCTTCCGGACTGACGAACAGCAGAAGCAGATAACCCAGGCGCGCGTCCTGGTGCTCCAGCGGAAGCGCGATCAGCCGCTGGCCGGCGGCCTCGCCCGGTGTGCGGCCCGGCTCGACGCGGAAGATGCCGGGCGCCAGGATGCTCTCGGCCACGGCCGCATCGACCTGATCCTGCAGATTGACCAGCACCTTGTCCCAGGCGCTCTCTTCCCACTGCCAGGTCTGGCGCGGCGAATACGAGCCGCCGGCCGTCGCGCGCAGGACCAGCGCGGCGCCGCCGGCACCGACGAAGCCGGTGAGGCTGCGCAGGATCTCCCGGAGCACCGCGTCCCAGTTGCTGGCGGCGCTCAGTTCACGCCCGAAGCGGTACAGCAGCGACAACTCGGCCATCGCGTCGTTCAACTGGCGGTTGGCCGTCTGCAGGCTGTCGCGGGCGACCAGCAGTTCGGCCGGGCTCTCTTCGCCCTGCCCGAGTTCCTTCTGCAGCCGCCGCAGGGTTTCGCGGGTGTGGCCCGACGAGGCGAGCAGCAGGCTGCCGCGGTGGCGGCGCTCGATCTGCTTCTCGGCGCGGATCAGCATGTTCACCCAGTCGGCGCGCGACACCGGCACGGCCAACGCGTCGAACAGCCCGGCGCGGAAGAACTCGACCAGCTGCGGCGCCGGCAGATCACCGTGCAGCAGCACCGGCAGCAAAGGAGCCCGCAGGCCGGTCACGTCGTTGAGCCAGGTGGTCAGGCGTCCGGCGCCGTCGTGCCCGGCGAAAGCGTCCTGGTGGATGATCAGCAGACGGGAACGGGCCAGGTCGGCGGCGACCGCGTCGTTGAGCCAGGCGAACGCCGCGGCCGGCTCCAGATGGACGACGCCGTCGAAGCCCGCGGGCGCATCGCCGGCAGGCCAACCCGCGGGGCCGAGCCAGACGGCATCGGCGGGCCAGGGTTTCGGCAAATGGAAAAGCGTGCCTTCGCTCATCGAGGGGCAGCCGTCCGGTTGGGGTGGTGCGTTCCGTCGCGGCTGCAACTGTAAAGTTATTTACCATCCCATGCAATAGAAAAAGGGACCCCGCCCTGCGGGATCCCCATTTTCCGAACGGATCGTTCCTGCTGTCGCCGGCCGGATGGCCGCCTACAGATTGTCGAGGCTGTTGATGACTCCGGCGACGCGCTCGGCGACGGCCTGGCGGACTTCCACCGAATGGTAGAAGCCCGTCGCCAGGCGCTCACGTGCGGCCGCGACCTTTTCCGGTCGCACGTCAGGCAACGCCGCCAGCGCATTGCGTCCCACATCCACAGCCTGTTTCAGGTCCACCAGTTGCCGTGCGGCCTCGCTGATGTTCGCCTGGTCGGTGGAAGCCCCGGCTTTGCCCTCGGCGGCGGCGCCGCCGCTGGTCCCGGACCCGGTGCTGCTCCGCTCGGTACCGCGGAACCGGTCGAGGATGCCTTGCCGCAGCAGAGGCGACCCGTTGATCTTGTCCATGGCCATCACGAACCTGCCTGGTTGACCGGAAAATTGTTGAGCCGTCCCTGTCGTGCCGGTCCACTTGCAAACCGGATGCCCATTCAGGCCTCCCCCGTCTGCTGTCGTCCATTATCGGCAACGGGGGCTTGAACTTGAGCCGCCAGCGCGGGCAGACGAGGGTCCAGCGGAAACAACCGCGCGGTCTGACTAAGCGCCAGACGGGCCCCGGAGTGATCACCGGTTGTCCAGCGGACGCGGATGAGATCCAGCCAGGCGTCGACCAGGTCGGGGCGTCGGGCCACGGCCTCGG